>Ga0209006_10002636_pt1 | contig 16366 bp, 19 predicted proteins | sample JacPin_JW_Ref_O2_FD_188567 | JGI IMG/M metagenome (GOLD analysis project Ga0209006, IMG submission 188567) | Forest soil microbial communities from Algoma, Ontario, Canada - Jack Pine, Ontario site 1_JW_Ref_O2 (SPAdes) (version 2) | ecosystem: Environmental > Terrestrial > Soil > Boreal... | reverse complement strand
AATAGAGCGGTGTCCGATCGCGTTTGCGGACAATCCAAGTCGCGGCCCAAATGAACGCTGCCATAGCAGCCACGATGTTCGCGCCCATAAACGTCCAAGCCGCCGCCGAGCCCGCGAGCGCGTCGACAGGTGGCACGGGGAGTTCGGAGTTGCGCAGTATCGAGAGCCTCCTGTCAGCGCTGACATAGCCTTTGAGCCCGCGGCCGGGGAGTTTCAGCCCGAACCAATGCATGCTCGACTCTTTGCGTGTGTCCTAGATTGCCAGAATCTACCTGCTCGGACAAGCAGAATGCGTACTGCGAGCCAACTAACCGAAGGTTTCATATATCTTCAGTGAATCCAGAACTCTAATATGCGCAGTCTGCCGACCTGCGGTGGGCCGGTGCGCGAACGTACAACCTATGGTCTATCGGCGGCAGGACAAGGTGCGCTGGCGTGGGGGTCGTGGGATGTGTCGCTGCCGCGTGACGGAATGTCTCCATCTCGGAACAACGTTCCCCGTTGGGTTTTCACGGATTTGAAGTGTGCGTTCGGTGAAGGAAGCTGCGAGGCTGCGAATCAACAAGAACGACGTCGTATGTGGATTGGCCGCGGCAGATGCCCGTGAGCTCATGCGGCTCTTCTGGACGCCGAAGCATGCCCGCCAGTTGATCGAGTGGATCGACGACGCTGCTTCGCTTGCGCAGGCCCTCGAAAGCACGACCTTTCCAAGCGGTCACTCGACTACGCCGACGCAAGCGGGCGGCAATTCAAGTCCTTCTTCGACAGGCTCGGCTGGCCGAGAGAGAAGTCGTCCAAATCTCGAGGAATCGCATCGCCGCCATCAGCATCACCCGCAACATGCCAGCACCTTCACCGATCGCTGGGAGACCGTGTACACCTGCCCAGAGTGATCTCGAGATTGGTCGGTTAGTGAACAGCTCTGACAATTATCGGCAGCAGCAAGAATCTGCAGCCCGGAGAGGCTTGCATCGGTCGACTCGGAGAATTCCTTGGCCGATCGGTACGTCTAGGTTGGCGAGTGCTGCGAGCCCCGCCCGTCGGCAGCCGTCGTGCTCGATGGTGGCGGCGCGGTGCCAGGTAGCGTCGTTATCAATGGCTGATCAGACCCTGCGGGCACAAGCTGTCAGACATTTGCGAGCGCGCCGTCTGCTCGTGGTGTCGGCGATCGTGGTGTTGCTGTTCGGGGTGCCGTGGTGGACGTTGTTGATCGCGGGCACTCGGTGGCCCACCGCTGTGCTTGTGATCGGGACGCTCGCGTTCGTCGCCGCAGTGGTCGCGCTGCTGATGACGATGGTGTGGGGGCACGGGCGCAGGCACCGGGACGGGGCGGCCGTTACGGGCGGCGTACTGCTGGGTGCCGTCTGGGTGCTCTTCGTCTGGTCCGTGTTGTCCCAGGTGCTTCGGCTGGCTCTGCTGGTGTTCGGCGTGGGGGATCCGGCGAGGTCTCGGGTCGTCGCAGCCACGGTCGTCGTCGTGGTCGTTGTGCTGCTCGTGTGGGGCCATTTCGAGGCGATGCGGGTGCCGCGCGTCAAGCACGTCGACGTGACGATTCCGCGGCTCGGCGCGGGGATGGACGGCCTGCGGGTGGCGATCATCACCGATACGCACTATGGCCCGCTCGACCGCGCCGGCTGGTCCGCGGCGATGGTTGAACGGGTCAACGAACTCGACGCCGACGTGGTGTGCCACCTCGGTGATATTGCCGACGGCACAGCGGATGTGCGGGAGGCGCAGGCCGCACCGCTCGCCCGTGTGCGCGCGACGCATGCCCGCGTGTACGTGACCGGCAACCATGAGTACTTCAGTCAGGCCGAGGGCTGGCTGAATTTCATGCAGGGCATCGGCTGGGAGACGCTGCGCAACCGGCACGTCGTGGTTGAACGTGGCGGCGACGCGCTCGTGATTGCCGGCGTCGACGACGTGACTGCGCGGGGATCGGGTCTCGAGGGGCACGGCGCCGACGTCGGCGCGGCGCTCGTGGGGGCCGACCCGACGCTGCCCGTGCTGCTCCTCGCGCACCAGCCCAAGCTCGTCTCGCACGCGGTCGCGGCGGGTGTCGATCTGCAACTCTCGGGGCACACCCACGGCGGGCAGATCTGGCCGTTCAACTTCCTCGTCCGGCTCGACCAACCCGTGGTGCACGGGTTGAGCAGGCACGGTGAGCGCACACAGCTCTACACCAGTAGGGGTAGCGGGTTCTGGGGCCCGCCCTTCCGGGTATTCGCTCCCAGCGAGCTCACCCTGCTGACATTACGCAGCGTCTAGCCCCTGCGCATCGGTCTAACTGCGGCCGTGAGCGAGGATCTCGATCCCGTTGCCGCGTTGAGGACCAACCAACCCCCCGGGGCACCGTGACGTCGTGGTGTTGATCGCCCGGTCGCCCAATTGGTACATTGGCTCACGCGAATTTCGCGGTCAGAGCCTGCGAATGTGGCTGCAGCAGAATGGGTCTGAGCACAGGCCGCTGCCGGGACTCGACCCACGGCGGCGTGGCTACGATCCGTCTAAGTGCGGTGTCGTGACAGGGCTTCCGCAGTCACCTGCTGTCCGCCAACACAATCCCCGCCGAGCAGACCCTGCACCATCGAATGATCGTCCGACGCTACCGCTCGCAAATCTTGTCGAAAAGCATCGCGCCGCAGTCACTTGGCGAAAATGCAGCATCTCACTTCGAATAACGCGGGATTATCGGTGGTCTTGGCGGCCGCTGGCACCGCGCGCGTGCGCCCGAACAGTTTGAGGAACTGGTCAAGCACGCTATGACTGGCCAGGGATAATAGAGGGATGCTCGAATACGAATGCGCGGCAAGTGGACAGCCAGTTACTCGGACTCCGCTGACCGCCATGTCGTGCCCGCGGTGCGGTAGGGCCGTCGACTCTGTCCAGGACATAAACGGTGCCTGGGTGTTAGCAGTCCACAGCATGATGGCTGCCACCGAGAACCGGCGCCGACAGCACGATCAGTCATAGCGGTGACGCGCGATTCGCTCTTGCTAAAAAAGGCAGTTCGATCTTCTTTGCACATTGTCCCTGTAGAGGCGAGGCCGCACTGCCTCCTCATTGTTGTCGGGCGGATGTGCTGAACTGACACCGTGGACGGTTCGCTTCTCATCGATCAACGCTCGGCGTCGTGGGCAGCATCGGAGCGGGACGCTCGTGACTGGGCAAGCGGCCGACGGGTATTTGTGTCGAGCCTGATAACAGACATGCCAGCCGAGCGTTCGGCCGTGCGAGCAGCGGTAGAGACCGTTGGTGCCACGCCGGTGATGTTCGAGGATCTGGGTCCGCAAGACGTGTCGGCCGAACAGGCGTACCTATCGGGAGTGCGCAGTTCCGATATTTACGTGGGGATGTGGGGGCCACGGTATGGGGTGCGGATGGCCGACGGGTACTCAGCGACGCATGCCGAGTTCCTTGAGGCTGAGCGCAACGGCTTGCGACTGTGCGTGTTTGTGCACGGTGAGTCGTCGGGCGAGATGGACGGGCCTCAGCGTGATCTCGTGCAGGGCGCTCGGAACCTATATACGACGGGCTTTTGGAGTGATCCGGCTGATCTAGGTCGGCGAGTCCAGCGGCGTCTTGCCGATCTGGCGGCGGAGGATCTTGCCCCGTGGGTGCGTGTTGGACGGGCCGTGTTTCGGGCGACGGAGATCCTCAACGACGGTAAGACAATCACGATCAAGGCCGACGTCCGAAGCGATGCAGTCCATGGAGAACTGGTGGATTCGCGCGACCAGCGTAGGAGTGGTCTGCCGTTCGCTTCGCCGACCGTCGCCCGACCTGTCAAAGTCGTCGAGCTAACGACACGCACCGTCTCGACAGTCGCCCGTGAGGAGCACTTAATTCTTCAAGTAGACGACCAGCCAACGTGGAATATGCGGCCCGCGATCAACGGTGTCTCAGCTGACGAAGTCACGCGCCGCGCGATATCGGACGGCCTCTTCGGTTCGTCAACGCTTGGCGACGCAGCCTTCCTGGCGAAGCCAGTGGATCCTCTAGCTCCGCTTCGCGGTCTATCCCTAGACGACGTCGTTTTGCGGCCGGTCGCGCGGCTGCTTTTCACCGAACGAATGCTGATGGATGCAACGGCGTCGAGAATCGATGCATTCGAGCTCGGCCCGTCCCAGCAGGCAAAGCGCCGCCTTCGCGCGACGTGGACACCGCCGCGGACATATTCGAATGGACCTGACCCAGAACCGGTTTCGATCGATGGTGCGGTAAGCAGCCTGTAACTGTCGGACATGACAGGTAGCGTGCGGCATATGACCTATCCAGTCAACTCAAAGCAAGTGGGCGCGTTCAAGACCGCAATCGAAGCTGGCGGCCACGTCGCTCTGTGGCCCGAACAGTACGCCGCCTATATCGAGACGCTGGCTTGGTTTGTCGGCGGGCCTTTGGATTCCGTGGATGCTTTTGTCGCTCGGGCGCAGGCAGCCGGCGGACTGCCCGATCAGATATTTACGCTGTGGCTGAAAGGCAATTCGATAGGCCTACTTGGGGTGACGTACTTCTCCCTGAGGGCCTCGATGTCCACTGTGAATGGCACGGGGCACTCGAAATACCCCTCGACTACGCGCGTCGACACTCCCGCCATCCGCCGAGCGTAGTCATCTCCTCTGTATCCCTCTGTCGGAGTGCCGATCACCGCGGATCTGATCGACGAGCATTTAAGCAATCGGCCCGAGGAATCCGCCCATCTGCCATGTTGCACCGTTCAGAGTCACGTATAGGTCAATCCACCCCGCGCCAGCCGCATCGGAGAGGGTCTTCCTGTGTCGCTCGTCCTCGCGTGTAACCCAATGATGTTGGTGCACCAGGCATATCGGTCCCGCATGTCAACGCGAGATGTGCAAGCCTCGAGTGCAGTAGACCAAAGTTCTCGTGGACGGTCAGACTAGTCAACCGGAATCGAGGAACTGCCGCCGAACTCCATTGAATCGCTGAGCAGAACTTTTGCAACGAAGATTGACAAGTTCTCGCGACACGCCGAACCTTTGTCAAAGTAGCCAGGCGTGTCTTGTCAACCTTCGCTGCATCTCGACAGTTCTCAAACACTTGGCCACATCTCAATTCAAATGGCCACGCGGTGCCCAATTGGCCATCTGATTGAGACAAGCTTGCCGAGCTTATAGCGCCAAATCAGTTACGAGCGAACTGGTTATGCGTTGAGTGCAGCTACGACCAGTTCGTAGTCGCCACGCGCTTCGCCGTAGCGGAGGAACTTCACGTTTTCGACTTCGATGGCTGGGGCGTCGGGCTGCGTGTCGAGGAGCGCAACGGCTTCGGTCACGAATTCGTTGAGCGGCATTGCGGTGTCGGTGACTTCCAGGCCGGGGAGCAGAGTGGTGCGTACCGCTGGGGGGATCAGTTCGATCACTTTGACTGTCGTGTCGGCCAGCTGCAGCCGAATGGACTCGCTGAGCATATGTATGGCGGCTTTGGACGCGTTGTAGCTCGGTGTGAGCTTTAGGGGGGCGAACGCCAAGCCTGACGACACGGTGATGATGGTGGCGTCGGGCTGTGTTTGGAGGTGCTCGATGAATGCGCCGATCAGCCGAATCGGCCCCATAACGTTCGTTGCGATCGTTGACTCTGCCTCGGCTACAAAGGATTCGGGCTTATGCCAGTCTTCGATCTTCATAATCCCGGCCATCGTCACCAGAACGTTGAGGTCTGGGTGCTTGTCGAGAATCAGTCGAGCACTCACCTCGACGCTGTTCTGATCTGTTGTGTCGATCTGGACGGTCTCCAGGCCGGGGTGGTCGGCGGCGATGTGGTCGAGCAGCTCCGTGCGCCTGCCTCCTACGATCACTGTGTTGCCTTTGGCTTGCAGTTGAACCGCGAGAGCTAGACCGATACCGCTGGTGGCACCGGGGATGAAAATGGTGTTGCCTGAGATTTTCATTCAGTCTCCTGAAACATGTTCGTGGTCAATGTATTCCAGCCGGCGATCGCCCGGGGTGATCACACTGCCGGGGTTGATGCTGCTGTGGCCAGTGTCAGCGCCGTGCGGCTGCGAATCCAGAGACCGCTTATCGGGGGATAGGTAGTCCCATGCTTCGGGCTCAAGACCTCCGGCGCAGACTGCGAAACTGGGCGTATGAACCGTACGACCCAAACCAGCGATCCGCCGCTAAACATGCACGCTGGGAAAGGGGTTCACTGCGACAGCCACGACATCGGTTTCATCAAGAGCGGTCCCGAGAGCCAGGTTTGGAGTCATCATGGAATTTGAAGGTCAGCGTGTGCTGGTGACTGGGGCTACCGCGGGTATCGGTCGCGAAACCGCGAGCCTTTTTGCCCGACACGGCACGGACGTTGTGATCTCAGGTCGCAATGTCGAGCGCAGTGGGAAGACTGTCGAGACCATCGAAGCCGAGGGTGGTCATGCGCGCTTCATCGCTGCCGACATGGGTGATATGGGGTCTGTGCGTCAACTCGCAGAACAGGCCGGCCCGGTCGATGTGCTGGTGAACAACGCAGCCGTGTTTCCTTTCGCGCCCACCTTGACCCAAGATCTTGAGTCGTTCGAGGTGATGTTCGACGTCAACGTCCGCGGGCCGTTTTTCTGACCGCTGCGCTGCTGCCAAAGATGATCGCCCGAGGGCGCGGTGTAGTTGTCAATGTCTCGACGGCGGCAGCGTCGGCGGGTTTGCCTGGCGCACCGGTGTACGGGGCCACTAAGGCGGCGCTGGAATCTTTAACCCGGTCTTGGGCGGCTGCCTTCGGCCACCACGGCGTTCGTGTCAATGCCGTGGCGCCGGGACCGACGCGCACCGACGCGGCTCTCGACATCCTGGGGGACGGGGTGGATGAACTGGGCTCCAAGACCGCGCTTGGCCGCGCCGCTAGTGCGAGGGAGATTGCTGAGGCGATTGTCTTTTCGGCATCATCACGCGCCAGTTATCTCACCGGCGCGACACTGGCCGTCGACGGGGGTTACTCGTTGAAGTGACTGTCTCCGGGCAGGGGCGCTGCCTGCGCAGCGGATGCGGATTCCTTGCCGGGTTTCGGTCCGATCAGGCTCATCCGGTGACGTGGTGGCCGCCGCAATTACCACCTGCCGGCGTCTGATGGCCCGCGGCATTCGAAGGACACGATTCAGCCTGATCGAGGTTGTGTTCAGTTTGTCTCTGGCTGAACGGATAAGCCACGGATTGGTGATCTGTGGTTGGGCGTTGACGGAAAGTAGACAATGCGTAGGTGGACCGAAGCGGATTGGCAGATTTTCTTCGGCGTCGGCGAGACGCGATACAACCCGCTGACGTGGGTCTTCCGAGTGGGCCTCGGCGCCGCGCCAGGGGCCTGCGACGCGAAGAGGTTGCGAGTCTGTCGAATATGTCCACCGACTATTACGAGCGTCTTGAGCAGCGGCGCGGACCTCAACCCTCTGAGCAGATGCTCGCCGCGATGGCACGTGGTCTCAGGCTGACCCTGGATGAACGCGACCATATGTTTCGGCTCGCCGGACATACCGAGCCGACTCGGGTCCGACGGTCAGACCATGTCAGCCCTGCGCTGATGCGGGTTCTTGACCGTCTCGATGACACCCCCGCGCAGGTCGTCACCGACCTCGGCGAAACCCTGGCCCAGAATCGGCTCGCGATTGCCCTGCTCGGTGAGCAAACTTCGTTCGCCGGCCCGGCCCGCAGCTTCATCTACCGGTGGTTCACCAATCCCGACGAGCGCCGCATCTATCCCGCCGCCGATCATGACTACCAAAGCCGATTTCACGTTGCCAGCTTGAGAGCGTCGTCGAGCCGTCACGGCTCAGACGGTCGAGCGGCCGCTATCGCGGAATTGCTGCGCGAGGAAAGCGCGGAGTTCGTCTCGCTGTGGGAGCGACACGAAGTCACCATCCCCTCCGAGGACCACAAAACTATCGTCCATCCAGACCTGGGCGACATCGAGCTCGATTGTCAGGTTCTCCTGACTCCCGACCAAGCGCAGCTACTGTTGGTGTTCACCGCGTCTCCGGGCACCGAAGGCTACGAGAAGCTGCAACTACTTTCCGTTATCGGCACGCAGGATCTGACGCCCGCGACCGCTCGTGAGCGGCCGAATTCGATTGCTAGAGACGGACTCTCGGGTTCACCATTTTCCGTTTGATAGGAGAACGGTCATGATCAAACTCTCTATTCTCATGGTGCGCCGCAGCGATATCAGCTATGAGGATTTCATCCATCACTGGCGTGAGGTCCACGCCCCCCTCTTCGCTGCCCAGCCGGAGTCCAGGAAATACGTTCGGCGCTACAGTCAAGATCACCGAACCGGCGATGTGCTACCTGGGACAACAGCGTCCAACTTCGATGGCATCGCCGAGATTTGGTTCGACGATATCTCGGCGGCCAAAGCCTTCTTTGCATCGGATGGTTATCAACACAACGTGATCCCCGATGAAGAAGCATTTATGGATCGCAAGCGCTGCGAGCTGCTGTATACCCACGAGTATCCGGTCATGGCCTAAGCCCTGGCTTGCTCTCATCTGATTGTGTCTCATCTTTCGGAAAGGATCTCAGCGATGACTGCACCGGCGTTCGAGAAGGATCTGACGGGCCTTCTGGTCGTGGATCCCTACAACGACTTCATCTCGGAGGGCGGCATCCTGTGGCCACTGATCAAGGAGGTAGCGGAGGCGGTTCAGTGTGTGCCGAACATGTTGGCCGTCCTGTTGGCTGCCCGCGCCGCCGGTATCGGAGTCTTCTTCGCGCCGCACCACCGAGACCAGGGGGCCGAGGATGAAATCGAGGGCTGGAAGTATGTTGCGCCTATTCAAAAATTCGGCCACGATCGGCGCATCTTCGCCGCTGGAACGTGGGGCGGAACTTTTCGCGAGGAGTTTACGGCGCTGCCGGGGGAGGTTGTTGCACAAGAACACTGGTGCTCAAGCGGTTTCGGTAACACCGACTTGGATCTCCAGCTGAAAAAGCGTGGCATTCACCAGTTGATCGTGATCGGGCAAAAGGCGAATACGTGCATTGACTCGACGGTGCGGTATGCCGCAGAACTTGGCTACCAGGTGACCTTGGTCAAGGATGCGATCGCCAGCTACCAGTGGGAAGAGATGCGCGCGACATTGGAACTCAATCTCCCTAACTACGCCACCGCGATCCTGAGTGCCGCAGACACGATAGCGGCGCTCGACCTCATATCGGTCTGACCTTTGAGTCTGTTGAGGGTGTGCAGTGCGCGGATGGTCGGCTAGAGACTCATCGCGTGGCGTGCTTGTTGAGTGCGAGCAGCTGCTCGCGCAAGCCGGCGGGCATCTGGTCGATCCACTGCTGTTCGGCACCTGGCAGGGGCAAGGTGTGGCCGAATTCAACCATGTCGGTGTTTGCGAGCGGATTGATGTAGACCCATGTCAGTGATGGGTCGAGCTCGAGGATACCGACGAGAATCTCAGCGATCTTGATCAGGATCTGCTCCCTGACCGCTGGGTCGCGTCCATCTCGGATGTGCCCGTAAACCCATACGCTATCCGGTGCGGGGGCGCCGCCGATGTAGTGGCTGGCGGCGTCGATGTCCTGGAAGATACACTGGACGAATGCCGGTGGGGCGCCGGTGCATTCGCTGTGGATCATTGTGATTTCGGTGGCGATGCGCTGCTTCTGGTCCGCGCTGACCTGTCCACGTCTGGCCCAACAGACATACGTTGGCATGACTACGTCACCTTTTCCGATCGTTAGTGTGAATGGTTCGAACGCATTGCACTAGTAGAGGCCAAGACGTGACCGCGGCGTGGGCTGTCGCTACTGGGCGTACTGGGCTTCACCGTTGCCGAAAGACCAGTTCTCTTTGGTGACTTCCACCAGATTGATGAATACGTCCTCTCGGCGCATGTGCAGATGCTGGTGTAGCCCGTCGGCAATAGCGCGGTAGAAGGCCGACTTTTGGTCGATCGTTCGTCCGCCTAGCAGTGTCAGCTGGATGAACACGCAGTCCTTGGATCTGTGGATGTCGAGGTAGTCGAGGTCGAAGATGAAGTTCTGGGTGGGATGTTCGGTAATGACTTGGAAGCGGTCGCCTTTGGGTACGCCCAGCATCTCGACCATGGCGTCGTATACGACTGATCCGATAGTTCTGCGGTATTCGGCGGAGTGGCCTTCGATGAGGTCGATTCGAGCTAGCGGCATGGGAGTGGTTCTTTCTCAACGGAAGTGGGTCTGCGGCTGGTGCGGTGATGGGTTGTATGACAGTTCGCCACCGCTGGCCCCGTAGGAGAAGATCGGGCCTGATTCAGTGCTTGGACAGTACTTTTCCCGCGAACGTCTGCGTCACGATCTTTCCGTTGCACACGATGAAGGTGTCGGTGGCCATGTCGAAGACGTTGTCTGCTGATTCGGCCGTCCAGACGATGTAGGCGGTATCGCCGTCCACTTGTTGGTGCAGCAGGGTGGACGACATTCCTGGCTTGCCAAATTCCTCGAACAGTGTGCTGAAGAATTGGCCGATGGCCTCGGTGCCGTGCAGCACGCCGCCTTGACTGATGAAGGTTGCGTTGTCGGCGTAGTCGGCCATGGTGCCGGGAAGATCGAATTTCCAGAAGAACTCGAGGTGATGAGCGAGCACTGCCTGCGTCGTTGCATCGGCGTCGTGTGTCACGTGATCATTCATGTCGCTCCTAGTTGTTGAGCCGGCTGCGGTCTGGCGTCGAGATGTTGGGGTCGGTCAGAGCAGTTGACGTTTGCTTCGTGCGGAGGTGTCAGCGCAGTTCCACGGGGCCGGAACCGACGTGGATTCGGAACAGCACGTACGGCTTGTGTCGGTTGTCGGTGCCGCGGAACATCGGGTGGCGGTAGAACTGATTGGCCGTGACATAGAGGTACTTGTCGGCGGCCACCGACAGGGTGTCTGGCCATAGCAGCCGCTCGTCGTGCGCGACGGTTTCCCAGGTGCCGTCGGCGAGGCGCCGGTGAATCGCGTTGTGCTCACCGTCGGTGACGTAAAGCCGCCCGACGGCATCGGTTTCCATCCCATCGCCGGCCGAACCTTTGTCGCCCTCGTCGATCACCGTTGCGGCGACGGCGTCATCGTCGAGGTCACGGTCAAGCAGTGCCTCCACTGACACACTCCACCATCGCCTGCTCGACAAGGCGCAGTAGTAGAGCCGTTCGCCGTCAGCGCTGATGGCGATGCCGTCAGAACCTATCGTCAGCGCGCTGGTGGAGCCGTCTGGCTCGCGGTGCAGGAATTGGCGACCCTCGACGATCATGCGGAGATCCGGGGGCGCTTCGCCTTTGGTGCTGGGGTGGTCGTCGAGCCTGCGCCAGCTCTGCCCAGAGTCAAGATCTACGACGATCAGCCCGTTGCGTCCTTGGTCAGATGAATCGGTGATGAAGGCGGCGCCGGCGCGACCGCGGCGTAAGTCGAAGCGCACGTCGTTGAGATAGGTGGTGGGAAGCGCGACGTCGGCGGGAAACAGGATGGTTTGCGCGATCTCGTCGCGGTCGAGGTCGACGCGGACCAGTTTCGGACCGCCGGGGGACGTGGGCTCAAACATCGGGCTGCCGGTGTCCAGGATCCATAATCGGTCGGCGGGATCGACGACGATGCTTTGCACCGATACCAGCGCCTCAGGATCGGAAGCACCGCGGCAATTGTTGAAGGCCTGACTGGGATACGCGATCAGCTCGCCGCCGCGTATTTCTGCGACGGTGAACTTGACGTCATCGCCCCATCGGGGAAAGTTGATGAAGATCCGGCCGGTGTGCGAGACACTCACCCCGGTGGGCATCGCGCCATAAAACAGGTGCACGATCTCGAGCTCGCCGAGCGGCTGATCGGTTGCAGTCTCGGTCATTTCACCTTCTTCCAGTTCTTGCGCTGCTTCTGCTAGCGGCGCCTGTTCGCTGACGCAGCTCCGATTGACGTTGATTCGCAACTAAAGTGAGTTGGTCAGACCAGAGTCACCGCCAATTGGCCGAGGCATTCCAGCGCGTCGAGCACGGTGCGCACATCCTGGCCGCGGCCTTGCTGAAGCAGTTCATCCATGTCTTGAGGAGCGGGCAGGCCGAGTTCTTTCGCCGCGCCCGGCACCACAACGATGCCGCGATCGGTCTCGACTCCCAATGACCTCTCGCCGCCGGGTACCAGCTCGAGGTTGGCCAGCCTGACGCCCAACGAGGAGACGCTCGCAAATCGATCCGCGTTGGCACTCATGGAAGATCACACGCTAGCCAGTGACTTCGGTTGCAGGTGACCACCGAAATCAATGGGCGCCCCAGGCAACTACTGACCCGCACAGTCCGCACGCTCCTGCCGGTTGAGTGGCTGGCCGCGGCGGCCTGCGATAGCGCCAATGACAGCTCGTGAACCACAACCACGTGTCGTGAAACCGCCGATGCAGGTCATGGCGGGAACCCTATGCGCCTGACTTCATTTTGTCTAGCCTGGATGACCGGCAAGGTGAGCACCGGCTCATGGCCGGGCTAGCCGCTGTACACACTCCCGCCGCATCGCGAGTCCCATATCTTGACGGCTATTGCTGATACACAGAAGAATCGGCAGCAGGTCGTGGGCGACGCCGCCCACGAGTCCAAAGAGTGCCCAGTTCCCAACCCCTGGTGGATCCCGGCCCCGGCTAACGAGTCGCACACCTGAATAGAATTGACCAAGTTAGATCTTTAGGATGTCATTTATGGGACAGAAGAACATCGAGGACCACACATGTTCGATCGCTCGCACACTGACCATCCTGGGCGAACGATGGACCCTGCTGATCCTGCGGGAAGCACTGGCCGGAAAGACCCGCTACGCCGATTTCGAACGCAAACTCGGCCTTCCCCCCGACACCTTGGCGGACCGCCTGTCCACGTTGGTCGACTACGGCATCATGACCCGCGGGTCCTACCAAGAACCCGGGCAACGTAGCAGGCCCTCCTATCACCTGACCGCCAAAGGCCGCGAACTACACATTGTCGTTGCTGCACTGTCGGATTGGGGCGACAAGCATCTGCCCTGCAAAGATGGCCCTAGTATGTTTCGCCGAGCCCGCCGAACCGGGCGACCTGTCCGCGTCCGGTTCATCGACGACCTCGGATACGAGATCCACCCCGACGACGTCGCGATCTATGCCGCAGCCAACCAAGACGTCGACATCGCGGTGACTCGACCCGACGACGTTGAAGTCCCAGTCAAAGAAACGGCGCGCCGAGCCGCAGGCAAGAGTCGCATCCTGCGCGACTGAACCCAACAAATCGGGACGCGACTAGTGGGCACCTCGGCACACCCACCGTGCGCTACCGCTGAGACGGAACACATATGCAGATGTCGACCCACCGCCACCCTGACGCATCGGCTGCATAACTGGGCGTTATAGGCGTCGCCGGGCACGAGGCGATGGCTGTCGTGGCACCTGATCAATATGGCCTGCCCGATACTTGCGCCCCTGGGCGGCCGAATAGCTTTGGGAGGCTTCGGCCGAACACGTTGTGCGTGATTGAATTGGTCGGATTTGGTATCTCTCGTTGGCGTCCGGCGACCGGTTCGTATGCCGACTAAGGAATGGTTTCCGCCGAGCGGCTTCGCGGGACAAGAAGTTCAGCAAGTTGAAGTACAGGCCCCCAAGCAAGCCCGTGCGACACGCCGATGCCTTGCTCAAAGTAGCCAGGCGTGTCTTGTCAATCTTCGCTGCATCTCGACAGTAGGAAGGAAGGCTCTATACCGCCCGTGGCGGATTAGGCGACGGAAGCAGCCTGGTGAACTCCAGAGGGAGCTGCGACATGAAGTCGTTGAACTCCTTCCGGTCAACTGCCTCCCGCAAGGTCAGCAGCACCGCCTCCACACCGGTCATAGTCTCGGTCTTGGTCAGCCCAATGCGGCTGCTGACGCGCAGAATCAGCTCATCTAGGTCGAATCGCTCCGGACCTTTGCTGTTCCATCGCACTGAGTTGGCAAGCTCCTCGGGGAGCTGTCGGATCAGGTGCCGTACCTCTCCGGCGCTGACTCGCATCGCCAAGACCTCGAGTACCGCGCGGGTCAGATCGGCTGCCTCCCCCTTCGACAGCATGGCGCGCTCGGCGACATCGCGATAAAACTCGTGAGCATTCATCGGATCATCTCCAACTGTCTGTTCCACAAAACGGCGGTTTTCTCGGACAATGCCCGCTTCTGCGTTGCGGCGCATCAACCTGTGGTTAGTAAGAGTCGATGGACCACCTGTTCTGGCAGATCGAGACCGCTGCTGCAAAAGGCCCTCAGGTCTAGCGAAGCCGACAGTTTTCGCACCTGTGGGTCCAAGACCGCAGGCAGCGTCAGCGGCAGCATGTCGACGAAGACGGTCGGATCATCAAGGAGGTACTCCATGGCTCGAATACTGATCGTGCTCTCCGGCAGCGATCACTGGACGTTGTCTGACGGCACCCGCCATCCCTCTGGATTCTGGGCCGAAGAATTCGTCGAACCCCACCGCACCTTCCGCCACGCCGAGGTCGACGTCGACATCGCCACTCCGGGTGGTGTCCGGCCGACCGTCGATCAGGTCAGCCTGGCGCCCGATCGCGCCGGGGGCGAAGAACGCGCCGCCGAGCTTCGTAGCTATTTGGAATCGCTGGAGCACGAGCTCGCCGCCCCAATGTCGGTGGAGCACGCCGCCGACAACCTGGGCAACTACGACGCCGTCTTCATTCCGGGCGGCCACGGGCCGATGGAAGATCTGCCGGACTGTCGACCGCTCGGCCGAATTCTGGCCGATCTGTTCGACACGGGACGAGTCGTCGCTGCGGTATGCCACGGGCCGGCCGGACTGCTGGCGGCCCGCCGCGAGGACGGCACCTGGCTGTTCGCCGGCCGACGGCTGACCGCCTTCACGAATGAGGAAGAGCGCCAAGCGGGTCTGGCCGACCGTGCCAAGTGGCTACTGGAGACCCGACTGCGCGAGGAGGGAGCGGACTTCGACCGGGGGCAGCCCTGGAGTTCACACGTGGTGGTGGACGGGCGCCTTGTCACCGGTCAGAATCCGGCGTCCTCGAAGCAGGCGGCCGAACGCACGCTTGCCGTCCTCATGGCGGCACAGTTCCCGCCGTCGTGACGAGTGAAGGAGCCACAGATGCATGTTCGGTACACGCTAATAACCGCCGACCCTGAACGGATTGACGACGCCCTCGCATACCTTGCTTCTGATGGCCGATCGCGCCTTGAGTCAGAACCTGGCGAGCAAGGAATGTCGCTGCAGGTTTCTCCCGACCTGGCCGTCGCGGTCCTCGAGTCGTTCTGGGTCTCACACGACGCCATGCGAGAAAGCGAACGCGTAGAGGCCGGTGTCCGCGACGAAGCGATCCGTCTTGCGCTCGGTACCGCCTCGGTCGAACGCTTTCGGAGGGCGAGCGTGACTCGGTTGGGGCGAGAAGAGGGCGGAGCGGGCGTGCGCCACACCGTCTATCAGACGAATCCGGCCGCACTCGACGAGGCGATCGCCGGATATGAAGACACAGCGGTGCCTTTGCTGACGGAAACCGACGGGTTCGTCAGTGCGGCCCTGCTGGTCGATCACCGGTCTGGACGACAACTCAGCCAAACCATTTGGCGCGACATCGACGCGTTGGTAAAGAGCCGTAGTCCTGCCGCAGCCATCCGGGTGGACGCCGTCGCGGCGACCGACAGCGCCGTAGTCGCACTCGACGAGTACGGGCTGGTGTTTCGGTCGATCCCGGCGGAATGATCGACATCGCTAACGCGACAAAGCATTACGTCCCAGGAACGCATTGACTAGCTCGGCGATTGAAGTGCGAAGTCGCTGATCCGTCACAGAACGTCGAGCGGATGCGGCCGGGTAGGCGGCGGGAAGGCTCGGTCGAGGGTAAGAAGGTCGTCGGGGGTCAGCTCGATATCTCGGGCGGCTGCGTTTTGTCGAACGTGGGAAGGTGTTCCGGCGCGTGGGATAGCGCTGACGCCGTCGTGTTGAAGGACCCACGCCAGCGCGAGCTGTGCAGGCGTCGCGTTGTGATGCCGCGCAACCGAGTGCAGCGCCGGGTATGTGAGCAGCCGGCCCTGCTCGATCGGCGAGTAGGCCATGGTCGGGATGCCATGTTGGGCCAGCCACGGCAACAGCGCGTACTCCGGGCCTCGCCGGGTCAGGTTGTACAGAATCTGATTCGTCTGAACCGCGTCACCGCCTGGGACGCCTGACAATTCGATCATGTCATCGACGTCCAGGTTGCTTACGCCCCAGTGGCGGATCATCCCGGCAAGCTTCAAGTCGGCGAAGCCCTCGATCGTCTCCGCCAACGGGATGCGTCCCCGCCAGTGCAGAAGGTAGAGATCAATGTAGTCAACGCCGAGCCTGTCCAGGCTTGCCTCGCACGCGCGAACGGTACCTGCCCGGGTTGCGTGGTGTGGGAGCACTTTGTCGACCAGGAATACTTCG
>Ga0209006_10002635_pt1 | contig 16367 bp, 18 predicted proteins | sample JacPin_JW_Ref_O2_FD_188567 | JGI IMG/M metagenome (GOLD analysis project Ga0209006, IMG submission 188567) | Forest soil microbial communities from Algoma, Ontario, Canada - Jack Pine, Ontario site 1_JW_Ref_O2 (SPAdes) (version 2) | ecosystem: Environmental > Terrestrial > Soil > Boreal... | reverse complement strand
ACCGCCGCGCACACGCCGCGTTCTCCGCACGCGACGCCACCCCCATCGACGCCACCACCGCGCCGTCATCGAGCGACTCGAACATACATTCGATGATAGCCGGAGCCACCGACAAGTTCGTTACGACATTGGCAGGGACTAGTAGCCGCGCTCCGACAGATAAGCCTCGGTGGGCGCGCCGACGTTGTCGAAGGAGCCGGGGCTGGAGTCGCTGGAGGGAACCGTGTCACTGATGCTGCCCTGCGGTACCTCAAGGCTCGCCGCGGTGTTGTCCGGCGGAACACAGGTACCGTCCATCGCTACTTCACCGTTCGAGCACATCAGGTCCGATGGCTCGGCGATGGCAGTCGGTGCACAGATCATGGCAAATACGGCAGATGCCGAGCCCGCTGCCGCCGCCAACAGTCGGGCAGTTCGCGATCTTGGTACGCGCATCACTCAAAACTAGCAGGTGGCGCGTCTTTTGGAGCCATTACACCGACGGCGGCTTCACAAAAATGTCGTTGAGGGTGACGGAGCGGAGTTTGCGGTCCCGGATCACGTCGACGAAGTGGCCGTAGGCGTGCGTCACGGGCGGGTGGTTCAGATGGCCGATCACGACGGTCTGCGGGGTAAAGAACCGGTCGGCCGCCTTCACGATGGAGTCCACGCTGACGAGCTCGTAATCGCCCAGGTCCCCGGACCACAGCGTGGTCACCGTGTAGCCCAGCCCGGCGGCGATCGCATCGACAGTCGAGTTGTGGGCGCCGTACGGCGGCCGCAGGTATGGCCTCGCGTCGGTGCCGTATGTCTGTTTCAGGAAATTGTCATTGCGGCTAATTTCATCCATCGCCTGTTTGACCGACAACGTCGTCAGATCGGGATGCGAGAACGTGTGGTTGCCCAATTGGATCTGCCCTGATTGCACCAATGGGCGGAGCAAGTCCCTATTGTCCATCCACGAGTGGTTACGACCGTTCACGAAATAGGTGAAGCGAAGACCGGTGTCCTTCGCGAATTGGGTGTACATACGCACCACGTCGGTGTCGATGCCGTCGTCTAGCGTCAATGCCAGTGAGTCACCGTCGCCCGGCAGACTCCACAAAGTTCCCCTGCCAGGCAAGGCGATTCGTGCTTCCGGCGCCGGCGGCGGCAACAGGCCGGGCAGCCGAAAAGCCGGCGGCGGGGGCTCCTTGGCCGCGGCGAGCACGGGTGGCGCCGTGTCTACCTGCCAGCGGGCCAGGCCGACGCCAGAAACGATGGCGACGGCAAGGCCGGCCATGAATTTGCGCCGATTCAGGTCTGACACCTGATCTCCGTCAGCAATAACGCGGCGACATGTTTCACAGGCGCGAACCGTACCAGCAGCTATGCCGAAATCCCGGTTCACACGCGGGAATCGCGACGTTTCGATTTCGTCACGCATTCCTGTGAGAACGTGGTTGCGTGCATGACGACATCGACCTGACGGACCTGGACCGGTTCGCCGCCGGCTTTCCGCATCACGTGTTCGACGAACTGCGGCGGGAGACGCCGGTGTGGTTTCACCCGCCGACCGCGCACACCCCCGGCGGCGAAGGGTTCTGGGTGCTGAGCCGCTACGCCGACATCGTCAACGCCGCCGCGGATGCGGCCACCTACTCCTCGGAGACCGGCGGCGACCGAGAAGCCGGAGGCACGACGCTCGAGGACATGGCGCGGGAATGGGCGATCGGGGTCCTGCTGAACATGATGGACGACCCGCGGCACGGGAAGTTCCGGCGGTTGTTGACGCCGACTGTGGCGCCGAGAGCGTTGGCCGCGATCGAAGAGGACCTTCGAGGGCGAGCGACTCGGGTCGTGGACGCGGCACTGGCCAAGGCGGACTGCGACTTTCTCGTCGACGTGGCCGCCGAGTTGCCGCTACAAGCGGTCGCACAACTGGTCGGGGTGCCGCAGGAAGACCGTCACCAACTGCTGAACTGGGCCAACGTCACACTCGATTACGAGGACCGCGAGGTGGGCGAGGCCACCGCGCACACGCAACAGGCGTCGGCGGAAATGTTCGCGTACGGAACGACGCTGCTTGAGTTGAAGCTCCGCGAACCCGCCGACGATCTCCTGTCGGTGGTCTCCCACGGGCTGATCGACGGTGAGCCGCTGACCGACATGGAGCAGCACATGTTCTTCAGCCTCATCATCGCCGCCGGCAGCGAAACCACCCGCAATTCCATCGCGGTCGGCATGCTCGCGCTCACCGAACGCCCCGACGCACTCGACGAGCTGCGCGACGAGCGGTCGCTGGTGCCCAATGCCGTGGAAGAGATTCTCCGCTGGGCCTCATCGACGCCGTACAACCGACGCACCGCGACGAGAGACGTCGAGATCGGCGGTCAGCAGATCATGGCGGGCGACAAAGTGACCCTGTGGTGGGCGTCGGCCAACCGCGACGAGTCGGTGTTCAGCGACCCGTACACCTTCGACACCGCCCGGAACCCGAACCCTCACTTGGCCTTCGGTCGCGGCACTCACTTCTGCCTCGGCGCGGCGCTGGCACGGATGGAGATACGCGTCGTGCTCGACGCTCTGCTCGACAAGGTCGGGCAGGTATCACTGACCGGACCGGTGGAGTACGTCCGAAGCAACAAGCATGCCGGGGTCCGTCACATGCCGGTGCATCTGGCGCCGCGCTAGTTACGGTTGTGGCAAGTAGGCCGTCTGGTTCACCAACCGGACCGACGCCTTGCCGTCCGGGTAGAACTCGGCGATCGACAGCGACGCCAAGTCCAGGTGCAGCCGGTAAAGGATGTTGGGCCCGGCGTCCAGCGCCAGTTGGAGCACCATCTTTATCGGTGTCACATGCGACACCACGAGCACTGTCGCGCCCGAGTACTCGCCGACGATTCGGTCGCGAGCGCGCCGCACCCGGTCGACAACGCTGGCGAAGCTTTCCCCGTTTGGCGGCGCGACGCTGATGTCGCGCAACCAATTTCGGTGAAGCTCCGGATCCCGTTCGGCGGCCTCGGCGAACGTCAAGCCTTCCCATGCACCGAAGTCTGTTTCGATCAGGTCGTCGTCGACGACGACATCCACGCCCAGCGCCTTGGCCGCCGCGGTGGCGGTGTCGTAGGCGCGCTGCAGCGGTGACGTGATCACCGCCGCGATGCCGCCCCGCCGGGCGATGTACTCAGCGGCAGCCTCGGCCTGACGACGGCCCAGGTCGGTCAGCGCCGGGTTCCCGCGGCCCGAGTACCGTCGCTGCACCGAAAGCTCTGTCTGGCCGTGGCGCAACAGCAGTAGCCGGGTCGGCGCTCCCTGGGCCCCCGTCCACCCCGGCGCCGCGGGCGCCACCTCGGCTGCTGCGGCGTCCATGGCCTCGTTGGCCAGACGGTCGGCGTGCGAATTCTGTTCCCGCGGTACCCATGTCAACGAGACGCGCTCGAAGCCCGCCGCGAGCCGTTGCGCCTCTCGATGCAGCTCGGCGAGGTCCGGATGTTTGACCTTCCAGCGGCCGGACACCTGCTCGACCACGAGTTTGGAGTCCAGCCGGGCCTCGACCTCGGTCGCGCCCAGCCTCGCCGCCTCGGCGAGACCGGCGATCAGCCCGCGATACTCGGCCACGTTATTGGTGGCCGTACCGATCGCCCCGTTCACCTCGGCCAGAACCGTCGAGTGATCCTCCGACCACACCACCGACCCGAATCCCGCCGGACCGGGGTTGCCGCGCGACCCGCCGTCGGCTTCGACAATCACCTTCATGTGACCCTCAACAGGATTGCGCGGCACTCCGGGCACCGCAGCACGTCGTCGGCGGCGGCCGCGGAGATGCGGGACAGCTCTCCCCTGTCCAGTTCGATCCGGCATGCCCCGCACCGCTTCCCCTGCAGCAGTCCCGCGCCGACACCGGCCGACGAGCGCTGACGTTCATAGAGCTCGGCGAGTTCGGAATCCAGTCCCGCCATCAGTTGCGTGCGCCGCTCGACGCGATCCTCGCTGGCGGTGTCGATTTCGGCCAGCGCCTCGTCTCGCCTCTGTTGGACGGAGGCGAGCTCAGCCTGCAGGCTGTCGATGGTGGTGAGCTCGCGGTTCTGGTTGATTTGCAACTCCTCCCGCTGTTCCATCACCTCCAGGAGCGAATCTTCCAGGCTGCTCTGGCGGCGCTGCAGTGTGCCCAGCTCGTGCTGTAAATCGCTCAGTTGCTTGGCGTCCGGTGTCCCCGACTGCAGCAGGGAGCGGTCGCGGTCCTCGCGCTGCCGCACTGCGTCGATTTCGGACTCGAACCGGGTCACCTGTGCTTGCAGGTCCTCCAGCGCCAGCTGCAAAGCGGCCACACGATCGTTGGCGGTCCGGTTTTCGGCCTGTACCTCGTCGTATCGCTGAAACTCGGGCAGATGCGCGCGCCGGTGCGCCATGCGCGACAGCTCGGCGTCGATCTCGACCACCTCGGCCAGCGAGCGTTGTTGATCCACAGCGGCTTTCATCACGTCACGTCCTCAATGTTCCACGGGTCGGTGCGGATGTCGGAGACTCGCACCGCCAGCGATGGACCGAACTGGTTGCGTAACACGTCGGCTGCCTGGGTACACCACGGGAATTCACTTGCCCAGTGCGCGACGTCGATCAGCGCGATGTCGGACGCGCGCTGGTGCTCGTCGGCGGGGTGGTGGCGGAGGTCGGCAGTGACGTATGCGTCGACGTCGGCGGCGGCGACCACGTCGAGCAGCGAATCACCCGCTCCCCCGCACACCGCGACGCGTGACACCTGCCCGTCGGGGTCACCCGCCGCGCGGACACCCCAAGAGGTGGCGGGTAGCGCACGGTGTACCCGAGAAGCGAACTCACGCAAAGGTTCCGGCGATGACAGCACCCCGAACCTGCCCAGACCCACGTCGCCGGGCAGCGGCGCCAGCGCAAACACGTCGAACGCGGGCTCCTCGTACGGATGCGCGCCGCGCAGCGCGGCGAGGATGGAAGCCCGGCAGCCCGCCGGCGCGATGACCTCGATGCGGTCCTCGACTACCCGTTCGACGGATCCGACGCTGCCGATGGCCGGTGCTGCGCCGTCGTGCGGCAGGAACTGACCGGTCCCCGTCGCGCTCCAACTGCACTGTGAATAGTCGCCGATCTGGCCGGCGCCCGCCCCGAACATCGCGGCCCGCACCGTGTCGGCGTTCTCCGGCGGCACGAACACCACCCACTTGTCGAGGGCAGGCCCGTCTGACAGCGGGGACAGCACCCCGTCCACTTCGATGCCGATCGCCTCGGCGAGGGCATCGGACACGCCTGGCGACGCCGAGTCCGCGTTGGTGTGGGCGGTGAACAGCGCGCGACCGGATCGAATCAGGCTGTGCACCAACGCACCCTTCGGCGTGCTCGCCGCGACCGTGTCGACGCCGCGCAGCAGCAGTGGGTGATGTGCGAGCAGAAGTCCGCCGTCGGGCACCTCCGCGGCAACCGCCGGCGTCGCGTCGACGGCGACCACGACGTCGTTGACAGAATCACCCGGATCCCCACACACGAGACCGACCGAGTCCCACGATTGCGCCAGCCGCGGCGGGTACGCCTGATCCAAAGCGTCGACAATGTCGCGCAGTCGTACGCTCACGGCAGGACCTCCGCAAGCGCCGCCACCAGCGTCGGCCACTCCGGCCGCACCGCGGCCCGCAGGTACTGCCCTTCGAGCCCCACGAATGTATCGCACCTGCGCACCGCGATTCCCTTAGCAGACAGAGACTTTCGCGCCAGGTGGGCATCCGGGACTTCGAACAGAACGAACGGTGCCGAGCCGTCGACCACCCGAACACCCGCCCGGTTGAGCGCATCGACCATCTCCGAGCGCATCATCGCGAGGTGCGTGGCCTGCTCTCGCGCGGCGGCCACCGCGTCGGGCTGGTTGCAGGCGGTCAGGGCCTCCAGTTGCAGCGTGCCGAGTGGCCAGTGCGGACGTGTGGTGGTCAACCGGTGCAGCACCTCCGGAGCACCGAGGGCGTAGCCGACCCGAAGGCCGGGCAGCGACCACGTCTTGGTGAGGCTGCGCAACACCATAACGTCCGGCAGCGGCTCAGCTGCCAACGACTCCGGCTCACCGGGGATCGCGTCGGCGAACGCCTCATCGACCACCACGAGCCGGCCCGGCCGGCGCAGCCGGAGGATGTCGGCGCGGGGATGCAGCACCGACGTCGGGTTGGTCGGATTTCCGACCACCACCAGGTCAGCCTCGTCGGGTACCGCGCAGGCGCCCACACCAAACGGGGGCGCGAGCACCTCGTGGTGGACGGCGATGCCGGCGGCTGTCAGCGCCGCCGCGGGCTCGGTGAACGACGGCGCGATCACGGCCGCCAGCCGAGGCCGAATGTTCGCCAAGAGCGAGAACCCCTCTGTCGCGCCGCCGAGCAGAACGACGTCCTCGTCGTCCCGGCCGTGGCGGGCGGCGACGGCCGCCGTTGCCGCGTGCTCGTCGGCATTACTCGGGTATCGACCGAGGTCGCCGAGGCGAGCGGCCAGCCTGTCGACCAGCCACGACGGCGGGGCCGCGCCGCGGACGTTGACGGCAAAGTCCAGCATTCCGGGCGTCGCCGCCTGGTCCCCGTGGTAGCGCGCCGCCGCGCGAACTGTCACAGGGGACAATGTACGGGTGACCGCACGGCCGCAGTTGGTGATCTTTGACCTGGACGGCACGTTGACCGACTCAGCCCGGGGCATCGTGTCGAGCTTTCGCCATGCGCTGGCCGAGATCGGTGCGCCGGTGCCCGACGATCCGGACTTGGCGAGCCTCGTCGTCGGCCCTCCGATGCATCAGACGCTGCGCGGCATGGGCCTCGGCGAGAAGGCCGACGCCGCAATCGACGCCTACCGCGGCGACTACAACGCCCGCGGATGGGTGCTCAACCAGGTGTTCGACGAGATTCCGGAGCTGTTGGCCGATCTGCGCGCGGCGGGAGTGCGGCTGGCGGTCGCCACCTCCAAGTCGGAGCCGATTGCGAAGAAGATTCTCGGGCACTTCGGCCTCGACGGCCATTTCGAGGTGATCGGCGGCGCGAGCCCCGACGGGGTCCGCGCGACCAAGGCCGACGTCGTCGCGCACGTTCTGTCGCAACTGGATCCGGTGCCCGAGCACATATTGATGGTCGGTGATCGATCCCACGACGTCGACGGCGCGTCGCACCACGGCATCGACACTGTGGTGGTCGAGTGGGGATATGGCGGAAGCGATTTCGACGGCCCAGCGGTCGAACGACCGCTACGGCACGTCTCGACAGTAGCGGCGCTGCGTGAGGTGCTCGGTGTCTGATTCGCTGCACGTGACGTTCGTCTGCACCGGCAACATCTGCCGGTCGCCAATGGCCGAGAAGATGTTCGCCCACCAGATCCGCGAGCGCGGCCTCGATTCTCGCGTTCGCGTGACGAGCGCCGGCACCGGCGACTGGCATGTCGGGTCCGGGGTGGACGAGCGCGCCCACCACGTGCTGCGCAACCACGGCTACCCGACTACACACCGCGCGGCGCAGCTCGACGACGATCATTTGAGCGCGGACCTCGTTGTCGCGCTGGGCCGCAACCACGTGCGAATGCTCACCCACCTTGGCGTCCCGCATGATCGGATCAGGCTGCTGCGATCGTTCGACCCACGATCGGGTGCGCATGCGCTGGACGTCGAAGACCCGTACTACGGCGCCCACGCCGAGTTCGAGGAAACCTTCGAGGTGATCGAGGCGTCGCTGCCAGGGCTACACGAATGGGTAGACGAGCAGCTCGCGGGCCACGGTCGGGCGAGCTGATGCGGCGCTGGGCCTTTCTGTTTCGGCCGGGCTCGCTGGCGCTCGCGCTCGTCGTCGTGGCATTCGCATATCTGTGTTTCACCGTGCTCGCGCCGTGGCAGCTCGGCAAGAACACGCGAACGTCACGGGAGAACAACCAGATCGCCGCTTCGCTCACCGCTGATCCGGTGCCGGTGACTTCGCTACTGCCGCAGTTGGATTCCGCCCAGTGGCGGCGGGTGACGGCTACGGGCCATTACGTCGCCGGGGCCACCGTGCTGGCGCGGCTGCGGGTGGTCGACGGCCAGCCCGCGTTCGAGGTGCTGACGCCGTTCGTCATCGACGGCGGACCGACCGTCCTGGTCGACCGCGGGTACGCAAGACCATTGGAGGGCTCGCGGGTACCCCCCATTCCGCCGCCACCGTCGACGCCTGTCACGATCACGGCACGGCTGCGGGATTCCGAGCCGAGCAGCGACGGCAAGAATCCGATCACCGAAGACGGTATGACGCAGGTGTATTCGATCAACACACCGCAGGTCGGCGAGCTGACCCGAACCCGACTCGCCGACTCCTACCTGCAACTCGTGGAGGGCCAGCCGGGCGGCCTCGGGGTGTTGCCGCTGCCCCACCTCGATGCGGGACCGTTCCTGTCGTATGGAATCCAGTGGATCGCGTTCGGGATTGTCGCGCCGATCGGCCTGGGTTATTTCGTGTACTCGGAGGTCCAACACCGCCGACGGGACGACACACCGGCGCAGCAGACGGCCGAACCCGTCACCGTCGAGCAGAAGCTCGCCGACCGCTACGGCCGCAGACGCTGACCCCGGCGATCGCCAGTGCGGTGGCCGCGGTCTGTACTAACCGCGACAGCGTGACCGCACGGCGCAGATCGGGGACCTGCGGCGGTGACCCGTCGCCGAGGGCCGGACGAATCTCGAGCCCGTGGAGATAGCGGGTCGGGCCGCCAAGGCGGACACCGAGCGCGCCTGCGAATGCGGCCTCCACCACGCCCGCGTTGGGGCTCGGATGCCGTGCGGCGTCGCGGCGCCAGGCTCGCAGTGCCCCCGTCGGCGACCCACCAACCAGCGCGGAGCAAACAACGACGAGCGCCGCGGTGAACCGCGCGGGTACGTAGTTGGCGAGATCGTCCAATCGCGCCGCGGCCCACCCGAACCGGGCGTAGCGGGGTGAGCGGTAGCCGACCATCGCGTCGAGTGTGTTGATCGCGCGGTAGACCAGCGCTCCAGGGACACCGCCGACCGCTGCCCAGAACAAGGGAACGACCTGCGCGTCGGAAGTGTTCTCCGCCAAGGACTCCAGCGCCGCGCGGGTCAGTCCGTCACCGTCGAGCCCGTCGGGATCGCGGCCGCACAGCGATGGCAGCAGGCGCCGGGCCGCGCCGATGTCCTCGGCGGTCAGGCTGTCCGACAATTCGGACACGGTTCGGATCAGCGACGTGCCGCCGAGAACGGTCCAGGTCGCTGCGGCCACTCCGACCCGTCCGGCGACCCGCTCGATCGCGACACCCACTACCGAAACCGCGCTCACCAATACCCCAACGTGCACGGCACCGGCGAGACGCGCGTCGCGATAGGTCCTGCGCTCCAGAGCGCTGGCCACGGCGCCGAACCCGGCCACCGGGTGACCGCGTCGCGGATCGGCAAACACCAGATCGGCCAGCCAGCCGGCAAGCAAACCGACCACGCGGGATCTGGTCGCAAACACCTCGGCAGCGTCTCACATCATGTTCTACTTGCCCCTATGAAGCGGCTTCCCAGTCGACTCGCAGATTTGCTGAATCCTGCGGCGGTGTTGCTTCCCGCCGCCAACGTGATCATGCAGTTGTCGGCACCGGCGGTCGGGTACGGGGTGTTGGAGAGCCCGGTCGATTCCGGCAACGTGTACAAGCACCCGTTCAAGCGAGCCCGGACAACGGGCACCTACCTGGCCGCCGCGACCGTCGGCACGGACAACGACCGCGAGATCATCCGCAAGGCGATTGACACCGTGCATGCACGGGTTCGCTCAACACCGCAGAGCCAGGTGTCCTACAACGCATTTGACCCGAGGTTGCAGCTGTGGGTGGCGGCTTGCCTGTATCGCTACTACATCGACCAGCACGAGTTCTTGTACGGACCCTTGGACGACACCGCGGCGGACGCGGTCTATCACGACGCGAAGCGGCTCGGCACCACGTTGCAGGTTCCCGAGGACTTGTGGCCCGCTGACCGGGTCGCGTTCGACGAGTACTGGAAGCGCTCGCTGGACGAGTTGCGGATCGACCCGCCGGTACGTCGGCACCTTTACGGCGTCGCGAGCTTGGCGTTTCTGCCATGGCCGCTGCGCCTGCTCGGCGGCCCACTGAATCTGTTCGCGACCACGGGATTTCTCGCCGACGAATTCCGCGCGCACATGCAGCTGCCGTGGACGCAGAGCCAGCAGCGCCGGTTCGAGTGGCTGCTTACGGGGCTACGGCTGGCCGACAGGATAATCCCGCGACAAGTCTGGCTGCTCGGCTATGAGATGTACCTGCGGGACATGCGGTCCCGGGCCCGGCGCGGCCGGCGAATCGTCTAACCGTCGTCAACCCCAACACAGAAGGAGCTCCGCAATGCCTGACTTTCCCGGGCTCGCCCACGTCGCTCTGACCGTCCAGGACGCCGAGGTCAGCGGGCCCTGGTATCGACGGTTGCTCGATTCGGATCCGGTGATCGACGAGCACACCGACGCCGGGTACCGGCACCTGGTGTGGGTGCTCGACGGTGGAACGCTGCTCGGCATTCACCAGCACCAGCGCGGAGTGCCTGCCGAGCCGTTCACGGAGTTTCGGGTCGGCCTGGATCACGTCGGCTTCGGGGTCGCGAACCGGGCCGAGCTGGAAAAGTGGGTGGACCGCCTCAACGCGCTCGGGATCAGGCATGGCGGCATCGCCGACGCCGGATACGGGTCAGGGCTTTCCTTCCGCGATCCTGACGGGATCGCGTTGGAATTCTTCGCGCCGCCGTCGCGGTAGCTACGCCTGCGGTTCCACGTCGACGCTGAACCCGTACAAATCGAGGCTGTGCGGCAGCGGTTTCGTCGGGTCCAAGCGTGTTCCGGAGACTTTGGGCGTTCCGGCGTCCAGGAGGTGTGCCAGCACGGCCTGGCCGAGAAACACAGACATGTCGGCGCCGGGGCAGACCTGCGGCCCGTGGCTGAAGAAGTTGTACGACCAGTCGTTGCCGGCGTCACCGCTGGCCCACTCGCCGGGCGAAAAGCGATCCGCGTACGGGATGCGGTCGCGGTTGCGGTGGTTGAACACGTTGTAGATGAGCACCTGCCTGCCCTCGGGCAGCACAGCGCCGTTGGAGAACTCGATGTCGCGCGTGGCGACCCGGCCGAACAGTGCCGTCGTCGGCCAGAGCCGCATCGCCTCGAGCAGGCAGCCCGCGAGGTAGTCGAGCGAGGCGATGCCGGCGGCAGAGGTGATGTCGGCCTTGGCCATTTCTGCGCGCACTTCGCGCTGCTGCTCGTCGTGGCTGGACAGTGCACCCAGGGCACGGAAGGTGTTGGCCGCCAGGGTGTCCCCCATCGCGAACAGCCAGTGCACGACCTGACCGGCGGGCTTGACATCGGGCCCCGCGGGAGCGTCGGGGATCAGGGCAGCGAGGCTATTCGGCTCGCGTTCCTCCAGATAGTCCTCGATCAAGATCATGAACTCGGGGTACTGCGAGCCCGGTTCGCCGGGCATCTTGTTGCCCTCCGACATCAGCTCACGAAGCAGGTCGGTTATGTGGGTGTCGTCCGCCGCCTTCTCGCCGAGCACGATTCGCCGTGTCATCCGCTGGAAGGCTTTGTTGAAGGACTGCCAACGGATCGTCTCCGACGCCACCTCACCGGCAGTGTCAGCGGCGACTCCGACGAACGCCTGGGCGAGCCGATGCAGCGGTTTTCCGGTGTCGAGGACCGCCTCGGCGAATCGGCGGCGGTCCGCCCAGACCTGACCCCGCGAAATCGTGAGCGCATCGGGCTGAAACGCCTCCATGCCTTTGCGTTTCGGCGCAGGGTCTGATGCGAACGGGTCCGGCGAGCCCCCGAGCACGAATTTCAGGTCATCGGGATTGTGGAGCAGCAGGGCTTCGTCGCGGGCGACCCGTACGTAGAACGGTCCCGGGCCGTAGCTGCGCACCATCCCTTCCACCAACCGGTAACCGAGATAGTCGGCACCCAACGTCGACGCAATCCGAGTCGGCAGTTCACGCTTGTTGAACAGCCCCAGGATGATGTTGGGGGCGCCAACCTGTGCCGTGAACCGGATGCCTTCCAGGACGGACGCGTGCGGGAAGTCATCGGAGCGAGGCTTGTCCGAACGACCAACAGGCTCAGCCACAGTCATTACCCCCAGGGTATGTAGGCGCGTACGGAGTCCGCGAGCCGGACGATCGGATGTTTCTTCCCCGGCGCCGGAGCGCCGACGCGAGGCCACGGCGCGAACACGCGCTCGACGTCGCCGATCACATCGTCGAGCTCAGGATAGTGACGTAGCAGAACGTCTTTCATCGACGTGTTGTTCACCCAGTCGAAGCCGACCTGCGTGTACGTCTCGGGCCGGAAGTCGTTGGTGAAGAACCGATCGCTCTTCAGCCGGCGCGATGCCATTAGGATGAAGATGCGGAACGCGGTGTCGGAGAAGCCGAAACCTTTCGGCGGCTTCTCGGCCTGCATGCCGATCTGAAGGTCGACCGCGTCGACGTCGCCGTTGTACACCTCGTTCATCTCTTTGGCCCACACCGCGTTGGGGGTGATCTCATCGATGGTCTTGCGCCGCGGCATCCGCAAAGCCTCGCGGAAGTCGTTATAGCGGGGCACGCCTCGCTCCCTGTCGCGCACGATGTCCAGTGTCGCCAGATCGGTGATCTGGCCGTCGACGCGGGTCAGCTGCCGTAGCGCGTTGGGGTAGTTGTGCAGGCACACCGCGCCCGCGCTCGCAATTCCGAACGAGTACCACATGTCGCCCATCCCCATGCGGTCCATGAAGTCGCGCGTGAAGCGCCCTTGCAGCTCGGTGAACTCGCGCTTCTCGAGATGCTCGCCCGATTCCAGCGAGAAGAAGTTCCAGTCGTCGGGAATCAGCGGATGCATCCGGTAGACCGAGACGAACTCCTCGGTCAATGAGAATGGTGCGGAGTGATGATCGGCCGACGATCCGAGGATGCCGGAAAGAACCTCGCTGTCACCGATGCGACCGATTCGGTCTTTGAACGTTTCGCCCAGTGCGCCATACCAGTTGGCGTTCATGCCGATCTGCAGCGCGGGGTGGCGCAGCACGCACGTCGTCCACTCGACGGTGTGGATCTTGGCGATCAATGCCGACACCACGAGGACGCCAAGCTCGAACAGGCGTTGGTCGTCGAGGCTCGGGTAGGCCTTCTTCAACGCATCGCACACGGCGTTGTGTTCGCGGGCAAACAGGGTGTGCAGCAGCCCGACGCCCACCCACCAGTTCTCCCGCATGCCGGTGAGGTCGATGCCCGGGATGTTGCTCTTTGGCAGCCGGCCGTCGCCGCCGACCTTGACCTTGCCGTCGACAAAGGTGCGGACCTCGGCCTGGCGCTCCTGTCCGCTGCCGTAGACCTGCGAACCGTCCCACCAATGGGTTTCGACGTTGGTGAACATAGGTGCGGGACAGCCATCGATGATTTCGCCGCGCATCGGGATCGTGCAGCGAATTCGCATCGGGTTCTCGGGGAAGTCGTCACCCTTGTGCAGCGGAATGTCGATGGTCTTGTCGGCGACGCCGTCACCGTGGAAGAACCAGTTGTGGTTCTCGAACTGCAGCCACGCGGCGGCCAGCGCGTTGATGATCCCGGCGGGTTTGAACTCGTCTCGGGCCATCAACCGCCGGCTGATCACCCGCGGATCGGGCTCGAGCAGCCGCTTGGTGTCGGTGACCGTTTGGGACAGCGGCACATTCCGGCCGAAGCCGGTGCCCTTCGACCCCATCCACGGGTCATCGAGATCGTTGAACGTGCCGTTGGGAGTACGCGCGCGCTCTTCTTCGTCTGTCGGCTTGCCGAGATCTTCCTTGGGCCTGATCCCGTCGCCCTCGAACAGGTTCTTCTCTCGCAGATCGTCGCGGGCCTTTGCCAGATCCTTGAGCTGAAGGATCAACGACGGGTGCTCATACCACTGACGACTCACCGAAACCACCGTTTCCTTAGTTGTTTACCCAGCTCAGCGGGGCGTGCGGAGGGCGAAATAACCGATCTTGCTGTAGTTGTCCCCGGAGTTGAACAAGATCTTGCCGAGGTAGACGCCGCGCACGAGTTCGACGAGCTCGTCGCGGATACTGCGGATGATCAGGCGCGGGTTCTTCTCCACGTCGGCGTAGTCGATCACCATCACCTGCCGGTCGGGATCGTCCTTGCCGGCCTCCACGTACGTCTTGAAATCGAATGCCAACTTGCCGGCTTCGGCGTCGCGCATCGAGTACAGGGGCCACAGCAACTTCGACACCAGCCCGGTGCTGCGGGTCAACCGGTTGTCACCGGTCGCCGCGTCCGAGTCGAAGCGCTTGCCTTGCCACGGCATCCACAGCGCGGTTACCGCGCGCACCGCGATGTCGAGCGCCGGGTTCGTCGTCGTCATCACGAGGATGCCTTCGGTCGGCCCGTCCAGGTCTGTCGGCGGCGTCCCCATCCGGAACAACTCGTTGAGTTCGGCATCCGCGCCGTCGGCATCGGTCTTGCCGCGTTCAGCCAGGTCTTCAATCCATGCCCACGCCGCCTCAGCGGCGCCGGACGGCTCCGTCAGCACCGATCGCCGTAACCACTCCAGCCGGCCCTCGGCTCCGGCGGCCTCTGTGTCTCGTTCGCTGGTCATTGCTTGCCTCCTGGCGCCGTCGGTGCTGAACGCGAGAGTGATCGTAGTGACGCAGGTCGGGGAAAGGCGTCTTTTGCTGGTTTTGATCAGCGAATCGGCGGGAACCACGGTTGATGCGCGATGAGCCCTGGAGAGGGTTGCGCTGAATCGGCTCGTCGTGGAGGCGTCCACAGGCGCGGCCCCGACGTTGAGATGGCAGCGTCGGCCTGGTGGTCGCCGACTACGTTCATGGCCTGGCGGTGGTGGGCGCGGACGGTAATGAACCGCCGACCGGTGAGTCCACGAAGTTGCGGAACCCGTGCCGACGCGCAGGATCTTCTTGGCTGTCCGTCTGCGTGGACGTCGGTTAGCCGTGTGGTGCCTCAGAGATCTTGGTGTCTTCCTTGCCGACCGTTTGGCAGTAGGTCAACGCCGACAGGCGCGTTGCCGAGAGCTCAATATTGTTCGGTTCAGCGCCGCTTTTGTCCTTGAGCATCTTGCTGATCTCGTCGTTCTGCTTCTTCTCGTCCTGGGCGGTGAAGTCCTTGCACTTTGTGTCGCCACCGGTGTTAATGACTTCTGACGCCGAACATCCACTGAACAGCACCACGGCGATAGCGATCGTGGCGGGTGCAATGGGCTTCATCGTGGCCCCTTCTGAACCGCAGGTGTGTCGCGCTGAACCGCAGGTGTGTCGCGGGTCTCGGAGTCTTCTCGCGCCGTGTCGCTGGTTTGCGAATGCGGATCCATCTCGTCGGCGCGCTCGAACTGCTGGTTCAGCTCTTCGCGGGCGGTCATTGCCTCGTCGCGGTGGGAGGCTGCTTGCTGTTCCAGACCGGAGGCTTGAGCCGCCTTCACCTCTGCTTCGGCTTGGACGGCGCGGGCCTTGGCGGCGGTCTCCTCGGCAAGTGCCTCCCGCCGGTTGACTTGAAGTGTTTCTTCCTTGGCTCGCTCGCGGATCTTGTCGGCTTCGATATGACGGTGGCGCTTGCGGTTATTGATCATTACCCACGCGAACAAGATGACAATAACCATTAGCGCGACGGCGAAAAGGGCGATCGCGATGATCATTCCGGTGGTCATGTCAGCTCCTTGGTTTGGTTGAGAATGGTCGATGGTCCAATCGGTTGAAATGGGTTTTAAGCGTTATGGGTGGATTCCGACGTCCCTGACTTCGAGACCCACATAGTCGAGTGGTCCCGCGATCACGGTGACCGACATGGTGGTGGCGCAGGCTTTATGGTCCCTGTCAAGTACCCACGTTGACCGCCCGCCAAACCGCACTTGCCGACGCTGGGGGCGCCATGTCGGTGTCGGAACGCCGAGATCCATTGCACGCCTATCCAGTAGCGTCCCGCGACTCGATATCCGCATTGACCCGAAGGTGGGCGGTCAATAGCAGGTTGTCGAAGGCGGCCCGAGGTGGGAGCGTTTCGGTACCGCTGAGGGAGATGAAGTCGGCGGCCATTTGTTCGGCGAGGATCCTTACCTTGACATTGGTCTCCTGGGATCGCCACTTCAGCAGCTGGAAGGCGGCCAGTTCATCGATCCCGTAGATCACCATCAACATGCCCTTGGCCTGCTCGATCCCGGCCCGGTCCTCGGCGATTCTCGTGACGGCCGCGGTCACCTGGTCCTGGCGTGCCCGTTCCGACCGTGAAATGTCGATGTAGTAGCCGTGGGTGCCGATCACTGCCCCGTCATCCGCGCGCAGAAGGTCCCCGACAACGACGACATGATGGAGTCGGCCTTCCACGTCAATGATGCGGTGCCGGGTGCTGAACGCTTGACGGGTTTGGCGGATCAGAC
>Ga0209006_10002634_pt1 | contig 16370 bp, 29 predicted proteins | sample JacPin_JW_Ref_O2_FD_188567 | JGI IMG/M metagenome (GOLD analysis project Ga0209006, IMG submission 188567) | Forest soil microbial communities from Algoma, Ontario, Canada - Jack Pine, Ontario site 1_JW_Ref_O2 (SPAdes) (version 2) | ecosystem: Environmental > Terrestrial > Soil > Boreal... | reverse complement strand
ATTGATGACACGGGCATCCAAGGTCGGACGCGCAAACAGCCGCGCCTTCGCGGCGCCGTAGGCCTGCATCGTGCCGTGGTAATTGAAACCCACGGCAAGACTGATCCCGTCGCAGCAGCTCACCTGAACCTCGACGCGATAGTGATTGCCGCAAGAATCCTCTTCCTCGGATTTCACTCACCACCCCCGGGCATCGGCGGGGCTCCCCACGTTCGATTTCGTGGTGGTGGCGGAGACTCCTGTTCGGTGATGGGTGGCGGCATGTGCTCGGCTGCTGGCGGCGGAGGAAGCCCCGGATCGAGTTGGTCAACAGGTACGGCCACGTAGCCCGTCGGCGGCTGGTACCCGGGGCCCACCTCGACATAGCCAGGCGGAAGCGATTGCTGTTGCCGTCGCTGCTTTGCTTCTCGTTCGGCTTGCGCCTTCATGATCGCTTCCCGTTGCTCGGCGGCCCACTTGAGCAAGGTGGGTACAAGCGCAACACCGGTCTCCCATTTGCGAGCCGATCCGTCGTCCTTGTTGATCAGAACCTGAACCCCGCCGACGTCCATGACCTTCACCGGGCTATCGTCGTCGTTGTTCCTGTAGCTGCTGGGCTCGGCAGCGGGCGCCTGTGGGCGAAACCGATCGGCAATACCAACGGCTGTCTCGATGATCGTCGCGGCGTCTCGAAACTCCTCGGCCGCCGTCTTCGGACGCGCAGCCGGCTGTGGTGGATAGCGAGGTGGATCTCCCTCCTGTCCAGAGTAAGGACGCGGTCCGCCATACGGGCCTCGATATGGCCCACTGACCGCAGGAGGCGGCGGCTGCACGGCCTGTTGCATCTTCTGAAACATCTCGAACATCCGACCCATCATTTCCATTGGGTCGGGCGATGGCGGAGGTGGAGTCTGCGGCTGCTGCATCTTCTGAAGCATCCACGCCATCATCGTGGCCGGATCGGAACCCTGCGGCGGAGGAGGCGGTGTCACCGGTTGTGGTGCTTGTGGCGTCTGCATCTGTTGGAAGAGACGAAACGTCTCCTGCATCATTGCCATCGGATCGGTCGATGGTAGCGACGGCTGCGACGGTGACGCTGGCTGCTGCACCGTTTGCTGTACCTTCTGGAAGATCTCGAACATCTTGCCCATCATTGCCATCGGGTCGGTTGATTGACCCGGGAATGAAGCTGGGACAGGAGCCGGGGTCGGCTGCGGAACCGGCTGCATAACAGTCTGAGGGCGCGCGGACGTCTGCATCTGCTGAAACAGCTCGAACATCTTGCCCATCATTGCCACGGGGTCGACCGTGGGCGGTACAACCTGCACGGTGGCGGGTGGCGATTGGGGCGCCTGCTGCGGCTGTCCGTACGGATGGTATGGGTTCATGGGTGGCTGTCCTTGCTGCGGCATCGGTTGCTGCGTCGGTGCCGTCTCGCGCGTGTCGGGCAGCGTGATGTTTCCGGTACCGCGCCGCTGCTTACCTACGGAGTCGATGAATCGAACATCGTACTTGGCCTCTTCGCAGCGCCCGTGATGAGACAAGAGCGCCGCGTATAGCTCAGCACCCGATCTTGGACGGCTCTGGATCACCCACTGCACCGGCGTACCCGTCACTCGACTGGCGAGGATATCGATCGTGTTCGGTGGCCAAGTCCGGATGACCAGATCGTACTTCTCGAGGACGTTATCCAGGTTGAAGAGCACGCCCTTCTGACCCGAGCGCACCTTGCCGACGATCTCGTTACTACGTCGGTTCTCAAGAACACTCTCGGAGTCAACGGCTCCAGCCTCCAAGATCTTGTTCTCGTCGACTTCCAGTTCGCCACTCCCGTCTCCGGTTGGGGCGGCACCGATCTCGGCAATGATGGCAGACTCGTCTTGCTGAGACGGTGTCGCACCCATCTCGCTACCGCCAGCGGCTCGACTCTTTCTCGGCATTGTTTTCTTCTCCGCGCTCTCCGCGCTCTCCGCGCTGTCTGCGCTATCCGCGTACTCCGCAAGCTTGCTCTGCTCCAACCCAACGTGGAGCGTGACCTTCGCTGTCATTCGACGTTGTTCTCAGGAGGGAGCGGTCTGCCCATTCGGAACCGGGGCGGGTGTGACCTCGGGCTCCGGTTCGGGAGCCGTCTCGGGCTCGACTTCCGGATCATCCGGATCGTCATCGTCGTCGTTCTCGGCGGCGTCCAGTTCCTCGATGAAGACGTCCAGCGGCATCGCTTCCTCGATGATCCGGATCTGACTCATGGGGATCATGTTGCGGGTACCAGATCGACCGTCGGGCGACACCGAGTAGATCTCGACACCACCGCGATCGACGAACATCCGTACGATCTTCATCGACGGCACAAGCGGATGCTGGCTTCCAACGATCCACGCGATCGGTTCGTCTTTCAACGACGGATCTTTTTTCAACGACTCTCGGTCGGGCGGAAAGAGAGGGTTCGACAACACCCGCGTGAGCATCGGGTAGCCGGGGTCCGGAAGGGTGACGGTTTCGGTGAGAGGTACAACGTTGGGCGGGGGCGTGTTCATGAGGCTTAGCTCCTTGAAAAATTGGTTCGGGCGAATTCACCGAAGTGTTGGATAGCGGCTGCATCGTAAGCGGCAGCGGCTTCTTGTTCGGTGGGGAAGCGACCGAGATGGATCAGGTGACCACTGACGCGTATGCGCGCGGTCCACGGTGGCGCCCCTGGCCGTATGTGAGCAGCACGGTTGATGACGCCCTTATACCGAGACGTGAAGATTCGACCTGGGCACCCAACGCACTTTTCTCGGTTCGCGCTGTTCTTCTGCTTGTCTGCAACGCGTAGGTTTTCACGCCGACAGTCGAGCCCGTTGTTGTTGTGGTGGTCGACGTGAACGCTTGTGTCTTCTACACCAAGAACGTCATGATGAAGGTATCTCTCTCGACCTCCCAATGTTCTTGACGCATACCCATTCGACTCCCCTGCGCTGACCCAGTGCCACGAGTAACGGTTCAACTCATCGAACCGATCTTCGTCCACGAGAACAAACCTACCCCGTGTCAAGCGTATCCAACTTGCACCGGGTACCGAACCCGGCTCTTGAGACTGCCGTGGGTCATCGCTACGCGCAGCACACGACGACGTGCAATACGGACCAGAAGCACCACGCTTGATCCGATATTTTTCAACGCGTTGCTCTCGCTGAAAAGATACACCGCATCGAACACACACAAGACAGACCTGGGGTGCAGCACCGATGCGAGCTGCACACGACGATGAGCAGTACGGGCCACCAACACCGCGTCTAACTCGGCGGTTTTCGCGCCAGTGTTCACGTTGGAACGGAACACCACATCGAACACACACTAGGCCAATCGCCGTCACAGCAGACCAGCCTCCGCGAACGAAAAGTAGCTCCGTCGCTTGACGTCCCCTCCGGTGATACAATGATCCATGAGAATCACGTTGCAGACCTCGAACGCGTCCGCGAACGCCTCTGTGGTCTCCTTGTCGGCGTCGCTCGGCTCCGCCTCGATCCCGGAGGGGTGGCAGTGGAACAGGATCACTGCGTGCGCCCCGTCGATGAGTGCGGCCTGAAGTGTAGGAACCATCGGGGCCATCACGGCTGTTGGCTCCCCACGTCCGGTCTCCGCAATGCTTTTCAGGCGGAGATGAAGGTCGAGCGTAATGACACCAAAGACCTCGTTCACTTCGTCGCCGATGGCGTCGAGCAATAGCTCGAACGCTTTCTTGGGTGTGTTGATCGGACCGATCTTCTCGGCGAGCGCGTTGCACGCCGCAAACTTCTCCGCATCTTTCTCGACCTTGAGATACGGCATGCACTTGGAGCCGCGTCCCGCCGTCAAGATGATCGGCTCAACCCCCTTAGGGGGCTTCTGGGCGGTCTTTTCACGAAGAGGTCGGTGTCGCTCGCTCACTACCTTCTCGGCGAGAGAGCGAGCTTCTTTCGGTCCGTAGCAGGGACACGCACGTACAACCTGCGGATTCGGTCCCCTGTAGATCACGCCCGTGCCTCGACCGGCTCTGTCGCCGTCTTCCTGCTGGCGATCCACTCCCGCTCGTCGCTGTGACAGAGCGACTTGGCTGCATCCGCGTGCTCGAAAGGAACGAACTGGCTCGCGTTCTCGGACTGAACAACGAGTTCGTCAAGAGACACGCCGGTCACCCAAGACCGGATTTCGCTCATCTCAACGATCGGGCGATAGACCACCCCTCCGTCGAGCATGATGTTTCCGAACTTCTGGGCCAGGACGATGTCCCCGACCTTGAAGCCCGCCGCTTGCGCGTTGACGCCGACTCCGTCGATCAGCAGAAACTTCGTGGTGTTCTTCGTCTCGTCGGGGCGAACGATGGCGGAGAGAAACCGCTTGACGACGACGCGGCCGATGACTTCGTTGCTACGGGGGACGAATTTCACGGGGTCTTCTCCTCTAGTTGTGGCGGCGCGGCGAGTGTGGTCACTGCCTTTGGTTCTGTCGAGGCCCGGAGCGCAAGACGCTTCGAGCCGTCCGGATCCAGCGCTTCGAGTTCAACCTGGCAGGCTCCCAGCTCCGAGATCACCTCGGAGAAATGCTCCCGACTCGGCGCAAAGTAGGGACCGTTTGCCTGAATCGCTTCGAGCGGAGCGAACTGCCGGGCTGCATTCAAGATCACAAGCGCCGACATCCGAAGCTCGCGGTCCGGGCAGTCGAAGAGACACGGAGCGGTTTCGCTCGTCTTGCCTGCGCATCCCTCCATGTGGGCGCACCGATCGAGTAAGCCGGTAGCCTCCTTCAGAGCGATGTCCCAGGCGACCTTGCTGTACCAGAGTCGTCGCTTCATTCCCTCCCAGTGGCGGATCGGGACGGCGATCTTTTTGTCGTCGGGCGAAACGAAGCCCATCAGCTTTGAGTTGTCCATCAGCTCTCCGTTACTCTACTCACGGCTTTGGTCAGCAGCGATACCGCGCACTTTGTTGAGCACGCATGCAGCCAGCCATCGCTATTTACGAGCGGGTCACCTTGTGATGAACCGGTTCTGCCGCTGATTCGCACCTCGAACGTCACCACGAGCCAATGCTCCGGTAGCGGGGCGGGCGGAGAACCAGGAGAACCAGGACACACTGAATCAGCAACCGCTCCGCACACAGAGCAGGTATACCTCTCAAATACCTTCCTCATATCGTTGCTCCATCCGGTTCCCGAATCCGAAGGTAGCCTTCCTGGGCGTGCCGACTCGCCGCCTGAAGCAGGATCGAGCGCATCCACACGCTCATTCTCACTCCGCATTGCTTCGCCCGCTGGTCGATCAGCTTGTGCTGTTCGGGTGTCAGCTTGAGCGAAGCGACCTTTGTTTTGGTTTGAACAGTGTGGGCCATATGTCCGCCGTTCGAATTACCGCTGTCACACTGACAGCATACCAATACGCAAGTCAAGGACAGCGTGAGCCAGTTCAGCTAAACTCGACCCGTGGAGCACCTACGTAGAGGCAACCGTCCAGTCGCTGGCTTTGGCCAGACTGGGGTTCTTTCGGCCCCCCTGATGGTGGCCTCCTCTCCCTCGCCGTGGACAGTCGCGCTTGCCACAACCGTTCTGGGCGCTGCAACAGGTTGGCTCATCGAAGAGGTTGCACGCGGTATTCGCGGCAAGAGGAAGTGAGATGCACCTCAGAAACGACGTCGATTTCTCGCTCGCGGCGCCCACGACGCTCGGCATCGAGGACTCCGGCAAGCGCGTGGCGCTCGCTGTTGGTGACACCCTCATCGTCAACCTGCCAGGTAAGGAGAGCCCCGGATACGGCTGGGTCCTAACCCCGGGTGATCCACGCGTCGTTGACGTCGCCGGTGGAAGTGTTGCGGGTACGTTCACGCTCGTAGCGAAGGGGCCTGGAACGACACACCTCGTGTTCGCCTACCGTCACCCGTGGGAGAACGTGACTCCCATCAAGACCGTTGCACTCGATGTCGAGGTCGGTCGCAGCATGACCGGTTGGTTGACACGTCACTGGTGGGTGATGACCGGCATCGGGGTGGGCATCGCGGCGGGTGGTATCCTCTACACTGTCACACGAAGAAAGAGACGATGACCCGCACCCCAGAGATGAAACGACCGCCGCACACCCTCGAGACGAATCGACTGCGCACACTAGAGACGCCCCGACTGGGTAAACGCCCCCTCGAGACGATTCAACGAGGTGGTCATCCTGTCGTTGGATTCTCACTCGCGGCGGAAGATGAGCCGGAGAAAGGAGCGAGCTGTCCCGCTGCGCTTCCCAGTGGAGACGCAGCGATCCGATTCGTGAGAGGCGAACCCGGCGCAGTCTTCGCTGTTGCCGGTACAATGCTGGCGCGTAGCGCGCTCATCGGGACCGGTCTAGCAATCGCCGGCTTCCGTGGTGCAAATCTTCTCAAGGGTACGATCGCGGGCGGACTAGCCGTCGAGACCTTTGTGCTCGCGTGGGCGTGGCACAACAAGGGGAGCTGACCATGAAGATAGAAGAAGCACGCTCCCTCCTACAGAGGCCGCGAGGTCAGGAACATATCCAGATTGGCGGCCGACCCGCTGCGGGATTCGGCAGTCTGGAGCACGTCCAGATTGGCGGTCGACCAGGATTCGGCGTCGGCGACCTCGAGAAATTCGAGAAGTCCGAGGACCCTCTCTACAAGTGCCACCACGACACGTACACCAAGCTCCAAACGTTCGGTACGGTCGTCGCCACTGCGGTCATCACCGCCGGTATTGTCACCTACGTCGTACCGTGGCTGCGCCGCGAGCTGTACAGATACCCCCAGGAGTCGTGATGGAACGTATCCAGATTGGCGGACGGCGCGTGGTGGGGTTCGGTGTCGGCGGACCCATCAACGACGCCATAGGTTGGTGGAACAAAGCGTTCCGATCCAACGTCTACGACCCAAACGTTGGAACCACGCCCGTGGATGCCCCTACCGGCCCAACCGTTCAGGATGCCTGTGCGAGCATTCCGGCGTCGCTCCAAGCGATTGCGGGGTGCACGAACGCCAACGTGAAACCACCACCAGGAACAAGCGTACCAACGGCGCCAGCATTGTTGTCCACGCTACCTTTCGGAGGTGGCATCGACGCGAACGGCAAACCGATTCAGAGCCCGTACGAGTGGTTTCAAGAGCACAAGACGGCCATCGCGGTTGGAGCCGCTGTGACGGCCACTGTCGTAGTAGGTGGTGTCCTTCTCATAGTCACACGACGATGATCAGGTTCGGTGGTCGCCCAGTTGCTGGCTTCGGTGTTGGTGATCTCACCGGACCCAGCATCGCAGGGGTACCGATGCTGGCTGTTCTGGCGGGCGCGGGAGCTGGCGTAGGCGCAGCACTCTTTGCTCGCCACCTTGGGGCTAGACCCTGGGAAGCTGCTGCAAGTGGAGTCGGAACTGGGATTGCGGCGCTGGCGGCAACCAGATACCTCGTAACGCTGAGCGTGCATGGTGTTGAGGCGCGTGCCTCTGAACTCACGCGGCGCGCCTCCGAACTCACGCGTGACGTTGAGAACCACGCTTCCAAAATCACACGTGGTGTCGAGACACGCACCTCCAAACTCAAGCAACTACTGCTGCCATCACCCGCCGCGTACCACTCTCTCACTCCGCGAGGCTCTCAGATCATGTCGACCCCAGGAGGCTTCGTCTCCACCGTCCAGCAAGCCCTGACGAACGCCGGCTTTGACACCCAAGGAGTCGACAACGAATGGGGCTCGCACACAAGCGCCGCCGCTAGCGCGTTCCAGAGCGCCAACGGAATGACACCTACGGGTCTACCGGAGCCCGAGTTACTGCGCGCTCTCGGTATCGCAGTCCCGCCATACCCTGGTGCAACCGACATCGCGAACGCGCTCACGTCGTCGTTGGGCGGCGTGGTGGAGCCCAAGGACGCCGTCAAAGTGATGTTGAACGAGTCGGGTCTGGATCCAGCAGCCATCAACCACAACTCGGACGGAAATCCTGTCGCTGCTGGTGTCTTCCAGCTTCTCGTATCGGCTCTCCCAATGCCGCTCGCGGACTGGACGGCGTTGACGGCTGCCCAGCAGATCCCGTATGCCGCCAAATTCTGGCAGCAGAAGGCGGCAGACAACGGTGCACCCACGCCGGTGAGCGCACGCGATCTGTACTGGCTCAACTACCTGCCCGCGACCTACGTTCCAGGCGCGGCCGACGACTACCAGTTCGTTCGTAGTGACGACACCTATTTGCCGCGCGGTGGCGACTGGACGTACGCCAAAGGGTTCTACACCCAGAACACTGGGCTCGACCACCCGCTCACTCCAGGTGGCCCTCCCAAGGGGTACATCACGGCTGGAGACATGGCGCTTGCAGCCGCGCGCGGCGCCATGAACAATCCCGCGACGTACGCGGCGATTGCTGATGCGCTGGCGCCGCAGGGTGTTGCCTGAACCGGGTTACGCGTGTGTCAGTTCGTTGCTGATGCTCGTTTGAAGCTTGCGCCGCTCGCGCGGTGCCGTCTTGTCTTTGAGCTTCACGCCGTTCGCTTTCCACGGTTTGCACAGTAAGCAACCGGCTCGGGCGTTCTTTCTGCGACCTCGCTTGTGGTTCACTTCAGTAGTTCGTGGTGAACGAGTCCAGCTTTCGGCTCGACGGCCATCGAAGCTTCCTTACCGCACGATCCACGCACGACGCGACGGCCTTGTTGGGGGGATCGGTGCTGACCGTGACGCCGACCGCGCGACCCATCTTCACCGCTACCTGCACAGAGACCTTCATGTCGTTGGGTGCCCCGCAGGACGAAAGGGAAGCACCAACGTTGCCCATCGGCGCCGTAAGCTGGGCGTCCGTCAGATCGACGTCGGCCGTCTGCCCGTACTCGTTGGTCTGCTCCAGGTCCGTCGCGGTGGCGTTGAGAGCATCCTCGTAGCTCATGTCGCCGAGCGCGAAACCAGCTACCGAACGACCGCCTCGCGAGATTCTCTCTGTGTTCATGTTCTTGCTCCTCGAGTTCATGTTACAGCAAATCGACGGACTACGTCGGCTGCCGCTGGATCTGGATCGCCCTGAGAGAGACGGTACCCGCGCTAGCCTGCTCACGCAATAAGTCGACGTCGAACGGCGTCCGCCGCCCACCCCAGAGCGCCTCCTAGCATCGCCCCCGGTGGCCCTGCAACAGCGGCTCCTAGCCCGATACCCACGCCCATCATCGCAAAGGTTGCAGCTCCAGGAGGCACGGGCGCTGTAGTAGGAGGCTTCACTAGCTCGGGAGCCCCGGGCTGGCGGAGCACTTGGAGTGGCCCCTGGTAGCTGACGAGAGCTGCCAGGTCCGGATCCACGAGAACATCAACCAAGTTTCTGGTCTGCCCGTCTACCGTGCACGTCTTGTCGACCAGGCAGCACTGCTGGCTGTAGTCGCAGTGCGCGGCGTCGTGTGCCCACGACGCTGGCTGAATCAGCAACGCCGTGCGACCCGGCGACGGGTAGAGAGGTACACCTTGCCACGGGCTGCTTGTTCCTTTCGGAAGGAACCATCCGAAGTTGATCGCGCGTCCAGGATGCTTGAGCACGGCATTGTCGAGAATCCAGTCCTTACCCGTGGTGCCAACGATGCCACCCGCCTCCACGATGGCTGCATTCATCTTCTGGCTCTCGAGCACCATGCGCGCAGTGGTCGCCATATCGTTGGTTCCCAACGGGAACGGGGGAATCGTGACGGCGCGCGCACCGTAGCGAAGCTCGGCGATGCGAGACGTAAGGAGGGAACACCCCATCGCATCCGCAATCTGCTGCTCTAGCCGTGCGCTCACACAGACGCGAACGCCTGTTACCTGAAGCGTGGCTCCGGATGCGTCCTGGTACTCAACGTCCATCTTGAGCGCGTCGGCAAAGACACGCAGGGTCGCAGAGTGATCACCCGCCTGCGATTGAATCTCGGCGAATGTCACGTTGTAGTCGCCGCTGACAACAGCACCGAGCACGGCGGCTTCGTAGGCGGCGTCGGTGAGAGAGGAGCCAACGCGAATCATCTAGGACCCAAAGATTTCGGCATGTGACCCAAGCCGCACAAGTTCTAGCAGTGATGCGTTTGGCTTGCGGTAAATGAGCACGAGATCAGGCCTGACGTGACAATCCCGATGACCATTCCACTCTCCAGTGAGAGGATGATCTCGGTACGCCTCAGGCAACGGCGTGTCATTCACGAGCGACGCCAATATCGCATTGACCAGATCATCGAGCCGCCGACCGTGCTGACCCTTTTTCTCTCTCTTGTAGTCGCGCCTGAATGCAGTCGAACGCTCAATCGTCCGCATTCAAATCCGCCATGAGCGACGCAACATCCTTGAAACGAGGTAGTCCACCACGCTCCAGTTCCCTCATCGCCGCGCGCGTTTTAGCGTTAGGCGTGTGTTCGTACCCACACTCTCTTGCCACCGCTCTGTTTCCGTCATCCGGATCGACGACAAGCTGCCTTCCCGCGAGCGTCAAGGTCACGGGACTGCCCTCAGTTACATCCATCATCTCGGCCACATCCCGAGGGATGATCACAGCGAGGCTGCCGCCGATCTTCTTCACGGTGCGGTGAACGGTCATGCCGCAATTATACGAGCGTGCAACAAACCGTCAAGGCTCCTCAGCTCAGATCCGGTGACTCCGTCTTGTGCAGGTACGCCCCAATCGCAACGCATCCCACCGCGTCGTCGTCCGGCATCTCGACCACGAGCCAGAAGCACATCGATTCCGCCGGCATCTGAAGCCGCTTGTGTGCCGGATCGCGTGCGAGTGGATGAGCGGCCCGCTGGGTACCGTTCCAGCGAACGAACGCCTTCTCGATGTAGGCACCGCGTGGAAACGCGTGGAAGCCTTCGAGGTCGCTGCTGGGGGCGACAACGAGCACGACGTCGGCTGTGTTGAAGGTTGCTCTCGCCTCTCGGTACGCCTTGAGCAGATCGTAAGGAGGAAGCGACTCCGCGATCTGCTTCATCTTGGGGGAGGTGCCGTGATCGATGATCAACTCCGTCTTGTTCATGGTGTGCCGAACGTAGCACGTTTGGGTGTGCACCTGGCAAGCGTTCCCGTCACTCCGGCGGTGTCTCGATCCCATAGCGATCGAGCTTGAGCACAATCTGCGTGTACGAGCTGACTGTCTTGATCCCAGGGCGATCAAGCACACAGTTCGCCGTCTTGACGTGCCTCCTCGCGTTGCGTCTTGACCCCATAGCGATCAAGCATCCATTGCAACGTCCCGACCAGGGGCGGTGCAACCTAAGTCCCTTTGAGTCCTGATCCCATAGCGATCAGGCATCCATTGCGACACCCGCACGGCAACCACCGGGCGGGTCGGCACAACACGGGTCCTGATCCCATAGCGATCAGGCATCTATTGCGACCGCCCTCGCACGCTCGGGCGAGATCGCCGGCTGCACGTCCTGACCCCATAGCGATCAAGCATCCATTGTGACGACTTCGTGGTGTGGCTGCACGGGCAGACCGGCAAGTTGTCCTGATCCCATAGCGATCAAGCATCCATTGCGACGTCATGCCCCGGCGTGCCCGGCGTGAACGTCCTGTTGTCCTGATCCCATAGCGATCAAGCATCCATTGCGACTCGCCACCCATCACCCAAGCCCTTCCAAGCAGTTATCGACCACTTTGCGAGCGGTCTCCAGCCGCAAGACCTTGGCTGCGCGCAGTCTTCGGCGGCGATCGTATGGTGTTTCCCCGACCGGCCCGGACCCATTCGGTTTTTTGGGTTTGCGAACACCGTTCGGATTCCCATCGTCGCTCAAGCGCTCGTGCGTCCATCTCTTCAACAGTTCGGGGGCTGCACCCTGGACATCTTGATCCCACTCGTGACCGCACCTGCATGCGATTTGTATGGCCTCCGCGGCATTCCGTTCCTCGACACCACCGCACTTTGGGCACGTTCGCGTAATGTCCACAGCGGACATATCCACGACCTTTCGACCCCTAACGCGACCAGCTGAGTGCAATGCATCATACAGTTCACTTGTACACGCAACGACGCGGTTGGCGCGTGCGACATCCACGAGCTGGGCGGCTAGATCTGCCTGCTTCTGATCTTGCGTGTCTCCTACTTCTGGAATACACGCGATTCGTTCACGACCACCGGTTCGCTCAATCACTAACGTCTCGTACTGAGTCGCCATCCGTGCAGCGAACACACGGTAGATGTCCTTGCGTCGACGAAGAGCGCGTTGACGCAAGTGTTCTTGTTGCGCCCACGCGTGGCGATCGTTGGCCACGTAGGTCTCTAGATCCCGATCCCACGGCTCGCGCTCTCCCTTCGGGCGTGCCTCGTCTCGAGCCCGAAGCAGCATCACGAATTGTTTAGGAGACCTCCACTGCCCCGCATTGCTTGCGTGTTCGCGCAAACACTCGGAACCGGAGCGGGCCTCCACCACTTTGGCTCGAATAATGTTGAGCGCGTCGTCCCGCTCCGATCGCATCTGCTCTGGCAAACGCAGAAGGCGCAATGTCCCAGCATCAAGATGCAGCTCACCCGCTGCTCCGTGCTCATCTACCCACGACGCAACACGCATCTCTTCCCCTCTTGTACGCCAGCCTAGATTCAGTGCAACAGCACCGGCCATCTTCGGCAGTACGGAGGACTCGGTAGTTTCAATGGTGATAGTGCAATGCCACGCGTCATGGGGTCCACATCGCGTACGATGCACGGCGACCCATGTGATGCGAGCGCCCGGGGGGAGACGTCGATGCATGTCCAACCGCCAACTAGCCCACACAGGCGCTCGACCATCACTGCCCACGCGCATGGAGAACTCGGCCTGGCGCGAAAGCTTGCGTCGCTCACACCGCCGTGCAGCCCACCAACCATCGGGAGGTGGTGTAATGCGCAGGCGCGTATCTTTTCCTCCAAGTGCTTCCTCGGTTGAAATTCCACCCTGAATCTGCACTCCAACAGCACCGGATCCGTCGAACCCGACGAACCCGGGATCGGTTGGCTCCCCACGCATTCCGTAGAGCTTCACGTCGCCGAACGAGTCCTTCGCGGCTTCTTCTACCAGCAGATAAGTCCCCCAGAAGCACCCAGACAGACTCCGCGCACCACGTACAAGACCAAGGGCCCTCTCGTTGATTACGTCTCGCCATGCCGCAACGGTTGCGTCGGTTGCAGACAAGCGCCGCGCTTCTCGCAGCGCCTGGTTGGCGGCTCTTTCTGCAATCCTTGCTTCTTTCAGTTCCGCAACAATTTCGACTGGAAGCTTGCGGGTCCGGTTTGCTGTTCGATATGCCTTGGCCTGTACACCAATGTCGTGAGCAACGAGTGACATCTCTGCTTGTCGCAGCTTCAGTCGTTCGACATCGTGACCGTATTTCTCTTCAGCCGCGCGAAGCGCCGCGCGTCGACCACGCTCAATTTCTACGAGCGTGTTGCGATATCGATGCCCAAGCAGTATTTGCTCTTTCACTAAATCAGCACCCTCGTGCGGTGCCGCGAGACCGAATCGGTAGACTTGAATCATTTTTTCTACACTCCTTCAGTACCCTCGTCAGTGTCTCGACCCTCTAGCGATCGAGAATTTACATGCTGCGTGAGCACAAACCGTTCCACGGTCGTCCCTACCCTCTAGCGATAGAGCATTTACTGTTTCATTCTCTCCGTAAGATGCTTCCTGATCGCTTCGCTCGCCTCGGCAAGCTTCACATAGAGATCAGCAAGCCTAGGGTCGTGCTCCCGAATCTCAGCGGCAAAGTCCCGGTTGATCTTGCTGACCGTGCCCTCATCGGTGAAGTAGCGCACCGTGCTGTCGGCCCATTTCCTGAATGCGTCGCGGGTCATCTTGCCTTCTTCCTTCCGCGGATAGCCCGCGCTCGAACCCTGCCCGTCACCTCGTCAGAGAACGCCGTGTAGGACGCGGAAAACCTAACCCTATCTCCAGCAAACCATGGGCCGACCGTAACCAGAAGCTGTGTCTTGAGGGTTGCGGCATGACGGACCTCGCGCACAAAAAGTTTTACAAGCTCGGCTTCGGCCTCGGTTAGGTCCATGGTGTCGGTGTTGCGAGTGTTGTCGAAGAGAGTGCACTTCATCGCCGTACCGCTTCAAATAGCACCAATCCAATAGCCGCCTCGAGTTCTGCCAACCGTTCACGGTTGGTGAACGGGCGCAGGGCAAGACGATCCCACTCCTGGAGCGCGAGCCACACGAAGACGAGGCGCTTCACCACCATGGCCCGCCGGTGAGGCGCTCCCACACGAGGAAAGTGAGGATGCCGAGACCCCAACCGATCGCAAGCCCGATCCAGAACATCACCGTTCGCGCTCCAGTCGCTGGCCCACTCGCAGACCCAGGAAGAAGAAAAGAGCCGTGTGAAGAAGGAAGAGCAAGAGCAACATCACGGACATCCGCTGTCGTAGACGGAGACCTCGTGCGCGCACGTCGACGACTCGTTGGATCGCATGAGCCACACGAAGATACCGAGCGCTACGACGCCGCACGCCATAGCGATGATCAAAGACGCACGGTCGCTCATTTGGGCAAATCGACCAACGACAACGGCTCGAATGCCGGCAGTGTCTGCGCCTCGCTGAGCTTCCTTCGCTCGTTGCGCGCCTGGGTTTCGGCCAACTCGAGTTCCACTCGCTCGACGAAGTCTTGGTGAACGCCCGGGTGCTTTTCGGCACACGGCGCGCAAATGCCGAGGTGGGCGACGCAGCCGCAGTAGATGCAGGTTCTCATGGTCCTTGTCCTTTTGTTTACGCCGGTGTGACAGGCAGAATCGCGTCGATCTCGTCGCTTCGGTCGATGATGCGCGGCACCTGTCGGAATGACTCATCTCCGCGAGCAGTGTTGCACCACTCGAGCGGGCCGCCCTTGCGGAACGTCTTGTACCACGTGGTGGAGTTGCACCTGTAACCGAACCCGCTTGGGTCCGTTGCATCCTCCGTTGCCGGCAAGCCCGACGGATCTCGGTACGGCTCGACGGTCTCAGCGCGCACGAACGCTTCCAAGGCTTCCCGTGTCTCGGCGCGCGCGACCGGGCTCATGTCCTCGAAGTGGCCGTGGCGCATGTCGTTCAGGAACAGAATCCAAACGAAGTCTCTACCAATCGCCATGATCACTCTGCGTCTCTTTCTCTCGACGGGCTACAGCGTCCAGTCGCGAAGTCGTTTCACAGAAACCGAAGAACCGACGCCAGAGATGCGACATCAGCGGCGGCAGCCGGACAGAGGAAGACGAATCGAGGCTCGTCCAACTGTCCGTCCCCAACGTCCTCGAAAAACTCTGTGCGTGTGCGGGTCCAGCAGGACTTCCTCTCTTGCGAGAAGTAGTGCACCAGCTCCGTCAACGATGACTCGTCGAGAGAGCACGCGAAGACGAGGTAGTGTCCGCCCTTGTAGTGCCGGTAGATCCCGAGCCGGACTGGGTTAGCCTGGAGCTTCTCTTGGGCGATCTGTTTGGGGTCGACGGTCATGTTGTCCTCACCCGTTCGAGCCACTCCTTGAACGCGTAGTAGACCTCGGCATCATGCGTAACCTTGCGACCCTCGACGAAGAAGCCTTCGGAACTGAGTCGGAGCATTTCCTTGCCGCCGATCACGAAATTGATGTTGTGTGGGGCGAGGCTCATGACCGTGTTCGGTGGACCGTCCGTTGCTGGGATGAGCCAGCTACCTCTGCAACCGTTGCAGAGACACTCGCACCCCGCGGCGTTGAACGTCGTCGGATCGTGGAGCGCCGTCGTCTTGTCGCCCGCGGAGCTGCCGCGCCGGCATTCGCTCGAGTAGCAGTGATTCATAGTACCAATTGTATACCAAGTCGTTGCGCTGTCAACCAGGCTTCTTGTTCACCGCGATGTGCGCTCGCTTCCATGCCGTGACCCCCTCGTTGAGGACCATGGCCAGCTCCTCATAGTTCCAGACATCCCCCAGACCCAAGAACCCCATCAGCCGACTCACATCCTTCGGGCTGGCGTATCGAAGCTGTGCGACCGTGATGGGGAAGCCCTTGGGCTGGTAAGCAGCCGACGTCTTTCGCTTCCTAGCTCGCGCGAGATCGCGAGCAACGGCCGCCGCACAACACTGACCGGCGGGGATGAGCGAACCGCAGGCGCACGGGAGCTTGCTCATCTCGGCTTCTTTGAATACCGCAGGCGCCACCAGAGTCCATCGTGCCAGCAGCGGTAGATGAACTCGCGATCCGTTGCGCCGTGCCAGCGTATGGAAATGCACATAACGTCGTTGTTGTTCACCTGATCTCCTCGAGCCTTCACTTGATCTCCTCGAGCCTCGTTTACTTGATGAGCCGTACCCCTAGCTCTCTTCGAGCCTCCACAGTCCACCCGCCATGAAGCTTGATGTGCGTTCGCAAACACGCCCGCGCTTCCTCGCGTCGCCCGAGCTTCGCGAGAGCCTCCGCCAGATTGTAGTACGCGTTTGCGAAGTTGGGCTCGGCCCCGATCGCCATC
>Ga0209006_10002633_pt1 | contig 16373 bp, 17 predicted proteins | sample JacPin_JW_Ref_O2_FD_188567 | JGI IMG/M metagenome (GOLD analysis project Ga0209006, IMG submission 188567) | Forest soil microbial communities from Algoma, Ontario, Canada - Jack Pine, Ontario site 1_JW_Ref_O2 (SPAdes) (version 2) | ecosystem: Environmental > Terrestrial > Soil > Boreal... | reverse complement strand
GTGCAGAATCAAGTCGGGAGCGGTTTGGCGCAGATCGGCCAGGACTGCTTCAAACGCCGTTCGATTTCCATGTATGTCGGATAGGATTGCGATACGCATCACGGAATTCTATGGGATGGCGGTCTCCAGAACGTTAAATGTCGTCCGAACATTGGCAGAGCAGCATGGGACCCGGCACAAACCGGCACGCGCGAGCAAGGTTTCGAACGAGAGCTTGTAGACTTGGCTGACGCGCCACTTCTATGCTCGGGAATGATTCACGCCGCGGTCGAACCTTCTTTCTGCTCATAATGGGCGTCGTGTTCTTGTCGTGTGCTCTCTCTCCGGGACAACAGGCGGATACACCGACGGGCCAGCCCGCGGCCGCACCGAAAGCGAACGTTACTGATTCGAAAAGCTTCTTTGTCCGCTGGGCGGAGTTTTACCGCCAGGACTGGTGGGGAACGACTGCTTCTTCACCAGCCCCAGCGCGCCGCGGCCTTCCGTCGCCGCTCGATTCGCCACCATTTCCTAACTCGGATTGGTCGTATGGCGGTTCTCCGGTGATCGGCGAGCCGGATTCGAACAGCTATCCGCTGATGACCGCCATCAACCAGGCGCGCAGCCGGACGAAGATTTACGGTTGGGTCGATCCCACGCTGAATTTCAGCACTTCATCCCAGAGCAATGCGCCCGAGGCGAACGATGTCTACTCGAACCGCTTTGAGATGAACCAATTTGTTCTTTACGCCGAGCGGCTGCCGGATTCCGTGCAACGCGATCATATCGACTGGGGTTACCACCTCACCGCCCTCTATGGCACGGATTATCGCTATACCATCGCGAAGGGCTACCTGAGCGGTCAACTGCTGAACGATCACCACCAATACGGCTTTGATCCCACGCTGGAATATGTCGATGTCTACATTCCAGAGGTCGCGCAGGGAATGAATCTGAGGCTGGGCCGCTTCATCTCCGTGCCCGGCATCGAAGCCCAATTGGCGCCGAACAATTACATCTTCAGCCACTCGCTGCTTTATGCGATCGACCCGTTCACCGACACAGGTTTGATGGCGACGGTCAAGCTGAATGACCAGTGGCTGGTGCAACTCGGCATCACCGGCGGCCACGATGTTGCCCTGTGGACTTCCGATGCGAAGCCTTCCGGTACGGCGTGCCTGAGCTACACAACCAAGTCGGTGAATGACAATTTTTATACCTGCGCTAACGGAATCAACAACGGAAAGTACGCCTACAACAATCTGCAGCAGTATGACGCCACGTGGTATCACAAGTTCTCGAAGACGGTGCACATGGCCACGGAAACCTGGTATATGTACGAGCGCGACGTGCCCGCACTGGGAGGCAATATTCAGCCGGAAACAGGCGCGAATGTCGCGTTTTGCCCGCCGGGCGAACAGCGCTGCACGGCTCCTGAATATGCCCTGGTCAATTTCCTGCAGAAGGAACTCTCAGCGCATAACTTCCTGTCCGTTCGCAGTGACTTTCTCGACGACAAAAAGGGCCAGCGTACGGGTTACGCAACCCGATACTCGGAGAACACGATCATGTGGGGTCATTGGATGGGGACGACGGTCCAACTGCGTCCGGAATTACGTTTCGAGCGGGCCTGGGACAGGAAGGCCTACGATAACGGCCGACAACATAATCAGCTTACCGTAGCCGGCGATCTGATTTTTCATTTCTGAGCGGGAGTCACGTTCCGCGCGATTGGCCTTGATTGCTTGGCGCGCTTGCGGCGGGGTTGGAGGGTTCGCCACGTGATGAAACCTGGGTACCCCCTCCCCTTGAATCTTTGAAATCATCACGTTAGCGGCGATAAATCTCTCGCAAAATACTGATTTCAAATAACTTAGACACTAACCGGCCGGTGGAAATTGTGGGGTGGATTACAAGATCAGCTCCGGCGAGGGGTAGCGCTGATTGTAGAAATGGCAACCCGCAAGGAACAGAGCGGCGCCAGCATAGCTGAGGCAGAATGCCGGTGCGACAAAGATTCCCAGCTTGTTCACGATTCCTGCGGGACGCAAGTCGTAAGCATGGATCACACCGAAAAAAGAGAGCGCGGATCCCGCAAGCAACCAGCCAGCCGCGTGCAGGAATCGGCGATCGAGCATGTAAGCGATTGCCGCCGCCCACACCATGGAAACCAGAAGAGCGCCCTGGCTTAGCGCAATCAGTCCGTAGATCGCGAGTTCGTCTCCGAACCTCGGGGCCGCTTGCAGCAGACTCGACCCTCCTTTGCGCAATGCTGAATCGACAAGCTGCAATCCCCACGAAGCCAGCATCGGAAGCAAGCCGAATGCGACCGCGATGCAGTGTGACTTAGGCACCTCCTGAAAAGCCTGCGCCACCATCACCAGACCAAACCAGACGATCACGATTGCAACCACTTCAAGCGGCACGAAATGAAGAATCGGAGAGATCAATCCGGTCACGCAGATCAGGAGTACCGCGACGCCATTGAGGATCGAGTAGCCCACGCGCGCGCCGTAGGCTTTGTGCGCCAGGTGGCCAAAATAAAGCGTGGTTGGAAACGGACTGCCGAATGTCGCAGCCGCGAGCGTGGCCAGGCCGTTCACCAGCAGCGATGGACGCGTGGCGTAATCGTCGCCCGCCACTTTGACACTTTCCAGAATCTGCAACGACACGATCGTATCGAGCGCGCTCATCGGCAGGATGATGGCAAGATATTCCCATCCCTGGCCATGACGCAGGAACTCGAAAAGATTGACTGGCTGAGGCAAATGAAAACCCAGGGGCGACAGCGGCGGAGGTGGCGGCAACGAATAAACGTGAAAGGCCTTCAGGACTGCGACCAGAATTATGCCAGCTACAATGCAGAGCAGCCCGCCGGGCATGCGGAATGGCAGGCGAATCCTTGAACTGTAGACGGCAAGAATAATCACCGTCGGCAGCAGCGCCAATTCGGGCATTTGAAAAATCCGGAGCACGAATCCCAGGCACAGAAATGCGATCGCGAGACCGGCCAGTGGACACAGGAGAGCCGCGCGTGGCGCGTGACGGCGCAGCCCATCGGTGCAAAATGCTCCGGCCGTTTGCACGATGCCGCTTAAGAAACATGCAAACACACCGAGATGCCAGGCGAGTTGCGAATCGTGCGTCCTCTGGTAAGCGGGCAGCATGATCAGGAACACATAGGCGAATATGGTGGGCGTGTTGACGCCAAAGGGAATCGCGGTCACGTCCGTGCGGCCGGTTCTCACGGACAATCGCCGGGCTTGCCATGCGTAAAAGAGATTCCCGCCGAAGACGGAGAACGCAACTGCAGGCATGATGCGACTGGCAACCATTTCCACGGGAAATCCGCAGAGTGGGGCGAGGCCCGCAATGAGCAGCAAGTCCGGGAAACCGCTGAAAAACAGTCCGAAAAAGCCGTCTAAATCCCCCGAGACAAACCACTGCCCGGGTCGGGGCGAGGAGAAAAGCGCGAAGCTTGCGGGGGCGCTCAAGCAGTACCGTACTTCAAACCAATTTTTGTTAGCCACCGCCGGTATGCGATCGCGGTGCGGTCCGAACGCAGGTGCAATTCGGCCTGCAAATCCAGGGGCAACAACTCCGGGCGCTGCGACTCCACGATTGGAATATCTTGTGCGCTCACCACGTCTTGGTAGCTTCGCAATTGGTCGTCGGAGGTTTCGGGTGAGTAGTTGAGTGCCATAATCAGCCAAGCCTGGCTCTCATGCTCGTCCACCGGCGTGACAGAATTGAAGATGGAGAATTTTTGTTGGTGATGGGATTTGAGAAAGTGGGCAGTCAAGGGGCGCAGGACCCGGTAGGTATATTTCACCTCCGCGGAGTGCCCGGTGCCGTCGGGGTCGGGCTGCCACACAGGAATGTCCCGAGCAATTATGCCGTCGGATGTGGTCTCGACTTCGTAGTCGCCTACTTCCGTGTGGCTAGGATCGCCGAGGAAACCGGCGTGGACAAAAGGAAAGTGTCCCACATCCAGAAAGTTCTCGATGATCCGCGGGCCGTTCGCCTTAAATACATAAGGACCCGCGCCCACTTTGCGAAATGAGACGTCATCCCATTCGGGGAAGAGAGGTACGTCATCTTTGGGCGTGCCCAGACAGACCCAGATCAATCCGTATCGTTCCGAAACGCGATAGGATGTGGCGCGTGCACGCTCCGGCGGCGGCTGTAAGGGATGCGCGGGGATGCGCGCACATCGCCCGGAGGAATCGTAGGTCCATCCGTGGTAGGGACACATCAGGCAACCGTCCTGAATCCGGCCGCCGGAAAGTTTCGCTCCGCGATGGACACAAAGATCCTGCCATGCGCAAAGGCCTTCATCGCTCGACCACAACACTATGTCATGACCGAGGAGCCGCACCGCCCGGACGTTTCCTGCGCCCGCGCCCGAAGATCGGGCAACGACGTGCCAATCGTTGACTAGAGTGGGATCATCGATCATATCGACAGGTCTATTGGCATTGCTGGGTATGATCTTTTCTAGCGCGGTACAAACTGCAGAGTGTACGCCATCTTCGGATCGAAAGGTTTCGCAATGATCTTCAGATCGAAGAGTTGTCCATACATCGTGGCCCAGCGCTCGGGAGTCATCTCTCCCAGTCGTGCACCGCTCGGATCCTCACCCGTAACGAAATGGCCGTCACGCAATGCCTGCCAGCTGAACTGCATCCAATCCGGATTCAATGCGGGATTCAGCTTTGCAATCACAATGTGGGCGACAACTGGATCGTTCAGGTAATCACGCCATCCCCGCAGCGATGCGCGCACAAACTTAGCCACTGTGTCCGGATGCTCCTTGAGAAAATCCTGCGTGGTAAACATCACGCGGTAGGGGCTGTATCCGGCGTCGCCGATAAGCAGAACCCGTGTCTCGATGCCGGCCTGCCGTGCGAAGAAGGGCTCCGACGTAGGGAAGCATTGCTGGATGTAATTCGGATCCGCTACAAAATTAGCCACGCTGTAGGTAGCGGGGATCTCCACCACACGATTCAACTGATAACGCTTCACCAGATATTCAAACCAGGTCGACCCGGGTTTGACAGCCACCGTGTGCCCGTTGAGATCGGAAAACGAATGGACGGGTGAATCCTTTCGCACCATGATGCCTTGCGGGTCGTGCTGCATGGTCGCAGCAACCGCGATCAGGGGCTGGCCGTCTGCGAACGCCTCCAGGATATGGTCGGACGAGATCATCCCGAACTGCGCCCCACCAGAGGCGACCTGCTGCGTGACGGCGACATAAGGGCCGCCAGGCTGAATGCTAACGTCGAGACCTTCGTCCCTGTAGTAGCCCTTAACCAGCGCTGTGTAGAAGCCGCCGTGCTCGGGTTGCGGATACCAATCCGCTTGCAGAATAACTTTGGTCAGGCGAGGCCTACCCGCCGGTTCGGTGGAGGATTTATGACAACCCTGCAGCAGACTCGCTGCAAGAAAGATCACGAGAGAAATCAGCAGGCAGGGCGTACTGGAAAACCTAAGTTTGCGCATGAACAGCCGACTCGGAAAAACGTGAACAGCAGCGTAGCACTGGCGCTTCCCTTGTCCCTTATAAGAAATAGTTATGCGGGCGAACGGATTTTCCGATTGTGATCGTCCGTGACCAGCATGCTAGATTGCCACCGTGCCAGATTGCGCCATGCCTACGGCTCCGGATGTGGATGCGACGCTTGCTGAGAACGACGACGAGAAACACATGCGCGAACTCTACCAGTTCACTGCACGCACGCTGGAGACGAAGCACCCCGTACCTTTTGGCGCGCTGATTGTGAGCACACGCAGCGGCAAGATGCTGATGAGAGCTACTAATGCTGTCCGTCGCGAGAACGATCCCAGCGCGCATGCGGAGGTAAGAACCGTCCGCCTGGCCTGCAAGAAGCTGAAGCGGACGAGCCTAGGTGGCTTTACGATGTACTCGACCTGCGAACCGTGTGCGATGTGCATGGCCAACGCCTTGTGGGCCAGGTTGGACCGCGTGGTGTTTGGCGCGACCATCGCAGACGCGAACCGCCACTGCTTGCAGATTCACATTCCAGCAAGGGAAGTGGCAGAGCGTGCAGACATGCTGTGTCCCGTGGACGGCCCGGTATTGCGCGACCTTTGCAATACACTCTTCACGCACCCGAACATGCAAAAGGCCTTCCAGAAGTGGAGTACTGCCAAGAATATTGGCGGCAAGAACGCTGTGGCAAAGCCGTAGCCCCCAGACAAAGCACGCGCAAAACGAGCCACTCAATGGACCCAATCCACCTTACGGCACTCGGTGCAATCCTCGGCGAGGACTCACGCATCCTCACGCACCCGCAAGTGGTGGAACGGCTCTCGCGGGATTTCTACTGGTACTCGCCGGTGCTGCGAAAACAATTGGACGGCAAAGTGGCGGATGTGGCCGTCCAGCCTCTGACTCCAACTGAGATTCAAGGTGTTCTCCGTTACTGCCATGGGCACGATTTGCCGGTGACAGTGCGTGGTGCAGGCACCGGCAACTATGGGCAAGCCGTCCCGCTGCATGGTGGAGTCGTGCTCGATCTCGCGCACATGGATCGCATCGAGGCGATTCAACCGGACGGCGTGTCCGTGTGCGAACCGGGCGTGCGTTTGGGCGTACTGGAGAACGAAGCACGCAAAGCGGGATGGGAGCTGCGATGCTATCCCTCTACGATCGTCAAGGCAACGCTGGGAGGCTTTCTGGGCGGCGGCTCGGGCGGTGTCGGTTCGGTTGCGCATGGCGGCCTGCGCGACTTCAACACGGTGCGTGCGCTCGAGGTAGTCACGATGGAAGCGGAGCCGCGAGTGGTGCGGCACGACGGTGAGGCGGTCCACGATATCCTGCACGCGTGGGGGACAAACGGCGTCATCACCAAGATCTGGCTGGCTCTAACGCCAGCTGTGGAATGGTCGCAGTGCGCTGTTGCTTTCGACAATTTCGATTCCGCCTTTGACTTCAGCGAGCGCATCGCGACCGATGCATCGTGGACGAAACGGCTGGTCACGACTTTCGAGTGGCCGATTCCATCGTTCTTCGCGCCGGTGCCGCGATATGCGCCGGAGGGCAAAGCGTTGGTCTTCTTTTTTATTGCCTCCGCGGAATGTGCGGTGCTGGAAGCTGCGGCGCAAGAGGCGGGCGGAATAGTCACTTACTCCGGCGCATATCGCGGTCTGCGCAGTACTCCATTGCTCTCCGACTACACCTGGAACCATACGACACTGTGGGCACTGAAGACGGATCCAGCCTGGACCTACTTGCAATGTGGGTTCGACCCGGCCACGGTGCGCAATCAATTCCGGCAATTGAAGCAGCGCTTCGGCGAGGAAATTCTTTTTCACATCGAGTTCATGAAAAACGGCAGCGGACAGGTGATTCCTGGATCGATCCCGTTGGTCTACTACACCACCGAAGCCCGGCTAAACGAGATGATTGATTTTTGCCGTGCGATCGGGGTGTTTGTTGCCAACCCCCATGTGAACAATGTCGAAGGCGGAGGACGCTACCGCGCAGACAACGTGCAGTTGATGGCCAAACACCGCTACGACCCCAAGGGGCTGTTGAATCCCGGAAAGATGATTACTTTCAAGCCGGAAGATGCGGTGATCGAGCCGGTGCCGATAGAAACGGTCCCCACGCTATGAAAACATGCCCATGAAGACATGGATCCCCGACGAGCGGAACTTTGCTTATCTGAACTGGAAGCAAGTAGACGCGCTATCGCGTGAGTCTACTTTGCTGGTGCTGCCGACAGCCGCGATCGAGCAGCACGGGCACCATCTTCCCCTGGCTACGGACACTCTCATCAACCACCTGCTGCTCGGCCACGCCCTGGACAAACTGCCGGCGGAACTTCCGATATTTGCGTTGCCTCCGGTGCACTACGGCAAGAGCAACGAGCACGTCGGTTTTCCTGGAACCCTTTCGCTGAGTGCAACCACGTTTATGGCGGTCCTGCGCGATTTGGGGGCCAGCATTTCAAAGGCTGGATTTCAAAAGCTCGTGCTCTACAACACACATGGGGGCAACACGGCGTTGATCGACGTGATGGCTCGCGACCTGCGCGCCGAGTTCGGGTTGCGAACCTTCGCGTTGCATGGTTCGGGTGGGATTTCGTTTGAAGGCCTGGGCCCTCAAGAAAAAGCTTATGGCTTCCACGCCGGCGAAGTGGAAACGGCGCTGCTCCTCGCGTCCGTGCCGGACCTTGTTGACCGTAATGCGTATACCACTAACTACATCGCGGATATCGCTGATCCTGAACTGCTGTTGCCGGAGAACGCTTTTGCGACCTTTGCCTGGCTCACGCGCGACATCGCACCCAGCGGCGTGATGGGCGACCCACGCCCGGCAACCGCGGAGAATGGCGCGCGATGGATTGATCAGGCAGCGACGCGGTTGGCGGCAGCTCTGCAGGCGATGGCCCGCTATCCGAACACCCAGACTCCATGAACGATACGACACTCGTGGATTGCGGCAACGGAGTGTACCTGGAACGCGGCGTGCGATGCCGGATGTCCGACGGAGTGGAGTTGGTTTCCGATCACTATTATCCATCCGAGGCCGGTCCGCATCCCACGTTGTTGATGCGCCAGCCTTACGGGCGCGACATCGCGTCGACCGTGGTCTACGCGCACCCTATATGGTTTGCGCGGCACGGTTACAACGTCGTGATTCAGGATGTGCGGGGGCGCGGCGACTCCGATGGCGAATTCTATCCCTTCCGCAATGAAGCGCGCGATGGCGCGGAAACGATCGCCTGGCTGCGCACGCGGACCGGACCGAACGGCCGCGTCGGCATGTACGGATTTTCTTATCAAGGCATGACCCAACTCCTCGCCGCCGCTGAGCAGCCGGAAGGTTTGGTATGCATTGCTCCGGGCATGACGGCCTGTGACCTTTATCACGGCTGGTTTTATCACAACGGAGCTCTGCGTTTAGCCTCAACCCTCGGTTGGGGACTGCAAATGTTGAAGGCAGATACCCGCCGTAAACACCTTCGAGCAGCCAGCGACAAGCTCGAACAAGCCTGGGCCAACTTGGCGGCGCAGACTGGCGTTTTACCGTTTCGTTCTCATCCTGCACTTCATGGCAAAGGCGGACCGCAATATGTGCTCGACTGGTTCGATCACACGGAATCCGGCGAGTACTGGACACCCATGGATTTGAGCGGATCTGACGTGAGCGGGTCGCACGTGAGCCAATCGCTTAACCGCATCGCGGTGCCAGCGCTTCACTTCTCTGGCTGGTATGACACATACTTAAAGGGCTCCATCGACGGCTTTGCTGCATTGTGCAATCGCGCAGGCAGCGTCTTTGCGCGGCAGCACCAGTATCTGATCGCGGGACCTTGGACACACATTCCGTGGGGAGATCGCGTCGGCGCAGCGAACTTTGGGGCCGAGGCATTGCTCGACACCGATTCAATTCTGCTGCGTTGGTTCAATCACTGGCTGAAAGATTCCGGAGAGTTTGCCGACGAACCCCGCGTCCGCCATTTCGTGCTGGGGGAAAACCGATGGCGTGATTCCGACAGCTTTCCAACCAACGCAGATTACGCCTTGTATCTGCACAGCGGAGGCAAAGCGAATTCGCGCAAAGGTGATGGCGCGCTCTCGACGATGCCGGCAGAATCAGCAGAACCCTGCGACGTCTTTGTCTACGATCCAGAAGTGCCGGTGCCGGCGCCGGGCGGCCCAGCGGCGCAATGCGGGCAGTTCGACCAGGCGTCGATGGAGCTGGGCAACAATTTGCTCGTCTACACGACCGAGCCACTCATTTCCCCCTTGCGAATTTTTGGTTCGCCTCGCGTCGTGATTTTCTGTGCGACTTCTTCCGCCTATACAGATCTCACAGCTAAGTTAGTGCGAGTCCGGCCGATCGGCGTGGCGGAATTCATTTGCATCGGCATAGCGCGATCCACCTGGCTTTTCCGCAAAACGGGGCACGCCGCGGACACGATACATCGCTGGGAATTCGACCTCGAACCTACGTCCTGCGCCTTTGCAGTTGGCGACTGCGTGAGGCTTGAGGTCGCCAGCAGCGCCTTTCCGCTTTACGACCGAAATCCAGGAAGCAGCGCGCCCTCATGCCGCGCAACATCATGGGACTGGCAAAGGTCAACCCAGATTGTCTACCACGATCTCGATCATTCCTCGGCGTTGTACCTGCCGTTATGTGAAGGAGAAAAGCGCGAAGGGGGAGAGCGCGAGGTGGAAGCATGAAGCGCGAAGGCACAGTGCCCGCGGTTGAGTTCGAAGGCGTTACCAAGCGCTACGGCAACGGACCTGCCGTCCTGGAAGCGGTGAACTTGACGATTCTGAAGGGCGGATTTGTGAGCATCATCGGCCCTTCGGGATGCGGCAAATCAACCGTGCTGAAATTGATTTCCGGATTGACCGTGCCGAGTGACGGGGCGATTCGCGTGGATGGTATGACGCCGAAGAACGCACGGGAAACTGTTTCTTACATTTTCCAGGATGCGACGCTGCTGCCCTGGCGCACGGTGCGACAGAACGTTGGCCTCTCCCTCGAACTGGAAGGCGCAAGCAGCCATCGACGTGAAGAGAAAACGGCCGCGCTGCTCAATCTGGTCGGCCTGGACGCTGTCGCTGACGCATACCCTCGCGAGCTTTCTGGAGGCATGAAGATGCGCGTTTCGATCGCGCGGGCACTGGCCACCAGTCCGCGGCTTTTGCTTATGGACGAACCCTTCGCCGCGTTGGACGAAATGTCACGCGACCGGCTGAACGAAGAAATTCTGCGCTTGAGGGAAGAGCAGAACTGGACCGCGGTCTTTGTCACACACTCGGTGGCGGAGGCGGTTTTTCTTTCCACACGGATCGTCGTGATGGCGCCGAATCCTGGGCGCCTCTACTCCGTGCTTTCGGTGGAGCTCCCTCAACCGCGCACTCCAGAACTGCGCACTACGCCACAGTATGAACATCTGGTAGGGCAAGTGTCACGCACGTTGCGGGAGGCTCGCTCGCAGTGAAACAAAAACTGAACACCTTGGCCAACGCTTTGGCGGTTTTTGCCGCGTTGCTGGCCTTGTGGCAACTCGTTCTATGGGTGTTCCGCGTTCCGCCATTCATGCTGCCTTCGCCGTGGGCCGTGGCGCGGGCTGTTGGCCGGCGCTTGCCTTCGCTTGGAACTGCTTTCGCCATCACCGGAGAGGAAGCCCTGGGCGGATTGCTTGCGAGCATCGTCGCCGGCGTCGCCATAGCATTGATCTTCGCGCAATCACGGTGGATCCGGCGAATGCTTTACCCCTACACTCTGCTGCTGCAAACGGTACCGATCGTCGCGGTTGCGCCTTTGATTCTTATGTGGGTGGGCGCGGGCGCAGCTTCCGTCACGCTGATCGCCTTTATCATTTCGCTGGCGCCGATTATCGCCAACACCACGCAGGGGCTCGTCAGCGTCGAAGAGAACATGGTGCATCTTTTTCTGATGCACAACGCATCGCCCGCGCAATTGCTGTTCAAGTTGCGTCTGCCTCACGCGGTGCCATCTCTGTTTGTCGGAATCCGCATCGCCAGCGGCATCGCAGTGATCGGGGCGATTACCGGCGAGCTCTATGCCGGCTCCAGTCGCGTGGGTGAGGGCGGCCTGGGCTACTCCATTCTCTACGCGTCATCACAACTGCAGACGGACTACCTGTTTGCACTGGTGCTGGCGGCGACCGTGCTGGGCTTCAGCTTTTTCTTCATAGTCATGTTTTTCGAATGGTACTTTCTGCACCTCTGGCACGAATCAGCGCGGACGCCGGAGGTTGAGTAGCCAGAATCGGTGAGCAACTGAGCTTACCCGCGGAGATCTGATCATGTTGCGACTGGAAACCGAAACCGGATGGTGGCTAATAACGCATCCCGACCATGCACGCCTGGCCGGGGCGTTTGCAGAGCGCTGGGGGAACGATCGCTTCCTTGCGCCCAAGCCCCGTGCTCATGTGCTGAAGGGTATCTCGTGCCACGACGATGGCTGGGCCGCACGCGACGCTGCCCCGCAAATCACTCGCCAAGGAAAGCCCAGCGCATTTTCCAGCGAACTGGTGGGGAAGTATTCGGCCTTTGAGGAAATTGACTTGGCCGACTATCTTGCAGTACGCGACCGGGCAGTGCGCTTAATTGCTTCCGAGGATGCGTATGCTGCCGTGCTCATCTCCATGCATACCTACAGTCTGTTGCACGACCACGCCGACCGTTCGACAATTGCATCGGACCAGTTGCCGCTGCTCGATGATTTTCTTGTACAGCAGACGACTCTACAACAATCGCTGCTGGCGCAGATTGGCTCCGACACGCGATTCACGCCGGAACAAACCAGCGAAGCGGCCGTTCTCGATCATTTTCGCCTGTTGCAAGCAACGGATAATCTTTCGTTGCTCACTTGCGTCGATTTCCGCCGGCCCGCACACCTGTTGCATCCCCTGCCGTTGCGCGGCGGCGGGCACAGCCGCGTGGAAGTGAGCTCGGTAGCGCCGCGGCACTTCATCCTTGATCCCTATCCTTTTACCGAGCTTTCCCTAACTTTCCTTTTCCCCGCGCGACGTGTCGACGGTGTCGTCTTCAAGTCGGCAACGGAACTCCAAGAGCATTACAACAACGCGCCGGTTGAGATGCTCTCGGTAACCGTGAGTGCGAATTGAGTTTTCGCAAGTTGCGCAGCAAAGCTTAGCGCAGCAGCGATACGTGTGCCGAAACGATCCGCCAGCCTTCCGGGAATCGCACCCACACCTGGCTTTGTCTACCGGAGACTGTCTGCGCATCCACCGTGCGCTCGAATTCGAGCGTGATGCTGCCGTAGTCGCGGCCAAAGGTCACGATGTCCAAACGCCGAATCGTCCGCGCCAGGTTCACCGGTGCCCGGCCCTTGCGAAAGGCCACGATCTCGTCAATGCCATGGAGATTCTCCGTCACGCCGAAGCGCATGGCGTGAGACGAAGCCCAAAACATTTCTGTCAAAGTTTCGGCATCATTGGTCACCAGGGCGATTTCGTACCGGGGATACAGCGCCTGCAGTTCTGCAACAATCTCGGGGTCATTGATGTGCATGGTTCAAGAAATGTTCAGAAAAGTCTCCGCGCAGGTAAAACATGTTTAGGAATCGCCGCGCTCACCGTGAACATCGGTTCGTTCACGACCTGGCTCAGACGCAGATGCATCGCAACACTGCAAAGCAAATAAGCGTGGACTCCGGTGAACTTCCAGCGATCGACCAGCAGATCGATCATGCGCGAAGTCGCCACGCGCGCTGTGGCGATCGCATCGTCTCCAGACTCGACTACAATCCATGCCTCCGCTTCCGCGTGCGCCGGATACGAAGCGGACTCGACGACAGGACCTGGCAGCGATCGTTGTTTGTGCAAATGGAATCGCAAGGTCACATCGGCCGGACACTCGATGCCGTTGATGCAGACTTCTCCGTCGCCCTGCGCGGCGTGCGCATCGCCAGCAGAAAAAAGGGCTCCACGGTTCAGCACCGGCAAATAAAGAGTGGCTCCTTGCGACAACTCACGAACGTCCATGTTGCCGCCGAAGATTCCAGGGGGCCGCGTGCGAAATTCTCCATCCTCGGTTGGGGCAACTCCCATGACACCACAGAACGGGCGAAGCGCAACCACAGCCGGCGCAAGTGATCGACTGACCGCACCGTCGAGCTGCCAGTGAAAGAGATAAGGTTCTGAAAAACGCTCTTTGAGAAAACCAAGTCCCGCGATCACACTCGACCAACCCCAGCCCTTGTGAGCTACTTCGAGCACGTCGATTTGCAGCACGTCGCCCGGTTCCGCCCCTTCCACGAAGATAGGTCCGGTGAGCGCGTGAATGCGGCCTCGATCGATTTTGAGGAACTCGGCCACGTTCATCGCGGGGTGGACCTGCGCTCCACTCGAATCGAGGCATTCCAGATGAACGGTGTTGCCGGGAGCTACGCGGAGTCGTGGTTCCAGCGCGCGATTCCAGCGCGAGTGGGTCGGCTCAGCAGAGAGGGTGAGTTCCGCCATCAGCGCTCGATCTCCACCGTCATCTGCACTTCGACGAGGGCGTTGCGCGGCAAAGCTGAAACACCGATCGCAGCGCGCACGTGGTGCCCAGCTTCGCCAAGCACATCGACTAGAAGGTCCGACGCACCGTTGATGACTTTCGGCGAATCTGCAAAACCAGCGACCGCATTGACGTAGCCGTTGACCCCGATAACTCCTTTCACGGCATCGAGCGACCCGAGGTGGCGCTTCAGCACCGCGAGCTGCGTCAGCGCGCAGGCCCGAGCCGCTCCGTAACCTTGGTCCACCGTGCGGTCTAGGCCCACGGTTCCCGTGATCACTCCCTCGGTGTTCGTGGAAATCACGCCGGAGAGATAAACTACGCTGCCGACTGTCTTCGCGGGAACAAAATTGCCACCGGGCCCCGGCAAACCTGGCAGAACGATGCCCAGATCTTGGAGTCGTCTTTCTATTTCCGTTGCCACGATTTCCGCTTCCTCCGCGCGTCGAATGAACGTCAATCTAACACACTGGCCCACGTCCCGAAATTCCGGAGCGACATTCCGCTGCGAAATTCCGCTTGCATCTGCCGGTCTGCACGCTAACATGGCCCATGCAACGACCTTTGATTGGCCTGCTTGCCGCCGGAGTCCTGCTGGCTGTGAGCATGCCGGCGCAAAATGCGCGAAAAGCATTCGACCACGCTCCAACTGTTGCTGCGATTGATCCAATTCCCGTACCGCGTGTCGAACGCGCGTCACCTTCCGACCTAGAGGTGAGCGGCGATATTGCGGGCCTGGCGGCGGGCAAGACTCGTTACCTGAGGCGCGACGACCTGCTGACATTACCCCAAGTCACCTACACCGTAACCGATGACGCAAACTTCACCGGCCCAACGCAAATCAGCGGCGTGCTGTTGGAGGAGTTGACCAGAAAGCTCGCCGCGGCTCCGGAGTCAGACATGCTGGTCGCCATTTGCAGCGACCAGTACCACGCCAACTATCCTCACGCCTACGTTGCCGGTCATCATCCTCTTCTAGTGTTGAAGATCAACGGGCAGTCCGCTGGTGGCTGGCCGAAGGATCACGAAACTCACCGCTACGACATGGGCCCGTACCTGATTTCGCATGCCAAGTTTTCGCCCGCCTTTAAGATCTTCTCGCAACCGGACGAGGCACAGATTCCCTGGGGCGTGGTGCGGCTTGAGTTTCACAACGAAAAAGCGGTCTTCGGCGCGATCGCGCCGCGCGGTCTGCAGACCACGGATACACTGATACAGGCTGGGTACCGCATCGCTCAGCAGAATTGCTTTCGCTGCCACAACATGGGCGAAGAGGGCGGGATGAAGGCTGGACATCCCTGGCTGGTGCTGTCGGCTTGGGCCGCGTCGTCTCCAAAATACTTCGCCGATTACGTCCGCAATCCGCAGTCTAAGAATCCTCGCGCGCAGATGCCCGGCAATCCAGGCTACGACGACGCCACGATCGGTGCTCTCACCGCCTATTTCAGAACCTTTTCGCCTAATCCGCATGGGCCGGGGCCTTCGGAGAAACCGTGACCTTACGAATTGCCAAGACACTTCTGGTTTTCGCGGTGGCGGCCTTCTATTCGTTCGTCGTTCTAAATAACACGACGGATTACGAATCGAACTACCAGTTTGTGCGCCACGTTCTGATGATGGACTCGACCTTTCCCGCCAATCGCGGAATGTGGCGGGCACTAAATTCGCCGACGTGGCACACTTTCTTTTACGCCTCGATCATCGCGTGGGAAACCGTCACGATGATTCTCTGTTGGTGGGGCGGAATGAACCTGGCGCGAGCTTTACGAGGCACTGCAATCGCGTTCAATCAAGCCAAACGCGTCGCAATCGTGGCGCTCACATGCGCTCTCCTGATGTGGTTGGTCGCCTTTTTGAGCGTGGGCGGGGAGTGGTTCCTGATGTGGCAGTCCAAGATGTGGAACGGTCAGGACGCAGCCTTCCGCACGTTCACCGTCGTCGGCATCCTGTTACTGCTCGTGGCGCAACCAGAGAGCGAGGGGCAACCCTAGATCTCGCCCGCTTTCCAGCGAATCGGTTTCCCAGAATCATTGCGCAGGCCCGCAGCATGTTGCCTGCCCTCACCAGCATCGCGACCCTACGTGTCCTACTGCTGGATGGTCGTCTCCGACTTGGCGGGTTTCTGCGTTATCTGCTGCGTGGTCGGCAATTGCGAGCGATCCCATCCGCCACCTAAAGCCTCCACTAATGCCACGGAGGATGCCATCTGTTGGACTTGAAGGCCATTCAGAGTCTGCTGGTCGGCCAGCACCGTGACCTGCGCGATCAGCACGTCGACGTAAGGATCGACGCCGGTGTCGTACCGCGCCTCTTCGAGCTTGAGGTAGGTCTGAGCTGAGTCCACCGCCTGC
>Ga0209006_10002632_pt1 | contig 16375 bp, 9 predicted proteins | sample JacPin_JW_Ref_O2_FD_188567 | JGI IMG/M metagenome (GOLD analysis project Ga0209006, IMG submission 188567) | Forest soil microbial communities from Algoma, Ontario, Canada - Jack Pine, Ontario site 1_JW_Ref_O2 (SPAdes) (version 2) | ecosystem: Environmental > Terrestrial > Soil > Boreal... | reverse complement strand
AACGACGCTCAATTCATCTTTGGGTGCGGTTCTGATGTCGATGAAAGTGCGCAGGCAATTATTCTTGCAGAAATTGCAACGGGTCGATTCGTTGCGGGTGGTGCGGTATTGAATTTTTCGAACGGCATCAAGACCAACGAAAGTTGTTTGCTGGCCGTTCTTCCACAAACGCAGCGATTCGGCGGCGGCGCCGATCGCACCTGACTCTCCGCAGAATTCGTGGACGATAATCTCGGGCTTTTTGCCGGCGGCACGGAAGCTGTTGTTGATGAAATCGACTTCGGCTTTGACCACCGCCATATTGTTTTGCGTGCCGCCTTGCAGAACGAAACGCGTTCCCAGCGCAGCTAGATTCGGAATGCTGGCGACGTATAGAAAGACGTTTTTCGGGAGCACATTGGCCAAGCCGGCGAGAATTTCTTCTGCTTGCCAACCCTGGCGTTGGAAATTCACGATGTCGGACTGCATGAAGACAGCGCAGCCGTATCCGAAAATAGGCATGGACTTTGCGGAAAAGGCTAAATCGGCGTACTGCTCGACGCCCAAGCCGAAGCCTTCTGCGGTCGATTGCAAGAAATATCCGTTGCCGGCGGAGCACTGCGTATTCAGCTTAAAATCTTTTACGCGGCCATTGTGGAGAATGATGATCTTGATATCCTGGCCGCCCACATCGACGATCACGTGCGGATCATCGTAGAACTTCAAAGCCGACTCCGTGTGCGCGACAGTCTCGACCAGCGCGACGTCGGCATGCAGTACGTCTTTCAGAATGTCCTTCGCATAGCCAGTGGTGGCAACGCCAAGAACTTCGAGTTTCGCGCTCTGCGCTTCGACTTGTCCACGCAGATTCTCGAACATCTCGATCGTGTCTTGAATCGGATTTCCGTTCGAGAGTTGATAGGCTTTGCACAGGATGTCACCATTTTCATTGAGCAGAACGGCCTTCGTGGACGTGGAACCGCCGTCAATACCGATGAAACCGCCGACGGTCTGACCTTTCTGGAATGTGGCCGGCGTGAACTTCTTCTTTCGGTATAAGTCTTTGAACCCGTCTAGTTCTCCTTCGTGCGAAACCAGACCCTTCGCTCCGGCTTTGGCTTTCTCTTCTTGGCGTCCGAACTCGATGTAGTAGTTCAACTTTTCGTAGCCCATGTAACAGCCGACGTTATCGTCTTCGCTCTTGCCGAACTCGATCGCGCCGAGCGCTGCGAAGTACTGCGCGTTGTTCGGAACTTTGATCAGGTCTTCGGGTTTCGCGCCGTCGGGGATGGCGACCTTGCGCTCCTGCCACATGCGCGGAATGTTGGCCTGCCACGCCTCCCGCATGCCTTTTATGAAACTATTGGGGCCGCCCAGCAGGAGGACGTGCGGACGCAGAGTGTGGCCGCGAGTTAGAACGCTCAGATTTTGCAGCACAATGGCCTCGAACAATGAGGCCATCAGCTCGTCTGGGGGAGTGCCTACTTTCTGCAGGCCATTGATGTCGGTTTCGGCGAACACTCCGCACTTGCCGGCAACTTTGTGCAACTTGATTCCGTGATAGCCCTGCAGTGCGAGTTCGGCGGTAGGGATCTTTAGTTTTGCGTTGATCTTGTCGATGACAGCGCCTGTGCCGCCAGCGCATTTGTCGTTCATCGACGGGATTTTCTTTTTGCGTCCGGTTTCGTCATCGTCTTTGAAGACGATGATCTTTGCATCCTGCCCGCCAAGTTCGATCACCGAATAGACTTCGGGATGCATTTTCTCGACGGCTAAGGAGACGGCGGTAACTTCCTGCACAAATTTCGCGCCAATCTGCTCGGCGATGGTACCTCCTCCAGAGCCGGTCATGAACATGCGCGTGTTGTGCTCGTTGATGCCGATTTCCGTTTCAATGCGGCGCAGAAATTCGAGAGTCTTTTCTGGCTGCTTGGTCTCGTGACGTTGATAGTCCTGCCAGAGAATCTGGTCGGTGGCGGCGTCGACCACGGTCGCTTTGACGGTGGTCGAACCCACGTCGAGCCCTACCAGAAATTTGGTGTTGTGTCCGTCGGGCTTTTTATAAGGAGCAGGTGCGATCTGGACCAGTTGGATTGGTTTCTTACCGTTGCCGTTCGAGTGATCGTGCATCGAATCTCCGATCGCGTTCCAGCGAGAAAAAACTGCGAGAGAAGTAATGGACCGGCGCAGCCGGCCGCCGGTCCGGATCGGTTTAGGCGGCGTTGGCGAGCGCGACGTTTGCCTTTCGAGTTCGAGTTCGAAGCGGCAAGAAGCGCATGGCCCTGTCTTTGTTGATGCGGTCGCTTACGTGGAGAATGAACTGCGCCGCGGTACCGGCGATGCCTTCGCGATGGGGCACATGGTAGAAAGGCCGCTTCAGTTCGGGATGTTCGTCGATATATTCCCTGATCTGTTCCATGGTCTTGCCCGTCGATTTGAGGCACTGCTCGAATTCTGTCTTGGCTCTTACTTTGGCTTCGCCGAGGGCCATCTGCACGCGGCTATGGGCATTGACTTCTCCCTCACCGGAGGTTTCGATGGGCAGGAAAATCATGTCTTTGAATTTGTTGACGACGGCCGATTGCACTCCATCGGACTGCGAGGAGGGCATGCAGCCGAACGGCTTCAACGCCAGCACCATGTGGCAAAGATGATGGACCGTGTAGTAAACGTTCTTGCCTACCTCGAGATGGCCTTCTCCGCCGCGCGCGAATTGGTTGTAGAACGGATGCGCCATCGCGGCCAGCTCGGTCTGAGGGACGAGGTGATGCGTGATGCCGCCGAGATTCTTGATGGTCCGGTGATAGAAATAGTTCCACATCTTCTCGCCGGCGCCAAGACCCATCAGCTTTTTGCGTAATCCGAAATCGTTGGCGAGATGCTTCTTAACTTCCCACCACTGCGGGTTGCGATGCGGACGGTTTACCGGCCATTTGGCTTTGGCGTGCGCCTTGGCTTGGTACAAGAGATAAGCGACCCAGGTCGCGATGGGTTCCACAATCACCTGCGCGCCTTCACGTTCGAGGAAGTCGAACATGTGGAAGTTGCCATCGCCCTCGGTGATCTGCGCCCAGAACTCACCTGTGATCTTGACCACCGGCTTGACCTTGGTACGGTCGACCTCGATGTTATTCATCTTGTCGCGGGCGACAGAAAGAGCGGTGAGATAGTCCTTTCCCCACAAGTTTTCGTGCATCTTGCCAAACACGTTGAAGGTGTTGCGCAGGATTTTGTTGCTCTTGAACTTCGGCTTGGCCCAGTTGGGAGCGCGCTGTTCGATCTCGTAAGAATCCCGGTTTCTCAGGTCGTCACACAATCCGTCCACGGTTTCGCGGAACACGCGATCCGTCTCTCCCTTTTTTGTTTCGAAGGGACGAATCTGGTAGATCAGGTCGTTGAACACGTCGCCCATATGCATGGCGTTAAGCATGCCGAATCCGAAATCGACGGTGAATTTCAATCCCGGCTCGCCCGAGGCGGCCTTGATTCCGTCGCTGTCTTTGAAGAGCAGGACGCGGAAGCCGTCGAACCCGGCGTTCTTCAGCGCGAAGCGATATTCGGCCTCGTACATGCCGAAGCGACACGGACCGCAGGAGCCAGCGGTGAAGAAGACGTAGTTATCCAGAATGTCTTTGCGCGGCACTCCCTCTTTTTCGAGGAATTGCAAATACTGGACCAAATTTCCCACGGTGAAATAGGTCGGGTTACATTGCCCGTTGTTGCCGAACTCTTTGCCGGTCTGGAATGCGGGAACGTCGGGGACGGGGAGTTTTTCGCAACGATATCCGCAGCCTTGAAATACTGCGCGGATTAGGTCTTCGTGCTTCCAGGTGAAGCCGCCGAAAAGAATTGTTACCTTGCTTCGTTCCTCGGCAGTGAAAGCGCGCTCCACCGGGCGGTGGAAGTGGGTAGGCCGGTCGAGGCCGGCGATTTGGCGTAAGCGCATGCGCTCCGCGGCGAGACGTTGCTTAATCTCAACGTCACTCTCAATCTGAACGAACCTGGTTGCCATACTTTCCTCCTGAGCGACTTGCGCATTACTCAAAAGCGGCAGAACCCCAAGGACTTTTACGATGTTATGACATACCTTACTTCTCGACGGCAAGTCGATTTACACGCCTTGACGTATTAAAAAAACCGATGCAAAACGAAGACACGCCAACCTGTTTTGTTGGACGCCGGAATGAAGCCAGCAGAAGTCTTTGTGATTGAATAACAAACATTCCTTTCGTTAAGTTCGACTTGAATGCTGCAAGCTTAGTCTTCAAAACTGCGCACTCCTCCCTGAAATTTATTCTTTGCATTCGCCCATAACCACTTGATGACCCGGGCATCGTTGTAGCAGTAAGCCAGGTTATGGTTCAAGGTTGAGAAGCAGTGACGCTGGCATGTCGACTTCATGGCGGAGAGTTGTTCCTCTTCGAACTTATGTTGATCGATGTTGCCCCAATCGAAGGTCGCTCCGTACATAGGGAAACAGGGCGCCACGGTGCCGTCAGTACGAATGATGACGTTGTTCTGACCGGCGCGGCAATTCCATTCCGCGAAACGCATGTCGCCATTTGTGTCCTGCACGATGCCGGGTACGGCGGCCAGTACTTCCGCCTGATGGCCATTTCCGGCAGAGCCATCGCCATTCCAGCCATACTCTTTCAGATCGAGGCCGGACGACATACGCACGAAGGCTTTGATTTCCTGCAGGCGCTGCACCGAGTTCACCATCTGATACCCCGCTTTGTTTTTCTCGGTAAGCCAGTCGACAAGACTATCTACTTGCGCCCAATCTTCGGGACGGATGTAAGTCGGATTGTCGTAGAGATGTTTGAAGTGGTCGCCCTGCTCAAGCATGGGAGTTTCGTTGATGTGATAGTCGGTGGCGATGCGGTGGTCGTGCGCGTACTCCGTCAGCTGCCGTACGTCCTGCATGTTATTGCGGCAGATATTGATGTTGAAAAAGACCAGATAGCGGTGAACATATTGTTTACGAAGGATATGTTCGAGATTCTTCTGGGCTGGAACCAGCGCCTTCGGCAGGCTGGGTTGGAGATCCCAGGAATCAAGCGCGAAGTTGAACACGGACACGCCGGCGTCGCCGAGGCGGTCTGCAAAGTCAGGCTTTAGCAAACGTCCGTTGGTTGCGATATAGACCCAGAAGCCCTTCTTGGCGGCGTAGTAGACGATTTTGTGGACGAAGTCGGGGCGCAACAAGGGCTCTCCGCCCATGAGCGCCAGCACGCGGCAGCCGTTGTCGTGCAGCCAGTCGATGGAGCGCCGGGCGACGTCCTCGGTCATCCCTTTGACCTTGTTGTTATAAGACCAGCAATACCAGCAATCGAGATTGCACTTGTACTCGATGAACAGGTAGGCAGTGATGGGGTGAAACACGCCTGGCAAGACTCGGGAGCGGACATATGGAAAGAGCCAACCGCGCGAGTAGCGATAAACATCCCCGGCGCCCCACTCGCGTTTCTCGGGAGGCACTTCCGGTCCTGGATCGTTGAGGCGTTCGGGATGCTGCGGGAAAATAGCTTCTGGGAGGGTTAACCCTAGGTTTTGCGCTGGGGCGGGCGGTCGTTGCCCGGAATTCATCAGAAGGTCGTGGATTGCAACGTCAATGCGGAACTTCGCAGCCGTGGCCATGGGCTCTCACCTCGTGCAGCCGTTGAATTTTAGGGTACTTACTTCCCCCGATGCGGTACTTGGATGAACAAATTTGTCACTTGGTTTCAGCAAAGATTCATAAAAAGTTGTGGAAATTTGAAGGCCGCCTCCCGTGATCATAGGCCGCAGAAGATCACCGCCGAACTCGACCTGCGCAGAATCGCTTTTGTTCTTCCACCACGAGCTGGACGCCATTCCCTCTCGGCTGGATTGACGGGATAGTGTGTGGCGGCCTAGCATTCGGTCGGACAGCGAGGTGCGGCGTTTCGTATTACGGCATTCTTGAAAAGGTGGTGGGAGGACAGATGAGATTCCATTGGCGAGATTTACTTAGGCCTCTCGCACTATTCGCAGTGACGGGCGCGGTTGCGGCCAGCTTCGCTCAAAACACCGGTGCGGAATTAACTGGCGTCGACCGCAAGCTTGATCCGGCGATCGAGGCGCGCGTTTCCAATCTGCTGGGGAAAATGACGCTCGACGAGAAGATTGACTTCATTGGCGGCGAACACGCTTTCCGCATGCACGCCATACCTCGGCTGGGAATTCCCGCATTTCAGATGGCGGACGGACCGCTCGGAGCGCACATTCCGGCGCCAACCATTGCCTATGCGGGCGGCATCGGGCTGGCAGCTTCCTGGGATCGCGATCTGGCGTTTGCACTTGGAGTGCAGCTTGGAAGAGATGCGAAGTCCAGGGGTGGGGCTTACCTGTTGGGTCCGGGCGTAAATATTTATAGGACACCTTTGAACGGAAGAAACTTCGAGTACTTCGGTGAGGATCCATTTCTGGGGAGCGCGATTGCGGTGGGCTACATTCGCGGCGTCCAATCGGAACATGTCGCGGCCACGGTGAAACATTTTTTGGGGAATAACTCCGAGTTCGGGAGGCACTCGACGAATTCTGTAATCGACGAGCGAGCCTTGCGGGAGATTTATCTGCCGATTTTCGAAGCCTCGGTCAAAGAGGCCAAAGTCGGGGCCATCATGGATAGCTACAACCTGACCAACGGCACGCACATGACCGAGAATAGCCGCCTGAACATCGACGTGACAAAGAAGGAGTGGGGCTTCGCCGGCATTATCATGTCGGACTGGAATTCGATTTACAGCCCGGTCGCCGCCTTCAATGGGGGGCTTGATCTCGAAATGCCCTACTCCGACAACTTCAGTCGCGAGCACGTGCATGCGGAACTGGACGCCGGCCAGATCACGGAAGCAACACTGGATGATAAGGTCCGTCGTCTGCTGCGGGTGGCGATTTCTTTGGGATGGCTCGATCGTCCGCAGCTCGACGACACCATTCCGCGCTATAACCTTCAGGGAAAGGCGGTCAGCCATCGCGCCGTTTTGGAAGGCGTAGTGCTGCTGAAGAATGACAACCAAACGCTCCCCTTGCGCGCGGATACGTTACATAAGCTGGCGGTCATCGGTCCGAATGCAGCTCTGGTTCAGACCACAGGTGGCGGAAGTGGCGAAGTAGTGAGCTTCGCTCCGACCAGCTTGATGGTGGGCCTGAGTAACGCCCTGGCGGGAAAAGCCGATGTGCTTTACTCGCGAGGGCTTTATACGTCGGTCCAACTTGCCCGTTTGACCAAATTCACAACTGACGCCGAAGGAAAAATCTCAGGGGTTACGCACGAGGTTTTCAGCACGGTAGAACCGCAGGGAACGCCACAGCAGACGATGGTTGAGCAAGCGATGACGCTGGTCGGCACAACCCGGCGCGAACCTGAAGAGCAAGAGATTAATGCATTGAATAGCACCTTGGCACAATCCGTTTATAACGCAGGCCAGAGCAGCAATCGCTGGACGGGTTTTTACCGCGCTGAAGAGGATCAGGACTATCTAGTTTTTGCGCAGACGGAGAGAAGATACAAACTGATGGTCGATGGAAATCTGGTCATCGACAACACCCCGCTGCCAAGGATGATTCTCAGCCAGGTCCACTTACATCTCGGCAAGGGACCGCACAAAATCGAACTAGATCAACTAGCCGCAACGCGATCAGGAGGGCTGCGGTTTTCGCTTCTCGTCGGTATCGCGCCGGTGAAGTCTCTGGTCGACCCACGGACGTTGGCGCTGGCGGCGAAGGCAGATGCGATAGTTTTATCGGTGGGCTTCAACAACACTTCGGAAACCGAGGGTGGGGATCGCGGATTCGATCTTACGCTGGGACAGGATGAGCTGATTTCCAAGGTGGCTGCGCTTGGCAAGAAGACGATTGTCGTCATCAACGCGGGCGGCAGCGTGAACGTCTCCCCGTGGAAGGATAAGGTAGGGGCTATTTTTCAGGCGTGGTATCCGGGGGAAGATGGCGGTGCGGCTATGGCGGAATTGATACTTGGACAAGTGAGTCCGTCGGGACATCTGCCGATATCGTGGGAAGCGCAGCTTAGCGATAATCCGAGTTTCGCAAATTACTACCCCGCGGAGGGATCGATAGATATCTCGTACCGGGAGGGCATCTTCGTGGGATACCGCGGGTATGAGCACGCTCATAAGGCGACTTTGTACCCCTTTGGTTATGGTCTTTCCTATACACGGTTCGAACTCTCTGACCTCAAGGCCGACGTAGACGGACCGGGGCACGTGACCGTTACATTCAAAGTGAAGAACGTTGGACAAATGGAGGGTGCCACCGTAGGCCAAGTGTATGTGGCGGAGGAGCACCCAACGGTTGAGAGACCGGAGAAGGAGTTGAAAGGCTTTGCCCGCGTCTGGTTGAGGCCTGGCGAGACCCAAGTTGCGAGCGTGAAGCTTGATCCCCGGTCGTTTTCTTTCTTTGATACGAGTACCTCCTCTTGGAAGGCGAATGCGGGGGACTATGAGATAGAGCTCGGGGAAAGCTCAGCGAGTATCGTCCAGAAGACGGCAGTTAGGTTGAGCGAAGCGATCACGACACCGGTTACACAATAACCATGATGTTCGGGTAACATGGCGACAACGCTTTCGTTTTGGGTGAAACCGAAACCGGAGGCTTTGCCGCCAGGGGCGTTCTTTGGGATTTTCAACGCTCGAGGAGAGAACAGCATGACTAAGCTGCAAGCGCCGTCTCCGCCGGGAATGGGTGCGAACGGGCAGCCTCGGTCGGATGGGACCGTATCTCAGGACAAGCAGCAGGTCCGGTTTACGGCGATTCTGACGGAGATCCAGCAAACCGGGCGGGTTGCGGTGGAAACACTGAGCGAGCAACTAGATGTCTCGGTGGTGACGATACGGCGCGACCTCGACGCACTCGAACAAAAAGGGTTGCTGCGGCGAACCCATGGCGGAGCAGTTTCGATCGAGCCGCTGTTTTACGAACCGTTTAGGCGCGATCGATCATTTTTGGCACAGGTGGAGCGCGCTGCGGACGAGAAGCGCCGCATCGGGCGAGCTGCCGCCGCGCTGATTAGTCCGGGAGAAACGATCGCGCTGACGCCGGGCACGACGACCACCGAGGTGATTCGCGGGTTGCCGATGAACTACAACATCACCGTCGTGACGAACACCGTCAACGTGGCGATGGAGCTCTCGAAGCGAAAGGATGTCTACGTTTTCGTAACCGGCGGACATCTGCACGGGGAATGGTTTTCGCTGGTCGGGTCGGCGGCGCTGCGAGCGCTCGAAAATATGTTGATCAACACAATGTTCATCGGCGCTGACGGGATGGATGCCTCCTGGGGCGCGAGCTGCTTCAATGCTGAAGAGGCAGAGCTCAACTCCACCATGATGAAGCTGGCGCGGCGTCGCGTCGCGGTGGTAGATAGCGGCAAGCTCGGAGTGGTGGCCAACTGGCGGATATGCAAGGCAGCCGAGCTGAACATTTTGGTCACGGACGCGGCGGCCACGGACGAGATGGTCGAGCCCTTCCAGAAACTGGGTATTGAAGTCATGCGGGTGTGAACCGACCCGCGCACAAGTAAGAAGTCCTACTGATTTTCACCCGCCTTTATGACTGAAGTTGACGGTATCGGAAGTCCTCGATGCCGAATCCATCTATTTCGTAGACCAATTTTGTTCTTTTCGCTAGTATTCGTTCATTACGACAGAGGAATGAATACGCATGGCCATTAACGGATACCTGGTGAAGAGCACCTTCGTGAGCGCTCTTGGCGGACTGCTGTTTGGCTTCGATACCGCAGTGATCGCCGGCACCACACACCAACTGACCGAGGTTTACCACTTCACTCCGTATTTGTTGGGATTGACGGTTTCGAGCGCGCTATGGGGAACGGTTGCCGGGGCCATGACGGCGGGATATCCCGGACAGCGTATTGGGCGGCGCGACAGTTTACGGATAATGGCAGTGTTTTATTTTCTGTCGGCGATCGGCTGCGCTTTCGCGTGGAGCTGGGGATCGTTGCTGGCGTTCCGCATCATCGGCGGGTTGGGTATCGGTGGATCGTCGGTGCTGGCTCCAATGTATATCGCAGAACTATCGCCGGCGAAATGGCGCGGGCGGTTGGTGGGTCTGTTCCAGATCAATATCGTTCTGGGGATACTCGTGGCGTACTTGTCCAACTTCCTGATCGGCCGAATGAACTTCGGAGCAACAGAATGGCGTTGGCAATTGGGCATCGCAGCCGTGCCCGCGCTATTGTTTCTGCTCATGCTGTTTTTCATTCCGCGCAGTCCGCGATGGCTGGCGATGAAAGGCCTGACGACCGAGGCTCTAGAGATTCTGCGGTTGACAGGCAATGAAAATCCGCAGCAGGAACTGAATGAAATCGTCGCCGCCATTCACCTTGAACGCAGTACGGCAACGGAGCGGATTTTGCAGCGGAAATATCTGCTGCCGATCTTTCTGGCCGTCACTGCCGGCGCATTCAATCAGCTCACCGGCATCAACGCGTGTTTGTACTATCTGAACGACATTTTTGCGGCAGCGGGAGCCAGCAAATATTCGGCTGGAATGCAATCGGTGACGATCGGATGTACCAATCTGATTTTTACGATACTGGCCATGACGGTCATCGACAAGTTCGGCCGCAAGAAGCTTCTGCTTGCCGGGACTGCCGGCGTGTGCATTTTTCTTGCTGCTATCGGCGAGATCTTTCGGAGTGGCACGCACCAGGCATGGCTGATCTGGCTGGTCATGGCATTCATGGGCTTCTTTGCTATTTCACAGGGCGCGGTGGTTTGGGTCTACATCAGCGAAGTTTTCCCGACGCGCGTGCGCGCCAAGGGTCAGGCGATTGGGACCTCTACGTTATGGATCATGAATGCGCTGATCTCGGCCGTTTTCCCGGTGCTGGCCAAAAAATCGAGCGCAACGCCGTTTTTCTTTTTCGCGGCAATGATGCTGATCGACTTCATCCTGGTCGCCGCCATCTATCCAGAGACCAAGGGAGTGTCGCTCGAAAAGCTGGAGCAGAAGCTAGGTCTCGCCATCTGAAAAACGAATACTATTAAGATTCTTTCGGGCCTCGAACGCCTCATTGTTTCGTCGCCGTTCTTGCGCCGCGACTCGCCATATGCCTCGACCAGTGATCGGAATTGATTTGGGCGGTACCCACGCTACCCTCGCCATTATCGAGGGCGAGAAGTTGCTCGCGTCGCGTGCAGTTCCCCTTGATTCCGCACAGCCGCTTCGTCCGGCACTTGACCTTTTCGCCCGGGTGATTCGTAACCTGCTTGTGGAATTGAAAATGAATGCTGCGGAATGCGAGGGCGTTGGGCTTGGGTTTTGCGGACTCGCCGATGCTCGTATCGGGCGCGTAGTTTCAACGAACAAAAAATATGAGGATGCGCCTTCGATCGACTTCGAGGCGTGGAGCCAGCGAGAGTTTGGGCTGCGATTTGCCATCGAGAATGACGCCCGCATGGCGTTACTGGGCGAGTGGCATGCCGGAGCGGCCCGAGGTTGCGACAACATCGTAATGATCACGTTGGGCACGGGGATCGGCGGCGCCGCGATGATCGAGGGAAAGCTGTTGCGCGGAAAGCATGCACAAGCCGGTTGTCTCGGCGGACACCTGCCAGCGAAAGTTGGCGGGCGACAATGTACTTGTGGCGCGATTGGATGCCTCGAAGCCGAAGCCTCCGGATGGGCTCTGCCGCTCATGGCGCGCGAGTGGACTGGTTTCGCTGCAAGCCCGTTGGCCCAGGCTGAACAGATCGATTTTCGAACTGTTTTCGACCTGGCAGATGCAGGCGATCGGGTAGCAGGCGAGATTCGCGAATACTGTTTGAAAGTTTGGGCGGTCGGGGCGGTGGGATTGATCCACGCCTATGATCCTGAACTGATCGTGATCGGAGGGGGCGTAATGCGCCGCGCGGAAATCATACTTCCTCACATTCAGGCTTATGTGAAAGCGCGCGCCTGGACGCCTTGGGGAAAAGTTAAGGTCGTTGCGGCGCAACTGGGTAATGACGCCGGTCTGTTCGGCGCCATTCCGTTGCTGGCAGAGAACGTCTGATCGGCCATGACGAAAAAGTTTCCCAACGCTCAGCTTTCGGCTCCGTTACCGGCAAATCGAAACCTTCGCTTTTTGAACTTTCGCGGCGAAGCTCTCGGTCATCGGGGCGATGTCGTACTTTTCACTCCGCCGGAAATTGAGGGGCTTGATCGTGCTCCCCTGTTGCTGCTCTTGCACGGAGTTTATGGGTGCCAGTGGAATTGGTGGCTGAACGGCGGCATCGATTCGATCGCGATGGAGATGCGGCGCGACGGATCCATGGCACCCATGATGATCGCCATGCCGTCGGATGGATTGTGGGGCGACGGAAGCGGTTATGTTCGCCACGCGCATGCTGATTATGAGAAGTGGATCGTCGATGACGTCCCAGACTGCCTGCGTGAGCTCTTCCCACGGTTACATCCCGAGAAATTCTTTATCGCGGGACTCTCCATGGGCGGCTATGGCGCTTTGCGGTTGGGTATGAAATACGCTTCGCGAGTACAGGGGATTTCCGCCCACTCGGCGATAACAAAAGTCGACCAGTTGTCGCAGTTCATTCCCTTTCCGGCCGAGGCGTTTCAGTTTGCGGGTAAATCTGATACCGACATCTTGCATTGGGCCAAAATCAATCGCGATCTGCTTCCGCCGTTGCGGTTCGATTGTGGAACTGAGGACTCGTTGATCGAGGCCAATCGCGAACTACATCGCACTCTGACGAGCATGAACGTTCGCCACGAATATCAGGAATTTTCCGGCGGCCACGATTGGCCTTACTGGACCGAGCACGTGCGGCAGACGCTGGCCTTCTGTAAGACGGTGCTCTCAAAGCAGCAGTGATTTCGGTAAAAGCTATTTCGCCGCGTCAGTTGCAGAGGCAGGCATCGGCATCCGGATTACCTTTGGGAAATAGATGTTTAGCGTCTCCAGCTTTTTCGGCTTCATGGTGTTGCATACATAAGTGAAAACCAGGTCGCCGGACTTTTCGAACTCGGGATGTTCCTTTCCCGCATAGCAGAATGTATCGGGATCGTAGCCCTCCGAGTTCTTTTGCAGCTCAGGGATCTTGTAGATAACCTCGCCATCCGTCCACGGACCGGTAAGACTTGGCGCCGTCCGCAGAAGGACTTTGTCGGAAAAAATGGTGGCGTCCACGTGCACGGCGATCCACTTTTTCAGGTCCGGATGGTAGCGTACCGACATCTCCGAAGCTCCCGCGTTCATGACCGTCTTCGCTTTCGCTGGCTCCAGACCCGGATGCCAGCTGCCGTCAGCACCGAGGTATTCCAGATTCTTCTGTGGCGCGTCGAGTCCGGAGAGCGGGATGCGCGTCAATATCTCAGGCCGCTTGCCCTTTTCGTCGAGCGTAAAAATATTCAGGAAGTCGCCGTCAATAACGGTCGATGCCGACGGATAAGCGTGAACCCCATCCGCCACCAGCGGGAAGTATGAGACGCTCCACTGCTGCGGATCTTTATCGAGGTTTGCAACATGAGCTAAATCGGTTCCACAGATTTCAAAGCCAAGGGCAAAGGCGTTTGAATTCGGCATATTGCGCACGCATAGCAGCGTGATCCACAGCGACCCATTGTGTTCTACTCCATCGAGCGCCCAATAATAGGTCCCATTGTCCTGCTGAGGCTTGAAAAAACTGTCAAAATTGCCTTTCGCATCTTTCTTGATCGCGTAATTGATATTCCACTTACCGTTGTCGCAAGTGGAAACGCCGAGGGTGTTATGGACCATCTCAGGTACCGTCCCCGTAACCTGGCGTTTCTCGCCATAGAGGGTGTCGCCGAAGATCCAAACGTCGCGGCCATCGGGCAATGGAATGGAATACGCGGCATCGGCCCCGAGCCAGGGCGCTCGCAGGGGAAACGATGGAGTGCAATCAAAATGCGGCTCGCTTTTTGCGAAGGCTGAACCGGCCGAGAGCAACAGGAAAATGACGACGGCGTATTTTGGAGTTAATTTCATCGAAGCCCCAATCGAACCGCAAAGTTTACGCTCTGTAGGGAGCGGGCATAACGCCAGTTTTATTGATCGTTTGACTTGAATTCAGTCATTATATCTGTTCGAATGTCGGAGAAACAGGCGAAAGTGTCGCGGAAAGTCCAAAACAATGAAAATTACCGATATCCGCTGGACCGCTGCTTTCATACCGATCGAAGCACCGCTGCGTTATGCATTTGGATCTCATCCGGGATTCTCTCGCATTGTGATTGAGGTCGAAACCGATGAGGGCATCACGGGCCTGGGAGAGTGTTATTCCGGCAATAGCCGCGCCGGCCAACTAGCCGATCTGAAGCCGTTGCTGATTGGCGAAGACCCGATGAACCTGGAGCGTATTCGCTGGAAGCTAGCGGCGCCCAGTTCGGTGAAGCTGTTCGGCTACGTGCTGGCGTTTGCGGGTCTCGAATTTGCGATTCTTGATATCCAAGGAAAAGCGTTGAATCGCCCCGTGTGCGATCTGCTGGGCGGGCGAATTCGTGACGAGGTTGCTTTCTCCGCATATCTTTTCTATCGCTATGCGAATGAAAAGGGCGTGGGCGAAGTGTCGAATATCCCGCAGATGGTCGATTTTGCCAAAGAAGTCGTGGGCAAATATGGATTCAAAACGCTGAAGTACAAGAACGGCGTGTTGCCTCCTGATGAAGAGATCGACACGTTTATCGCGCTACGGGAGGCATTTCCGAAACATCGCATTCGCTTGGATCCGAATGCAGTTTGGACGGTGACGACAGCGATCGATGTGGCGCGGCGCTTGCATGATTACAACGTGGAATATCTTGAGGATCCGGTGTGGGGGCTGCGCGCGATGCAACGCGTGAACGCGAAAGCGCCGTGGGTTACGCTGGCGTCGAATATGTCGGTGTTCGCGTTTGAAGATCTTGCGCCGACCGTAATGGCGGACGTGCTGGATGTGGTTCTGCTTGATCCTCATTGGTATGGTGGAATCAGCCGCGCCAAACTTGCGGGGCAGATTTGCGAGGCAATGGGCGTGGACGCGGGCATGCACAGTGGAGCGGAGTTTGGGATTTCGCAGGCAGCCATGCTCCATCTGGCGGCATGCACGGCGAACCTGACACTCGCGCCTGATTCGCATTACCACCATCTAACGGACGACATTATTGAAGGTGGCAAACTGCAATACAAGAATGGAGCCATGGCGGTACCGACCGGTCCGGGTTTGGGCGTGTCGCTTGATCGCGACAAACTCGCCAGGTATCACGAGCTATCGAAGCGACAGCAGATGGGCATGTGGACAGACGATCCGCGACGTCCTGGCGCGGTGATCACGCAGCCGAAATGGTAGCAACCACGATGAAGCGAATCGGGAGAACGGCACGAGCCGGACTGTTGTTCATGGCCGTCATTCTGCCAGCGGTTGCGCATTCTGCAGAGAAAACGCTTTGGAAGATCGGGACCTTCGACGCGTCGTCTGGCGAATTCAAAGGTCAGGACATTCCATACGAGGATCCGAAGAGCGATCCCGTTTTTGTTGTCGGCCAAAGCAATGACCGCGACTGGTACCGGTTTCAGCCCGGACCAGCAAACGGCATGACGGGTGGGCGTCTGCATCCATTCACGGTGAAGTTCTTGCTGAACGACGCTCCGCGGGGCGTGTATCACCTCAAAGTCGCGATGCTGTATGAAACGCCCCGGCTTTCATTCTTGAAGTTGGACGTCAACGGCCATTCTGGATATTTTTATTTTCATCCCACCCTCGATTTCCACGCGGGTGACTGGGAAGGAACGTTCGTTCCACAGACATCCACCGACGAGAAGACAATTGCGATTCCCGCTGCGTGGCTTCGACGTGGGGAAAACAAATTCCTATTGACGGCGATGGACGATCCGGCGACATCGCAGACATCGCTCGGCGCAATCGCGCCGGGACATACCGGTTTGGTGTATGACGCGCTGGAGTTCACCCAGAATGATGCCGAGCGATATGATCCGAAGTCGTTTGCGGCCCGGGTTGAGCCGACGATTTTCTATCGCAAGACGGACAACGGGATGGCAGAGGTGGTGGACGTTGTAGTCAGTGCTGCCAAGTTACCTAAGAACGAATCCGTTGAGTTTCGCGTTGCAGGACATTCGTTCAGCAAAGCGCTCACTACAGAGAATGAGTTTGGCGAGGCGCGGTTGGAATTTGATGTCCCGGAATGGAGTGGCTCCGCCGAAGCCACGGTTCGCCTTGGCGATCTTTCCGCGCCTGCTTTGAAGATTGAGCCTGCGAAGAAATGGACTGTCGCCGTGATCCCGCATGAGCACCTGGATATCGGATTCACGGATTATGCAGCCAAGGTGGCGGAACTGCACTCGCAATCGATCGATGAGGCGATGGATCTA
>Ga0209006_10002631_pt1 | contig 16379 bp, 13 predicted proteins | sample JacPin_JW_Ref_O2_FD_188567 | JGI IMG/M metagenome (GOLD analysis project Ga0209006, IMG submission 188567) | Forest soil microbial communities from Algoma, Ontario, Canada - Jack Pine, Ontario site 1_JW_Ref_O2 (SPAdes) (version 2) | ecosystem: Environmental > Terrestrial > Soil > Boreal... | reverse complement strand
TCGGCGAAGCTTTCGCACTCTGCCCCGTTGCCTTGGCACAAAAGCGGCAGTTCGCCTCACAACGAGCTATAAGGTAAGATTCATACCAATTCAAGTGGCTAAAAGACCCCTCCGAGGGATCGTCGCCACTCCTATCGGGAAAACACATGCGACTCCGTCGCCGAACGATGACGCTCCGCGATGCTCAACCTTGCGCTGAGCTGGTCGCTTCCCATTCCGTCGAAAGCGAACGTTACGGCGAGCTTCAGGAGCAATTATCCTCGGTCTGGAAGGAATGTTTGCGCAGCGGGTCGCTCATCACCGCAATTTTAGAAGACACTGAGTCTGGGGAACCTTTAACGCAGGGATTTGGAGTGAGCGCGTTTGTGACCGACGAATTTCTCCACTCCTGCAAAATGCCCTGCATGCAATGGATCGGTCCAGAGCTTGTGCGACGCCTGAAAAGCGGCGATTCGCCGGTCTTGGGTCCCCAGGCAATCCGTGACGCCAATTCGAACGGCGGTCTTAACCTTGCGTCATGGGCTGCTGTTCTTTGTCCGAGAAACGAGGCCGATCGGACTCAAGTGCAAATCGAACTCATGACCGCCTTCATGCAAGCACACTGTGGCTTTAAACTTAAAGAGATCATTGGCCAGCAAAACGAACGCATGATGATGGAAGTCGTCTCCAACAGCGGCGGTTTCTTTTGGGACTGCGCTGAGGAACGATATGTAGAAGCGCACAATTTTGATGTGGAAAAAGTGTTACAACACCCGTTCATTCTGGGCGCAACTCCCGAGACGGCACGACAACATCTCTCGTGGACTACGACCCTCTTCCAATACAATCAACCTCGCTTGTACCCGACACCAGCGGAACAGAAGCTGCTCTCCGCCGCCATCGGAGGATTAAAGGACGAAGAACTGAGTTGCGAACTTGGCGTGTCGCTCTCTTTCATCAAGAAAACATGGTCTTCAATTTACATCCGCGCAGCCGAGAAACTGCCGGAGCTGAATCTCGAGATCGCCGTTGGCTCAAGCTCTCAGCGCGGGAAAGAAAAGAAACAACGCGTCCTCTCTTATCTCCGTGAGCACCCCGAGGAATTGCGGCCCATTTCCTCATCCAAATTGAGGTTGTAGAGTTCCCCGACCGCATCGCGGCGCTGCATTCATAACTGGATTCATCTCCCAACTGACCATTCCAGAAACGTCCCACTCCTAAATGAGCACCAGATCCCGTACTCTTCATGCCCATCAGGTTTGAGCAGATGCCGTTATCGAGGCCATGCGACAAACGAGCAACCGGCACGCCGAAGACTTCGCAGATCCGACGCAGGCTAGTCACAGGGATGGGCCTTCCCAAAGAAAGGCTCAGGGGAATCTGGGTCACGCTTGGCTGCGGCAACCTGCGAGCGACGTTTCAGAACGCTCCCCACATTGCTCCCTGAGCGAGCAGGAACTTCGAAACTTGCTTTCGACTGCTTCCTCCTCTCGGGCCGCAAGTTGGTACCATAAACACCGTATGGTATCGGAACCGGACTTGTAGCAGGATTTTGATCGTGACCACCCCGCCGTCTGGAGCATCGCATCCGCACACTTTGCGCCGAAGTCGTCGCAGCGGAAGAAGCCCATCCCTCTCTGCATGGTGGCCGATCCACGACTTCTTTTTCCATCCGGAGACTCACAGAACTGATTGGTGGACCATTGTGATATTTCTCGCTACGGTGGCGAGCTTTGCCGGAGCAGCGATTCTGTGGTTGCAACATTCTGGATGAGACGGCGCGCCACCTAGGTCGGTGCCACGCTCGCCCGTCATGGCAGGGCGTCAGCTCGTCATCTTGCGTTATGCGGGAAAGGTTCCGCCGCTGGCGTCATGCGCCAACTGCCAACGCGAGTTCTCTGACTCCCGCCTCATTCGCCAGCGACGCCGTTGGTGCGGACCGCTACTTGACCCACGAGTTCGATCTGCACAGAAGCACAGAAGCCCAGAAGACGAGGGCGACGAGCGCAGACTGGGGCCGACCGGCACTTTGATCCAGCATGGGTCGAGGCTTAGCACCTCTTTCGTGGGAGGTTGACGCTGCCTGCTTCGTCAGGAACGTTTGGTCGAGGTGAGAGATGGAACATCCGACAAACCCACACTTCCCACTGCGCGCCTATGCAGAGCGCTTCCATTTCTCATCCCTGGAGATCGGCTGTGTAGGTTTCTTCCCGGACTCATTGCGGTATTCGCGATGCCTTGGGAACCCTAGTTCCACCTCTTGACTTGGTAGCTGCAGCCTTACCCCCTGTACTTGTGCCTCCTTTGCGCATGTACTATCGTGACTTTCCTTTTTCTCCCGCCTAAATAGAATCGGGAAAACCTAAGCGAGGTTTTCATTTCATCCGAATTCGGCGGAAATCCGGTAATCTTTGCGGCTCATGGTTGCTCGGTAACGCTGAAGACAGGCTACCAGGAGGTGTCGTGCTCTCAATTATCAAGAACGTTAATAGACTGCAACGAGCGGTGATCTTTGCGCTAACAGCCCTTCTTCCGATCGCCTTTACCGCGTGCGGCACTCCGGGCGCCACGATTGGGACGCCTGCGCAGGCTGCGGCGGCTGTGCCGCTGAACACGGTGACGAAACCGCCTATCCTTCTTTTCAACGGGACGGGCACGTCCTCCTCCGACGTGGCGGCTGTCGAAGCGATCCTTTCTGCCAACAACCTGACTTATTCCAAGGCGAATTCATCGCAGCTCAACAGCATGACCGAGGACCAGTTGAAAGCCTACAAGCTGCTGATTGTGCCAGGCGGCGACTCGATCACGATTGGCAACAATCTGAAGTTAAGTGCTACGACCAACATTCACAACGCTGTCGTCAACGATGGCCTGCACTATCTGGGAATTTGTGCGGGCGGGTTCTTCGGCGGCTATTCAATCTACAACGGGCTGAATCTCACGTCGGGGGTCTGGTTCAACTTCTACGCAGACCACTTCAAGGGGGTTGACAAGGAGGCGGTCGAGATTTCGAGTCCCGACTCCGGCACGCTGGATCAGTATTGGCAGGAGGGCCCCGAGCTCTCCGGATGGGGCAACATCGTGGGCAAGTACCCGGATGGCACGCCGGCGACCGTAGAGGGCAAGTCTGGAAGTGGATGGGTTATTCTCTCGGGCATTCATGCCGAGGCGCCTTCCAGCTGGAGATACGGAATGAAGTTCACGACTTCAGTAGCCGCGGATAATGTCTATGCCGGAACGCTGGTAACTGCGGCATTGAACGGCACTTCGTTGCCACACTACTGAGCGCGGCGGTTCCCGTCATTCCTCGGAACAGCGACAGACAGAAAAGCGCCGGAGCTGACTTCCGGCGCTTTTCAAAGCCTGCAGTTTCTCCCCTTCGATAGCGGCTAGTGGAAGCTCTTCTCCCCGGGCGAGGCTCCCTCTACCAATTTCCATGAGTTTTCGATATAGAAGTCGCCTACGACAAACTTCCCCGGTCCCACATTAAGAGTTGCGCAGCGCTGCCGCACTTCGATCTCCTGCCCGTTAGACTCGATAGAAAGGTCTACCCGGTAAAGTCCCGGGACCACCGGTAGTACAGGGCAGTGGAACTCAATTCTGCCCTCGCCCGGCCCCAGCTGAAGGGCCCCGTGCGAAGAGTCCGTGGCGAGCCGAGCACATAAATAACCGCTGGGCCAATAGAGCGAGATTCGAAACACCACCGCAGGAATGGTCTGCCGTGTACGATAGCCGAACCGAGCCACCATCGGGTAGCCGGTTCGAACGCCATCTGTGGAATCGGGTGCCAGGAAGGAAATGCTTGTACATTGCGCCGGTGATTCTGGTTCGGCGAGGCTGACCGGTCCCGGATGGTTACTAAAAGTCATCTGCTGATATTCGTCGATGATTTCTCTTGGCGGCCCGTCCGCAACCACCCGGCCATGGTCCAGCAGAAGAGCCCGATCGCAGAGGCGGTACACGGCAGCGAGATCGTGCGAGATAAAGACGATCGTGCGGCCCGCTCGTCTCAGCTCGGCAATGCGGTCCAGGCATTTCGCCTGAAATGCTGCGTCTCCGACGGCCAGGACTTCGTCGAGTAACAGAATGTCGGGGTCCAGGTGGGCTGCGATGGAAAAGCCCAACCGTACATACATCCCCGAGGAGTAGCGCTTAACCGGCACATCGATGTACTGGCCGACCCCTGAAAACTCGATAATGCTGTCAAGCTTCCGGCGTATTTCCGAGCTCCGCATCCCGAGCATCGCGCCGTGCAAATCGATGTTCTCGCGTCCGGTAAGCTCCGGATGAAATCCAGAACCCACTTCAACCAACGCCGCCAATCGTCCTCGAACCGTGATCTCGCCTTTCGTCGGAGTGGTGATGCTGGAGAGGATTCTGAGGATGGTGGTCTTGCCTGCACCGTTGTGTCCCACGATCCCCAGAGCCTCTCCCTGTTCAACCTGGAAACTGATGTCGCTGAGCGCCCACATCGGGGCCGATCGCCTCCTGAAAGGAGCCCAATACGAGCGCTTCGGTGAGTCGCCAGACGTTCGCAGTCTGTACTGTTTCGATACTCGATCGAGCCTGATGTCAATCATGAGTTCAGATGATGTCGGCCATTGTGGCTTCGGAAGACTTGAAATATGCGTAGGCGATCGCAAGACAAGCGAACGCGATTGCGGCAGAGAGCGCGAGACTGGTTGCGTCAGGTCTGCTGCCGCGGAGTAATACAGTACGAAAGTTCTCAATCAGACCCGCGATGGGATCGAGCAAATACAGTTTGCGAAAGCGCACCGGCACCGACTGAAGCGAATAGACGACGGGAATGGTGAACATCCATACTTGCAGCAAAAGCGGCATGGCGAACCCGATATCGCGGAAGCGAACGTGTATTGCCGAGAACAACAGGGCAATGGCAGCAGCAAAGCCGGCCAGCACGATAACGATCGGAATCGCATACAGCAGATTCCAAGTAAGTGAGACCCGGTAGTGAGCCATGAACCCAGCCAGGATCACGCAACCGATGAGAAAGTCGGCAAAGCCTGCCGCCAGGTAAGACAGCGGGATGATCTCGCGCGGGAAATACATCTTGGTGAGCAGATTCGGATACAAGACCAATCCGTGCACGGCGTTTAAAATCGAGCTGGAAAAGAATATCCACGGCACAAGGGCACATAACACGAACAGAGGATAGGGAATGCCGCCTGTCGCCACCGTGGTTACGCGGGTAAACACAATGGTGTAGATGGTCATCAGCGCGAGAGGCTGAAGCGCAGCCCAAGTCCAGCCAAGAGCCGATTGCTTATAGCGAACTTTGAGCCGAAACAGGCTCAGTATCCAGAGAAGATCCGAAAACCGGGTGAGCGTCTGTAGGCCGCTGAAGATCGTGCCAACCGAGAACGCGGCCGGACGAATTACTTTCACCGGGCGCTCTTGGCTGCGTGCCGAGGTTGCTGATTGCCGGACTGGCACGGACGCCAGCGTCTCGCCCGGGCGCGCAATAAACGAAGCCGGTGCCTCGGGACGCTCAGTCATCCCTAATTTTCCTTTATTCAATGTGCTTCCCAGGTCTAGACCTGAATTCGAACGGATAGCTGCTAGGCGGAGAGAACCGCGTATGCTCCCTGTATCTTGCCCTTTCTGATTCCCTGCAACCTGCCTGCCAGGATTTGGCCGACGATCCCAACTTGGGGCTGCCGTAAGAAGTCAAGATGCGCGCAATTCAGCTCGCAGATTTCGACTCCACCCCCTGACCGAGCTCCCCAGCCCATTTGCCGGTCCCGCACATAGTAATAAGGCTGCCGCACTCTCTTGTACAACAGTACGGGCGCTTGAAACCGCGGCGCAACGAACTTGTCTCCCGGCCAATATGCCCGATCCCAGCCACTGGCAACGCCGTTCCCATGCTTCCCATTCGTGTGGGATAAGCGTCTGACAAATTTCTTCGTAGTGGCAAGCTTCTCCTGCGGTGGAAGGCTGCGGAAAATCTGATATCTGTGATGGTAATAGTCGATGGCCCACAGTGCGCGGATCTGGGAGTTCTCCAGCACCCAGGTATCGAATATTACGAACAGTCCCACCTCCTCGTGCAGGGACTCGAGTTGGAGAACGATCTCCTGGGCGATAAGAACACCCGCACACATGCCCCCCAGGCAGTAAGGACCGTGCGGTTGCACCGCTCGCATCGCAGCAATGTATTCCCGGGCGAGGACCCCCAACTCATTTTTCGTAAATGGGCGGCCCTTCACAATTGGCGTGGCTGCCTGCACTTTGTACACTGACTGATTTCTTCCCAAGTGGTGCGCCAGAAGCGCCAGGCCAAAAGCACCCGCTCCCGGCGCAGCAACGCCGAAGAAGGGAATAATTCCGTCCCCCGCTTGTAGTTTCATGAGGACCGGATCAGGTTGAGGGACCAGATCATCACGCAACAGTGGCGCGAAGGCTTCAATCGTCGGTGCGCGAAAGATCGCCGACACCGGAATCCGCCGGCCCGTAACCTCTTGTATTTGCGCGACCAGGCGGGCAGCGACCAGGGAGTGTCCCCCGATGTCGAAAAAGCTGTCACGAATCCCAACTTCTTGAACCCCCAGAACCTGTTTCCAGATTTCGGCCAGCAATCTCTGTTCCTCGTTAATGGGATCGATTCGGCGTTCAGAATCTCTTCGAGTAGAAGCAAGGGGGAATCTTCGTCTCGTGACTTCGTTACTGCTTCGCTCGTCTGGGGAGGAAACATGCAATATGTCTGCACAGACTGGCAGGCTGGGCAGGGGCAACGCGAGGATGCGGCCCTCAGGACCAGATACCACGGCTTCAAGAACCGAGGTGTAATCACTCAGCATGCGCCTGATGCGCTCCCGCTTGAACAGATTTGTGTTGTACTCGATCTGTGCCCACCATTTCTGGTCGATGTCCTCGATCACCGTAAGGCTGAGGTCGAAGATTGAACTTTCTGGGCTGACCACATACGGAAACGCTGTCAGGGCACCGAATTCGTGCGAGCGGACGGCGGACTTGAGGGTCGCGAACATGATCTGAAACAGCGGGTTGAAACTGAGATTACGTTCAGGCTGAAGAGCCTCGACTATCTTTTCAAAAGGAACGTCCACGTTGGAGAATGCACCCATCAGTGTCTCGCGCACCTGAGTCACCAAGTCCGTGAACCGCGGATTGCCTGACAAGTCATCGCGCAAGACTAGGGTATTGACGAAGAATCCGATCAGCCCCTCCGTTTCCACGTGGTTACGACCGGCGACCGGAATCCCAACCAATACGTCATCTTGTTGGGCGTAGCGATGAAGCAAGACTTTGAACGCAGCCAACTGCACCATGAAGGGCGTGGCTTGGCAACGAGTTGCTACGTTTTTAATTCCCTCAATGATGTCGCTCGAGATCGGTGCAAACTCAATCGCGCCTTCGAAGGTTTGTTCGGGAGGCCGAGCAGTATCGGTTGGCAGCTCCAGGAGAGCGGGCGCTCCTTCAAGTTTGTTTTTCCAATAAGCCAGCTGCTGCTGAACTCTATCCGTATGGAACCACTCCAGTTGCCACTCGGCGAAGTCGCCATAGCGGATTGGAAGGGGCGGCAGCGACGGCGCTTGCCCCTGCGAAAAGGCACTATAGAGCCGCGCCAATTCTTTCGCAAAGATCTGCAGCGACCAGGCATCCGTAATAATGTGATGCATCGTACAAAGAAAAACATGATCGAGCGTTGTAGCGCGGAACAGACGCACGCGAAACAACGGTGCCCGGCTCAGGTCGAAGGGTGCCTCAACTTCACGGCGGGCAAGCCGGTAGGCCTCTGCGGTAGGGTCGGCGACACTCGTCAGATCGGTAAGAGGAATCTCCGGATCGCAGTTTTCCACCACAACCTGCTGCAGGTTCCCTCTCTCAAGCCGGAATGCTGTGCGTAGACTGTCGTGCCGGTTCACCATCTCCCGGAAGGCGGATTGCAGCGCGGTCAGATCGAGCGAACCTCTCAGCCATAGTCCCAGATGCACGTTGTAAGCGGTGCTTTGCCCTTGCAGCTGGTCCAGAAACCACAGACGCTGCTGCGCCAAGGATGCGGAATAAACAGCCGGGCTGGCCTGGACAAGCAGATCGGCAAGGCGTCCGGTCTGCCCATCGCCGGTCACGACGTTTTGGCTTCCATCCAGCATGCGCGTCAAGTCCTCCGCCGCTCAAGGGCCGCTCTGTCGGCAGGTACGGGACCGTCTTGAGCGGACGAGAGAGCACAGAATTCGGATTTGCCGCAATATGCGGCGATTTCGGCATCAAAGCTGCAAAGCTTGGGCCAAAGCGAGTAGCCCTCATTTGGAACAAGTGACGATAGCGACATCTGCAATCCTGACCTATCCCCACATTCTCGAGGTAAGCAACGACCTGGAAACCGCAGGCCACGTAACGGTAGGGCTGGCGCCCTGGTGAAACTGTTCAAAATAGAACACTTTTCACCTAATCGAAATACCGCTACCCAAGCCTCATTCCGCCAATTATATGGTGAAATCGACCGGTCCGGCACATATAATTAACCGGTTCGGCCGCCCGTTCATTACTCCCTAAGGTGCGGCCGAAGATTAGGATGCCAAAAGCAGCATAAAGCGATATACAGCGAAATACGGATAATCGACTCGCACCTTTTGGGGCATAGTCTTGACGGCTGACCTCGGTTGTCGATTTATGCCAAGTTTTAGATTGAGGAATTAACACGATGACCCAGGCGGCGTTCCCTGCTTCGTTCGCGCAGCAGAGACTATGGTTCCTCGATCAACTTGAGCCCGGAACTGCTGCCTATAATCTTCCTCGCGCCTTCCGGATCACGGGTCCGCTGAACGTTGACGTATTGACTCGGTCTTTCCACATAGTCATACAGCGCCACGCCTCGCTGCGCACTATCTTTGATTCTGTTGATGGCGAAGCCCGACAAATCGTGTTGTCCGATGTGGATCTGAATATCCGGGTCGTCGATCTGGCGGCATTGCCGGAGAGCGAGCGCGAGACCGAGGCCCTACGCATTGCCAGTGAGGAAGGGAAAAAGCCCTTTGACCTGACCGAAGGGCCATTACTTCGGGCAATCCTAGTCCGGCTGTTGCCGGAAACACATCTCCTCGTGTTGGTGATGCATCACATTGTCACCGATGGGTGGTCGATTGCGCTTCTCTTCCGCGAATTGACAAAGTGCTACGCAGCCCTCACCAACAACGAGACGCCTGAGCTTCCCGAACTGCGTCTCCAATACACGGAGTATGCGCAGCGACAACGTGAGCACATGAGCGGCAAGGTGCTCACGCGGGAAATAGAACACTGGAAAAACAAGTTGGCCGGTGCACAAACGTTGCTCGATCTGCCAACCGACCATCCGCGTCCCAGCGCACATAGTTGGCACGGCGCCAAGGAGGAAATCAGCCTGAATAGCGCCACCCTGGGGAAACTGAAGGCGCTCGCGCGGGCCGAGAGTTCCACTCTGTTCATGGTTGCGGTGGCTGCATTTCAGTCCTTGCTCTGGCGGTACGCCAAGCAGGAGAGCATTCTGATCGGCGCTCCCATCGCGGGGCGTAACGAAGTCGAAATTGAAGACATGATCGGTCTGTTCGTGAATACATTGGTCTTCCGCACTGATTTTTCGACCAACATGAGCTTCCGCGATCTGATTCGGCAGGTTCGATCATTCGCCCTTGAAGCTTACATGCATCAGGATGTTCCCTTTGAGAAGCTCGTCGAGGAGTTGGTCCCGCAGCGTTCGATGGACACGCATCCGCTGTTCCAGGTCATGTTCACCTTCCAGAACATTCCCAAGCAGGTTTTTGAGATTCCAGGACTCAGAATCAAGGAGATGCCCTTCGAGGCCGGGATCGCCAAGTTCGACCTCTCGGTCGAGGTGTGGGAGAACAGCGAGTTCCATTGCCAGTTCGAATACAACACAGATCTGTTTGAGCGGACGACGATTCGGCGGATGTTAGGACATTTCGAAAACCTGTTGCGCGCTGTGGTAGAGAATCCGGATCTGAGTCTGGCTAAAATCCCGATCATGAGCGTCGAGGAGCGCCAGCAGGTGCTGATGGACTGGAATCAGACTGCGACCGACTATTCCAGGGATGTGCCCGTTCACCGAGCATTCGAAAGTCAGGTGAATCGCTCCCCTGACGCGACCGCGTTTGTGTGCGCAGGAAGAAAATGGAGCTATCGGCAGCTCAACGACGAAGCCAACCGCCTTGCGGATTTGCTGGTCGAGAAAGGCGTCAGGCCGGGCTCTCTGGTCGGAGTTTTTCTGGAACGTTCTGCGGAAATGGTAGTGGCCCTTCTGAGTGTACTCAAGGCCGGAGCAGCCTATGTTCCGCTCGATCCAGCGCACCCACTCGAACGCCTTAGGTTCTTAATCGACGATGCTTCGCTGTGCAGCATCGTTACTCACTCCTCGATTAAGAACCTTTTGCCGGAAAACGCGCGCAATGTGCTGGCGTTCGATACGCAAGGTGATGGCCTTAGCGGCGAGCCCACGACCAATCCTTCAATATTAGTTTCCAGCGATCAACGCGCCTACATCATCTACACGTCGGGTTCGACCGGGATGCCGAAAGGGGTGGAAGGGACGCATCGGGGGGCGATGAATCGGTTCTCCTGGATGTGGCAGAGCTATCCGTTCCGAGCGGGAGAGGTTTGCTGTCAGAAGACGAACCTGGGATTCGTGGATTCCATCTGGGAGATCTTTGGACCGCTGCTGGCCGGAATTCCGAACGTGATTCTGGCGCCCGAGGCGGTGCGCGATCCCGAGGAGATGCTGCAGGTGCTGGCGCGGGAGCGTGTGACGCGGATCGTTCTAGTTCCCTCGTTGTTGCGCACGCTGCTCGATTACGCTCCGGATCTGCGGCGCCGGGTGCCGGAACTGAGGCTGTGGTCGTGCAGCGGCGAGGTTCTGCCGGCGGATCTGGCCAAACGTTTTCGCGAGGGGTTTGCGGAAGCGACGTTGCTGAATATCTATGGCTCGTCGGAAGTGTCTGCCGATGTTAGTTGCCAGGAGGTGGGGGAGCGGGACCTGGCAGGCAGCGTGGCCATTGGCAAGCCCATCAGCAACACGCAGATCTACCTGGTGGATGAGTATGGCGAACCGGTGCCGGTGGGTGTTCGCGGGGAGATATTTGTGGGCGGGGACGGGCTGGCCCGGGGATATCTGAACCGGCCGGAGTTGACGGCGGAACGCTTTGTCCGAAATTGGCTGACGCCGGAGCAGTCGCCGCGGTTGTATCGCACGGGAGACTTGGGGCGCTTCCGAGGGAACGGAGAAATCGAGTATCTGGGCCGGGTCGACAGCCAGGTGAAGCTGCGTGGGCTGCGCATCGAGTTGGGAGAAATCGAGTCGGTGCTGGCGGGGCATGCGGGAGTAGGGGAAGCGGTGGTAGTGGTGAGCGGGGAAGGAGAGCAGCAGAAGCTGGTGGCGTACGTGGTGATGAAGGAGGAGGGCAAGGCCGGGCCATCGGGGGGAGAGCTGCGGCGGTATCTGCGGAGCAAACTGCCAGAACACATGGTGCCAGCGAGTTACTGGCAGTTGGAAGGGTTGCCGTTGTTGGCGAGTGGGAAGGTGAATCGGGGAGCGCTGGCGGGGTATGGAGGGAAAGCGCTGGTGGACCAGGAAGAGCTGGCGGGTCCGCGGAATGAAGCGGAAGAGAAGCTGGCGGAGATGTGGAGGGAGTTGCTGAAAGTGGAGCAGGTGGGGAGGGAGCAGAACTTTTTTGAGTTGGGAGGACATTCGTTGCTGGTGCTGCAGGTGGCGGCCCGAATCCGGCGGATGTTTGAAGTGGAGTTGCCGGTGCGGACTGTATTTGAGGCGCCGACGATTGCGGGACTGGCGAAGGAAGTGGAGAAGGCACAGGCGATGGGCCTGAAGGCACGCACCCCCATTCCGCGACGCCCCCCGCCGGTGGCACCGGCAAACGTGAGTCAGGAGGCGCTGCTAAATCAATTGCAGAAGCTTTCGCCTCAAGAGGTGCGGAATCTGCTGAAAGACCTGCTGAATGGAAAAGAAGGCTATGAATTTCGATCTTGATTCAGAGACTCGCTGGAAACTCGGTCGCCGGCTAATCGATGTGGTGCACAATTGTTTTGCGTGTGTGGTGGACTGAATCCTAGAGAGCTCCGACGCGCCGGCTGTAGGTGGGGGGTTACCAAGCTCGCTCTTTCGCTTGCGAGTTGGGTTCGCATTTCCACCATGGCTACGTTTTCGGAGGCCCCCCTGATCATGCTCGACGGCCGAATTTCCCAGGTCCGGTTTGAAGTCTTGGCATCTCGTCCGTAAGCCTTCCCATTCGCAGAGCGGTTCAAGCGCTGGTTCGCATACGGCCCAACTACCCATGGTTTGCTCGCAGCTTAGTTCCATTGCATGCGTCGGCTTATCTCGGCTCAGTGTCCGACCACCGCGCTGAAAATGAACCCACCAGTACCCGGAGTCCCTTTGCCTGATGTTGGTGTTACCTCTATCCGGGAGACGTGAACCGCCTCCTGCGAAGACATTACTCCCCGGTCAGCGAAGTGTTGATCCTTCAAAGCTGAGCGGAAAGACACATGCATCGGCAACTACGGCGTTCGCTGTATTGTTGGAACTCAGCTTATCCTTTATCTTGACGGTGTAATGCGAGGTAAACGCTTGGGTAGTCATGGGTTAGCGTCGACAGGATCGAATCGACATTCGGACCCTCATGACTACCAACCTGTTTCTGGAGCGGAGCCGGGCACGAGTTAATTTTCGCAAAGGAGACCGAATGAAAAAACTGATGGCGATTATCTTCGCCCTTACCCTGCTAACTTCGCTTGGCCTGGTGGCTCAAGACACGATGCCGCAGGATTCCAAGAAATCCGACACATCCACGAAAGCTGCCAGCATCACGGGCAAAATCAGCGACGACGGAAAGACCTTCGTAAGCGACAAGGACGGCAAGAGCTGGACGATCAGCAACCCGGATTCTGTCAAAGGCCACGAAGGACACCACGTCACGCTCAAAGCACATCTTTCTGCTGACCGGAACGAAGTCGATGTCGTATCCCTCAAAATGGCGGGAGACTCGATGAAGAAAGACAGCAGCTCACCAAACTAAACCCTTTGAACATGCGGTTGTCTCCTGGCCAGCCGAGAGCTGGCCTTTTTTGTGTCCCGAGCATGTACGACAGCTTGAGGGTGAAAGTCCCTTTGACAGCTTGATGGAGGTGAGGTCATCGCGAAGCGCAAGGGGGAAATAACACTCGCCGCGAGGCGGGACCAGAAAGAAGCGTCGAGCAAAGCGCGAACAAGAGCCGGATAGGAGGCCTACGGTGGCGGGCGGGCAAATGACTGCGAAGCCCCTATCCATCAAGTCCACTGGTGGTAAATCCGACTGGTGGTAAATCCGGCGGTTGCGGGTCGAAAATGATCGTTTAATTGTTTTGTTCCTTAGCACTGGTTGGTGTTTGGCCGTTGTAACGTCTCGGTAGCGACCGGTACCGTTGTCCTTGAATTGTGGCTGTACTCATTAAGCGCAACCACCGATGGCTCAGGGACGATGGCCCCGAGAATCACAGCAGCGGTCTGTTGGACGGCTTCCAAACTCTCGCGTAGAAGGTCGGCGTCTCCCCGCCAGAGGTGGATGTAGTCGGCGGATGCAGTTCCGGTCTTTAGGCCAATTGCTTGGCAGACAACGAAGGCCACAGCCTCGGCCTCGGTCTCGCGGACTTGCTTGGTGGTCAGAGTGCGACGGTCGCCCCGGTGCAACATCTCGTGGGCGATCTCGTGCGTTAGCGTGGAAAACTCCTCGGCAGGTTGCATCCCGGAAAGCAGCGTGATCTTGCCCCCATGCGAAAGACCCTTCGCGGGAGCAATTCTCTCGGAGAGATGAAGCTCGACGCTCCGCGATTCGACGAACTTGAACAGACGTTCGCGGTATCCGCTCACGTCGCCGTTGACTTCGGCTAGTCTCGGAAGCTCTTTGCCTTCGGTCTGGGTAACGTCTTATCTCGTGATTTGTGGCCGAGCCTCTGCGCGCCCGATGGATCCCGCCAGTAGATGTACTTCTCGATGGCTGTCAAGCGAAGATGGCTGCTATGGCGATTTACAACGTCCTAAGAAAAACCGAAGGATTCGGCGACTCATTTCGTGTTTGTGACTCGAAGGATGACGGCGTTGGCTCGTGCGATCAGTTTCTAACAGAGCTGAGCTTGCGCGATTGTTCTGTCTACACGCAACGCGCTTACGCGATTGGCCTCGCGCATTTTTTCAGTTGGCTACGCGCCTCGGGAGGTGATCCTGATCACGTCACGCGTCAGATTGTTGGCACCTACATCACCGAGTTCGCACGGGGCGCTAGGCAAGGAGCTGTCAGCGCGCACTCCGCGCAGAAGCCACGCCAGCCACGCACAATCAACCATCGGATAAGCGTGCTCGCCTCCTATTTCGAGTACTGCATTCGCCGCGATACCGAAGATGGGAGCGGCCCTTGGAAGGGTCGCATCAACCCAGCCTCCGGGAACCCTCTCACCGAAGAGCTGCGCCACGGGATGATCGGGCGCGACTTGCCCGCGCGCCAGCGACAACGTGATGGATTCCGTCGCCGTATTCCCCGCACGCTTCCGAAAGTCCTGGAGCCCCCAGCGATTCAGAAGCTGATCGACAGCGCAGGGTCCTATCGCGATAAAGCCATTCTGACATTGCTGTCCCGCACGGGTCAGCGCATCGGCGATTGGAGTCCTGTTGCTGGCCGACACGGGATTTTGGGCATGGAACTGGAGGATGTCAATCGCAGTCGGTGCTTCATCGCCGTGCGGTTGAAGGGTGCGCGGGATCAGCACCGTGTGCCCGTCACCGACGACTTCTGGCCGATTTACGAAGAGTACCTGCGCAGCGAGCGCCGGGCGGCGCCGGACGTTCATGCGGCTTGGATCGCGTCACGGAAAGGTCGAGGCAAGCCCCTTCGCTATTCGAGTTTTGAATCGGCTTTACGCTACATCGGTCGAAAGGCAGGCATCTCGGTTCATCCGCACCTGTTCCGTCACACCCTTGCGCAGGGCGTACTCGACACGACCGGCAACATCAAGGTCGCGCAGGAGATTCTCGGACATTCACACCTGAGCACTACAGCCGATCTGTACCTGCGCGTCGATCCGCATGCGATGGTCACAGCGTTGGCTGCCGCTAAGTCCAGCACGGAGGGAGCCACGAAGCGACACTCGTGGCCCTCAGCTAAAGGTGCACAGTATGCCTTCGCTTATGACGATGAAACTATTTCGGAACTGGAGCGCACCATTGCGCAGGCTTCTGGTGTCGAGCCAGACGGTGGAGAGTTTTGAAGTCAGCCCATATGCCAGCGCCCACGTCATGCCGCGCAAGTCGTAGTGACTTGCGCGGCGATCTCCGTGGCTCTGCTGTTGATAAACTCGGCAGCACGTTGTGCATGAGCTGCGGTGGTGAACACCGCTCGGTTGTCAGCAGCCAACACTTTCAGCCAGGTTGCGATATAGGATGCGTGATCTTCGCGGGGTTCCAGAGCAAGCTCCAGGTCGGCACACAGGAAAGCGGCCCCGAGTTCGGCAACCAGTTCTTCGACAGCGTAACCTTCGCTCCCGAAGCGATGCCCGCCGAAGTCACGGTCAAGCCGCGTCTTGCTGCCTGTCCAGTGGGTGCATTCATGGGCAAGTGTCGCGTAATAACTGTCCGCGTTTTGGAAACTCTCGAATGGAGGCATCTGGATCGCATCAGCGGCGATGCTGTAAAACGCACGATTTCCGCCGTGTCGGATGTTTGCTCCCAAGGCTCCGAAGAACTTTTCCGCGTGTTCGATGCGCGCCACAGGGTCGAGTGTAGGTGCGGCTTTCGCGTAATAAACTTCCGGGAGGCCTTCGATCTGCTCGACGTTGAAAACGGTATAACCCTTGAGAAACGGGATTTCCCGGTCGATTTCGCCGCCAGTCTTTTCGTCGGTTTCCTTTCGCGTGATGCTGTCCGCGTAGACGACGAGCGAGCCTTTCTCGCCCTTGCGGATATGGGCGTCAAGCTCCGATGCCTGTTTGAAGGTCATCCATATGGGAGCCGCGAAGTTTTGCGCCATGGCGCTTGCCCACAGAGAGAGAACGTTGATTCCGCTGTAAGGCTTCCCGTTGTGGCGGAGCGGGCGGGTAATCCGTCCTGCTGGATGTTCGGCATTCCACGGCCGAACCCAAGGCCTCACGCCTTTCTCCAAGTGGCTGACGATCTGGTTTGTAATCCGGGTGTAGACGTCCTGCTTTTCGGTTCGCTGCATTTGTTTTTCTCCTTTACGACGTTTAAAAAACTTCATTTCCTCGTAATGGAGAGGTGTTGTGCAGAGCGGCCCGAGCAGTCACAGGGCAGCCGGTTTGTGGCTGGCGACAGCTTTACCCTTGACGGCGGAAAGGGCCGTCTCTGCTATGGGTTTCGAACGAGGGAATGA
>Ga0209006_10002630_pt1 | contig 16394 bp, 14 predicted proteins | sample JacPin_JW_Ref_O2_FD_188567 | JGI IMG/M metagenome (GOLD analysis project Ga0209006, IMG submission 188567) | Forest soil microbial communities from Algoma, Ontario, Canada - Jack Pine, Ontario site 1_JW_Ref_O2 (SPAdes) (version 2) | ecosystem: Environmental > Terrestrial > Soil > Boreal... | reverse complement strand
CCGCGTCGCGCCGAAGGGTACCAATACGTCAGATAGAGAATGATGCCCGGGAAAAAACCTGCTTCGAGCACGCCGAGCAGAAACCGCGCTGCATAGAATTGTATCGGCGTCTGCACGAATGCCATCGCGCAGGAGACGACGCCCCACGTAAACATGATGCGCAGCAGGGTCTTGCGAACACCGATACGTTCAAGCAGCAGGTTGCTGGGGACTTCGAACAGGAAGTAGCCGACGAAGAAGATGCCGGCGCCGAACCCGTAGGTCGCATCGCTGAAAGTCAGCGTCTGCTTCATCTGCAGCTGGGCATATCCGATGTTGATGCGGTCCAGAAATGCGATCATGTAACAAAGAATCAGGAAGGGTAGAATCCGCCAACTGACCTTGGCGAATAGCCTTGTGACGGCGATCGGCTCCTGCTCGGCGGAAGGAATGGTACGGACGCTGGTCGCGTGGATAGCCATTGTTTACTCCCCTCATTTGTATTCCCGCGGAGTCTTTTGCCCCGAGTTGGAACGTATCTGCTGTCTTACTCCTTGACGTTCGGCGCGCCGCGATAACGATGGCGGCTGACGTTCCGCATCATAAAAATCTGAAATATCGGACGAGGGCCATCGGGCTCGTGGCCGGTCGCACGGCTCTGGATCCTTTGAACGCCCGCAGGCACCCAGTCGGCATCGTCCGCATCATGATCGACTTTCGGGCAAGAACCAAGGCCCACGGCCGTGGCAGCTTCAAAAGATCATCCGTCAATTAATCTATCAGTCGCTTGATTGTTTAGCAATGCTGTTGCCGATGTGAACATCAAGGATAGTCTCGATGTCCTTGAGTGGTTGCCGTTGAAGCCTGCCATTTGCGGCACCGCCATCAATCTCAAGCGGACCGCCGGCATCGATCTCGCCTTGCAACCGGTGGAACGCGCCGACGCCTCGATCGAGGGCCTCCGCCCCAGCACATTCGAACGGTAATTCAAAAAATGAAACTCAATTTCGCATATTGAGGCATGTCGGCTGCGCGTGTACAGTGGCGCCAATAATCCAACAATACCGGGGAAACGATGAATCTGACGACGGGCCTGCGAAAGGCGATCGCCTTTGACACCGACGCCAACGCCGAAGCGCTGGTGTGCGGCGACGCGCGTCTCGACAATCGAACCTTTGTCGACAGGGTCGCGCGCCTCGCGTCGGTCCTGGTCGGGTTCGGAATGGGCGACGGCGACCGGGTGGCGATGCTGGCGGCCAACGGCCAGCACTATATCGAATATTATTTCGGCGTGTTGTGGGGCGGTGGCGTGATCGTCCCGATCAATTCTCGGTTCGCGCTTGCCGAAATGATCGAGCAGATCCGCGACGCCGGCCCCTCGGTTCTGATCGTGGACGAGAATTTCGTCGACATCGGCGCGCAGCTGGCCGAAGCCGCACCGTCGGTCAAGGGGTTGCTGTACGTCGGGTCTGGCGAAGCGCCTCCGAAGGCGGTCAATTACGAAGCCGCACTTGCCACCGTGCGCCCACGAGAGGACGCTGTCAGGGGCGGCGAGCAACTGGCATGCATTTTCTACACAGGTGGCACCACCGGTCGCTCCAAGGGCGTGATGCTCAGCCACCAAAACCTCTGGGCCAATGCCGTGGTCACAGCCGGGCGCTTCGGTTTCGACGCGAGCATGGTCAGTCTTCACGCCGGACCCTTGTTTCACCTGGCGGCCGGAGCGCGCGTGTTCACGACCGCGATGCTTGGTGGAAAGCATGTTGTTATTCCCCGCTTCACGCCGACGGACGCGCTCGATGCCATTGTACGCGACAGGGTGACCGTGGCGACCTTCGTCCCGACGATGCTTTCGATGCTGCTCGAGTTGCCAGACCTTGCGTCCTACGATCTGTCGAGCTTGCGAATGATCACCTACGGCGCCTCACCGATGCCCGAGACCGTTCTAGTTGAATGCATGAGGCGCTTTCCCGCTGTCCGATTTGCCCAATCCTACGGCATGACAGAGCTGTCGCCTGTCGCGACGATTCTCGGGCCGGAAGACCACTTGCCGGACGCTCCGAAGCGGCATCTTCGGTCGGCCGGCCGGGCTATCTCTTCGGCGGAGATCAAGGTGGTCGATGCAAGGGACCGTGAGCTGCCCTGCGGGGAAATCGGCGAGATCGTCGTGCGCGGGCCGATGGTGATGCAGGGCTACTGGAACAAGCCCGAGCTCAGCGCGGAGACCCTGCGGGGCGGCTGGATGCATACCGGGGATTCCGGATATTTTGAACCCGACGGCTATCTCTATATTGCCGATCGCATCAAGGACATGATCATCTCCGGTGGTGAGAACGTCTATTCGACCGAAGTCGAAAATGCGATCTGCGCACATCCGGATGTTTTGCAATGCGCCGTGATCGGCATTCCCGATGAACGCTGGGGCGAGAGCGTCCACGCGGTTGTCGTCCGGCGTCCGGCGGCTGTCCTGACCGGCGAGGACATCGTTGCCCACTGCCGTGGCCTGATCGCCGGCTACAAATGCCCGCGCAGTGTGGATGTTCGCGAACAACCCCTGCCGCTGTCGAGCGTCAACAAGATCAACAAAGCTGAATTGCGCGCGCCGTTCTGGAAAGACCGCACGCGGCAGGTCAATTGACGGCATGTGTTGCCGGATATCCCGGTGCGCACCAATAGGACGCAGCCGACAGGGGCAAGAGAAAATGAAATCGAAATATTTGATATCCGCGCTCGCACTGACCGGGACGTTTGCGGCCGCAGCGCTGTACCCGGCAACCGCCGCAGAAAAGAAATATAGTATCGGTGCGTCCGATACAGAAATCAGGATCGGACATACCACCGCCTACAGCGGCCCGGTATCGTCGTTCGGGGTGAGTGGACGCACTCTGGTGGCCTATTTCAAGATGGTCAATGAAGCGGGCGGAATCAACGGTCGCCGGGTCAACGTCATTTCGCTGGACGACGCGTACAGCCCGCCGAAGGCGGTGGAGCAAACGCGAAAACTCGTTGAAGATCAGGAAGTGCTCCTGATCTACGGCGTCTCCGGGTCGCCGACTAATTCCGCGACGCAGAAGTACCTCAATGGCAAGGGCGTACCGCAAATTCTCATCTCAACAGGGGCGTCGAAGTTCAACAATCCAAAGGACTTTCCCTGGACAGTGCCATTCTGGCCCGCCTATGGCCTCGAGCAGAAGATCTATGTGGACTACATCCTGAAGACGAAGCCCAACGCGAAGATCGCCGTTCTCTATGCCAATGACGATTACGGCAAGGACCATCTCAATGGCATCAAGACGGCGCTTGGCAACAATGCCAGCGCATCAATCGTTGCCGAGTTGAGCTACGAAACAGCGGATCCCACGATCGATTCTCAAATTGTGAATCTCAAGGCATCGGGCGCCGATGTCTTCATCAGCGCCAGCACTCCGAAGTTTGCAGCCCAGGCGATCCGCAAGGCGCATGAGATCGGATGGGCGCCGCTTCTGTTTGTCACCAATGCTTCAAGTTCGATTAGCGGCGTGCTCCAACCGGCGGGTCTTGAAAATTCGGTTGGCGTCATGGCAGCAGGATTTCTCAAGGCGCCCGGCGATCCGATCTGGGCAAACGACAATGATGTTAAGGACTATCTTGAGTTCATGAAGAACTGGAATCCGCAAGACAACCCGAACGACTCCCTTGCAACGGTAGCCTATGCCAACGCGACGATGCTGCGCCACGTGCTTGAAGACTGCGGCGACAACCTGACGCGGGACAATGTGATGAAGCAGGTCACGAATATCCACGATGTTCGCTTGCCTTTACACCTGCCGCACGTCACGCTGAAGACAACTCCGCAGGACCTAAGCGCCTTCAAATCGCTCCAGTTGCAGCGATTCGACGGAGAAAAATGGATCGATGTCGATTAGGCAACGGTCGGGAAAGCGTGCGCTCGCGCCGAACACAGAAATATACCCGGACAATGCCCGACGCGGTTCTCTGAGAGTGCTGTTTTCTAAGTTTCGGATCCTCCAAGCGAAGCGCTTATTTTCCTGGCTGCGGCGGCCAACGCCGGGCCGTATTCGTGGTCGAGCTGGTCCTGCGATACCAGATAGGCCGGGCCGCCGACGCTCAGCGCATAGATGCTTCCGCCACTGGGCGTGATGATTGGAGCTCCGACGGCATTGATGTCCTTGCGCCATTCCCCGGCCGACGTGCAGAAGCCGCGTTCCCCGACATCCCGGATCGACGCCGCAATGGATTGCGCGATCAGCGGCCAGTCATCGCCGTGCTGTTTACGGATGGCGTCGAGAATGCCGTTGCGTTCGCTTTCGGACGCCGCCGCGAGATAGGCTTTGCCGACCGCGGTGACGGCGATCGGTATCCGCGAACCCGTCGCCAGCCGAAGGCCGACGAGGCCGTGGCCTTCACAGGTTTCGACGTTGAGCATCATCAGCTTGTCGCGCGTGCCGAGCGCGATATGCAGATTATGGGCGTCGGCAAGTTTCTCCATGATCGGTCGGGCGACACGCCGCACATCCAGGTTGGCGAGGGCCGCATAACTCAGTGACAGCGTGCGGCCGCCCAGCTCATAAGTTCCGAGCCGGTTATCGTAGGCCAGATAGCCCAATTGCGTTAGCGTGTGCGTAATACGCGAGATTGTTGGTTTCGGCAGTTCCGTGCGCTTCGCGAGTTCGAGATTCCCGAGCGCGCGGTCGCCGGCCCTGAAGGCGCTGAGGACTTCCAGTCCGCGCGCCAGCGCGGTGACGAACAGCCGCCCGCCGGCGTCGTCCGCAAGTTCGTTGGCCGCGGCCCGCGGTCTGCGGGCAGCGCGTTGCAGCAGCATTCGCGCGCTTTTCTTTTTCGCCCGCTCTTCCGATGCGACAGAGGGCGCCCCGCGGGCCGATTTGCCGCCTTTGTTTTTTGCGGCCGCATGGCGCGCACCTAAACCGGATTTACGCGGCGGTTTGTCGACGTTCATGGCTTTTCTCTTGTTCGGTGTCGGAACGCCGCTGGAAGGTTCACGATCGCAACGTCAGGGTTTTATCAGTTTCCCGCCGTGTTGTAGCTATTGCGAAATGTAGTTTCGCATATTGCAATAACCGAAGTCACGTGCAATTTCGATGAAACCCAAGGGGAAACGCCCTGATGCCCATCAATCCGGAAACCCTCTTGAATTGGCCGTTCGCCGAACTTGAGCATAGCTATACCGAGCGCGACACGGTGCTTTACGCCAATTGGCTCGGCTGCGACGCGGATAGCGGTCGCCGCCATTCTACTGACGCCGCGTGGGCTGCTTTCGTATTTTTTGAGCGGATGTCGACGCGGTGGCGTCGTCGATGGTTGTTTTGTCGCAACCGATTTCATCTCCTACGGCTCACATGGCTGGAAGAACCTGCTGCGAAATCGACGTTCGATATGGTGCTCGTCGTTTTCGCCTTGGGACGATTGATAAAGGCGGCCGGCTTGGTCAACATATTCGCGTAATAGAACGTCAACGCCGTAGCCGGAGATAACGATGACCCTCAAATTCAAGGATGTGTTTACAGGGACGCAGGCCGCGCTGGGTGCCGATCCCGCTCAGGCGCAAGCCGTGTTTCAAGCGCAGTCGCGTCTTGGTGATGGCCTCAATAGCACTGTTGCGATCCGCCAGTTTAGCGTCGGCGTCGACGAACCGCCGGGGCTGGGCGGCCAGGACGGCGCGCCCAATCCGGTGGAGTACATTCTGGCGGCATTGGGGTCTTGCCAGGAAATCACCTATCGGCTTTATGCCGACGCGCTGGGCATCCCCTTGAACGGCGTTTCGGTTCAACTCACCGGCGCGATCGATCTGCAGGGCTTCTTCAATGTCAGGCAAGACGTGCGACCGGGCTATCAGACAATCGAGGCCGAGGTGATACTGGATAGTCCGGCGTCGGAGCAGGACCTTGCGCGCCTGAAAGATATCGTCGATCGCCACTGTCCCGTGCTGGATATTCTTCGCAATCCCACACCGGTGCAGCTCTCGCTGCGGGCGGGGTCGCTGAGCGCCGCGGCCGAGTGACGCTGGCGCGTCACCGCCGCGCGCGTTCGGCAGAGGCGAACGCTAAGGGGAAAGCCGAGGCATGGTGTTTGGTTCAGGCGCTTCCTCCGGTGCGCTTTCGCTCGGCAACTTGTCGTCGTGAATCGGAAGGCGTGCTCCGATCCAGAACGGATCGACGACGTGGTCCCTCTGCGGATTTTCCGTATTGGGATGAACGAGGATGCTTAGGCCACCATGGTTCAGCATGAGCCAAGGTACCAGTGTCGCGAAGACCTCGTTGGCAAAAGCAACCTGAAACATCGCCGCATCGTGGGGACCGATCTCTGCATCGTGCCAGCGGCCGAGTTGTACCGGGAACCGCTCGCCGATCCAGACGCGGAGCTGCTCTGCAATGGATCTTGTGGTCAGCGGATCATAATAGATATGGGCGTGATAGCTTGCGATCTCGGCGATAGGCCTTGGGGCGGCAGCAGTCTCTATCTCACTCATGAACGCGCGGTCCTTTGTTCTGGTGGATGCGATCCGCTTCGGTTGACGCTCTGCCTAGGCTGGAATGGTACCCACAGCCAGCCCTTCAACGGAAGCCTCCCGCGATGGAATATTTTCGTGAGTTGACGACCCCATAGCGGGGCAAAATCAACGATGACGTCGTTGACGTCGGGACAACATTACTCCGGAGATACCGAGGGTCAGAAGGAATTTTTCACGCCAACGGCAAATCGTGAGACAGTCATCTTATTTTCGGCGACCCACTGGTGAAGGCACGTAATCGAGCCAGATTAAATTGCGTGGTTGCCGAAGGACGAACTCAGGCAAGCAGGACATCTGCAAATGACCGAGCTTCAACGTACCGCTATCGTTGTGGGGGTTGGTTCCGAACAGGGCCTCGGCGCCGCGCTCTCGCGCCGTTTTGCGCGGGAAGGATACAACGTTGTTGTTTCGGGGCGCACGGAAGTAAAGCTCGCCCGCGTTGTTCGCGGCATAATTGATGACGGGGGCAAAGCGGAGGCGGTTGTTGCCGACGCGACGATCGAAGCCGATGTCGTCGCGCTGTTCGATCGGGCCGAGACGGGGAGCACGGACAGCCTCGATCTCGTGGTGTTCAATGCGGGCAACAACGCCCGTCATGATTTCCGCACCATGCCCGCGCAGTTCTTCGAGCAGACGTGGCGCGTCGCGACTTTTGGCGGATTTCTGGTCGGGCGGGAAGCGGCTCGTCGTTTGGCGCCGCATGGGCGGGGCACGATCGTTTTCACCGGTGCGACCGCGAGTTTGCGCGGACGTCCGCCGTTTACCGCATTCGCGTCGGCCAAGGCGGGATTGCGGTCGCTGGCGCAATCGATGGCGCGGGAATTCGGACCGCTCGGAATTCACGTCGGCCATGTTGTCATCGATGGCGGTATTGACGGTGAACAACTGAACACCGCTGCGCCGCAACTCAAGATCGAGCGCGGTACCGACGGTTTGTTGAACATCGATGCCATCGCCGATGCGTATTGGCATCTGCATCGCCAGCATCCGTCCGCATGGACGCACGAGCTCGAGCTTCGGCCTTTCAAGGAGCCGTTCTAGATTCGAGAGTCGATATCAAGGACCGGGAGAAGATCATGGGACTGCAAAACGAAAAGATCGCCGCGCTGTCGTTTGTCACGGCCGACTTGAATTACCTTGCTCCTTCGCGGGGCAGGCCTCGGAACTATACCTACGAGCCGCCCGCTGGCGAGCCACGGTCAAACATCGTGCCGGAGCCGCACGTTGTTCCAGTTCACGACGTCCGCCCTATCCGTAAGTCAATATCGCTCGACCGGGAAGGTTTTGCGCTTGTCGACCAGCATAGCGCCGTGAGGGACTTCTACAACGACGACGAGGTCAAGAGCGTCTATTATCCCGAGGCCGAGCGGTTGATCAAAGCCGAGACCGGCGCCGATCGCGTCTTTATTTTCGATCACACCGTGCGCAGGCGCGTCGAAGGCGCTGCCGATGTGCGCGATGGCGGACCGCGCCAGCCGGCGTGGCGCGTCCATGTCGATCACACAGCAAAATCGGGACCGCAGCGCGTTCGCGATCTCATTCCCGATGAAGCGGATAAACTGCTGAAGGGAAGGGTGCAAATCATCAACCTGTGGCGGCCGATCCGGGGTCCGTTGCAGGATGCGCCGCTGGCGGTCTGCGATGCCGGCACAGTCAGGTTCGACGAACTGGTGGGTTCCGATCTGGTATATCCCGACCGTGTCGGCGAGACCTATTCGGTCAGGTACAGTCCGGAGCACCGGTGGTTCTATGTGCCGGAAATGACGGCCGACGAAATTCTGCTGCTCAAGTGCTACGACTCCGAGACCGACGGGCGCGCCCGTTTTGCACCGCATAGCGCCTTTGTTGATCCGACGACACCTGCCGGAGCCGCGCCGCGGGAAAGCATCGAATTGCGGACGCTGGTGTTCCACGCCGCCAAGGCATGATCCCGAAGGAGCGGAAACCGGCTTTCCGAAAGAGATCCAGGTAATGACCACGCGAAGGCCGACGAAAACTCGTCGGCCTTTCAGCGTTGTATGCTCGAGCGTTGAACGGCAGCCGCTTCCGGCAACGCCCAGCCGATCTTCAATCCCGATCGCAGCAAAGCTGACGTCTGCCAATGTCGGCTCATTTGTCGGTTCACGCCCCGGTCAGGTTAAATCGAAGAGCGCTACTGCTCTGTCCTCCATCGACCCATTATTTTAAGTTGATGTTCCGTCATATTTCAATCAGTTATTGAAATAGTTGACGGCTCGTGCCGCTTGCAAGGTTGTGACAGGGATCCACATATAGGTCAGTCGAGCAAAATCGGTTCGTGCAAGAGTGGGATCGAGCGATGTGGCGGATGGCAACAAATGCGCTGGCGATGCTGCTTCTCGTGGAGTTGATCGTTGCACCTGGGATTACCGATGCTGACGAAGTCTTGGACATCGGGACGAGTGACACCGATATCCGAATAGGAAACATCATGCCCTATACGGGCCTGCTCGCTGCGTTCGCGACGATCGGAAGGGCCGAAGGGGCTTATTTCGACATGGTCAACGACAATGGCGGCATCAACGGCCGCAAGGTCAGGTTCATCTCGTACGACGACAGTTCCAATCCGGCAACGGCCGTCGAACTGACCCGGACGCTCGTCGAGAACGATAAGATCCTGTTGACGTTCGGTTCATTCGGTACACCGAGCAATCTTGCGACAAGGTCGTATCTGAATGATCACAAGATTCCTCAACTCTTCGTTGCTTCCGGCGACAACGAGTTCGCAAATCCGAAGGCGTTTGGTTGGACGATGGGATGGCAACCGCCGTTCTGGGTCGAGGGACGCATTTACGCGAACTACATTCAAGCCGCCTATCCGGAACGCAAGATTGCTGTGCTTTGGCAGGACGATCAGTTCGGCAGGGACCTATTCCAAGGGTTGCAAGATGGGCTTGGGGACTGGGCGCGGATGATCGTCGCCGATACGACGTTCGATCTTTCCGAATTCTCTTCGCTCGACGCGCAGATAGACGTTTTGAAGAATTCTGGCGCTGACATACTGTTGCTCGACGTCGCCCCGGCTTTCGCCGCCCGAGCGTTAAGGAAAATAGCCGATCTCGATTGGCACCCGGTAATCCTTCTCGACAACGCTTCCGCCTCGATCGCAAATGCGTTGAGGCCGGCTGGTCTTCAGAACTCGTCGGGGGTCATCTCGACCTCATTCCTGAAGGATGCTGCCGATCCGGAATGGAAGAATGATCCGGCTATGACGGCGTTCCTGTCCTTCATGGACAAATATTACCCCGACGGAGACAAAGATGATGGCAACGCTGCGTTCGGATATGCGGCAGCCGAGACGCTGTTTCACGTGCTGAGCCAGTGCGGAGACGATCTTTCCCACGAGAACGTTATGAAACAGTCGGCTTCCTTGAAGGCATATCATAACTCCCTTGTATTGCCGGGCATCACGATCAACACCGGGTCCACCGATTTCCATCCGATCAAGCAGATGCGTCTGGTCCAGTTTGACGGAACCGCGTGGCAGCCGATCGGCGATGTGATCGAAAATGCCTTCATTGGCAGCACGGGCCAAACCCATGACAATTAGGCGTTGCCTCATTTCCAGTTGATCGTTTGCTCACTGATTGAGACTCGGTCTGGTTATCGAGGTCGACCAACACATTTGCTGGCGGCTCCTCGTCGTTTTCCCGCAACGATCGGACAATGCGTCAATCCGCTTGCTACCTGCGCTTCAGATTATGCTACTTTGAAGAGCGCCGTCGTAGCTTAAGGCTTGCCCATCGAGTTTTGAATCGCTTGATACGCCTGAAAAGCAGTTTCGATCTAAAGGATTGGCAGCGGGTACGGGAAGCAAAGCATCGCCCGATCACCTGGCGATGCAGGTTGGTGCATACTGGATCCATTCGAGAACCGTCTAGAAAAACCAGCGCGCCAGCGTGCTGAACTCCGGAGGAAGATACCCGAGTTATGGCCCGTAATAGTCGAAAGCAGCCTTCCCCCTCCATTCACCGTCAACGGACCTTACGCGTCTTAGGCACCGACATCTCCCTGCTGGAGGCGGTTCGGTCCAAAGCGATCAGCGATCTTGGGTTCAATATTGAATTCGAGGTGCTCGACTTCCCGAATTGCCAACGGAAGGCGGCGCTCAATCCCGAGGCCTATGACGTCTACGATCAGTGCTTTCATAATCTGGCGATTGTCTGGTTCTGGGGCGCTTTGCAGCCGATCGACACCACCTGGTTAAGCAATTGGAGCAAAGTCAGCGGGCTGACGAAGTCAGGCGGCGTCGGCAAATACGCCAGCAGGGGTTTTGGCGACGCTCCCATGCACAAGCTCTATGTGCAACCCGATCATTCACTGGGGCCGGAGGAGACCCGCTATATCGCGATGTTGCCGACCGTGCACAATTTCGATTCCTTCGGTTACGACACGCGGGTTTTCAATACCGACGGCAATGAGCGTGAGAGCTGGGCCATGCTGTTCGACTCGCGCGCACGGGGAAAGCTTGCGCTTGTTGACGAGCCCGCGATCGGCCTTTTCGATGTGGCGCTGGCCGCCGAAGCCATGGGGGTTTTGCGGTTCGAAAACATTGGCAACATGAGCCCGGCGGAGATTGGCGCTCTTTTCAAGTTCTTGAAAGACAAACGTAAGGAAGGCTTCGTTCGTCGCTGCTGGCGCACCGGCGAGCAGGCCGCCAAATTGTTCAGGAACGGCGATGTGGTGATCCAAAGCATGTGGTCGCCGGCCTATAACGAATTGGGAAGCGCGGCCGCGGTCGTGAAGGAGGCGGTTCCAGCCGAAGGCTATCGGGCCTGGCATGGAGGACTAAGCATAGCGCGTCATGTCTCGGGGCCGATGCTTCGCATGGCCTGCGAATACATGGATTGGTGGCTTTCCGGCTGGGCAGGAGCGGTGATGGCCCGGCGTGGCTATTACATGTCGGCGCCCTCAGCGGTCGTGGACCACCTCAGCGCTGCGGAATGGAGCTACTGGTACGATGGTCAAGAGGCGAGCCAGGATCTCATGGGTGTCGACGGCGAGACGATCGTCGTGCGGCGGGGCGCAAGACGTTCCGGCGGAAGCTATCTGGAGCGTGCGCGTCGGATTGCACTTTGGAACACTGTAATGGACGAGCACAATTATGCAGCCCGCGCATGGACCCGCTTCGTCTCCGGTGTGAACGGTAAACTGAGATGAGGAAGAGCATCAAGCGCTACGAGCTTGTCGCCGCTGCATTGAGGTCCAATATCGTTTCGGGGCGATTGGAAACCGGCCTCGTTCTGCTGGAAGGCCCGATTGCCAGCCTCATGAAGACGAGCCGGGCGCCGGTGCAGGCCGCCTTGCGAATCCTGGAGGAGGAAAAGCTGGTCCGCCGTTTTGACGGACGCGGCTATTTGGTCGGTCGCGCCGGAACGCCGGTGGTGCCGGTTCGGCGCGACATCGGCAAGCTCGGTCTGCGCATTCCCAACGAAATCGACGCCGCGCTCCAGAATCGAGGCCTTTGGGAGGTCGTCTACGAAGAGGTGGAATCCGCCGTCGCCGCCTGCCTGATTTTTGGCGAATTTCGTATCATCGAGTCTGAGCTCGGCGACTATTATGGGGTCAGCCGAACTGTCGTCCGCGACGTGCTCGGCCGATTGCATGAGCGCGGCATCATCGCCAAGACCTCAAGTTCTCACTGGATCGTGGGTCCCCTGACGGCGGAGTCGGTTCGAGAGCGCTTTCAGGTTCGACGACTTCTGGAACCCGAAGCGCTTCGCCTGGCGGGTGATCGCATCGACCTCGAGAAGATCGCTCAATTGCTGGAACGTGAGCGAACCCGCGACGCGGCTAATCAGGGCGCGGCAGACTGGATGCAGCTTGAGCGAGAACTCATGGAACTCTGCATCTTTCGTGCACCGAACCAGCATCTTGTCGAACTCATTCGTCATAATCAGATGCCTCTTGCGGCGGCATCCCGGGCGTTGACCAAACTGGGACTCCCTGAGGATGAAATTGCGGTCAGCGAATATCTCATGCTGTTCGAATTGATTGCAGCTCGAGCGATCGATGCAGCGGCGATTTATCTGAATAACCATCTGACCGCTTTGGCAGAAAAGAACTTGGCGAGATTGAAGATCGTCGCGGTCATCGGCGAAGCACAGGTCGGCGTGCCTTACCTCACGCTGCGCGAATCCGAATAACGAATATTGCATTCATTAATCATTATTTTGTGGCTTGGTCGTTTTAGCGCCAGTAATATGGTGCGTAAACGAGCAGTTTTATGAGCTTCGAAACCTATGGGGGTCTCCACGCGAAATTAGTTGCATACATTAAGCATTTTTGCTTTGCTTGGCTCGACGTCTTCGCACTGTTCCAAGCTGGGCCGACAAAATCATCCGTCGGCAGCGGCGATTGACACCGCGCGAACCAAGAGGGGCACGTCGATCTTGTCCGAAGAACCCATTTTGAGACTTGAAGGTCTGACAAAGCGGTTCGGCAGCCAGGTGGCTTTGAGTGATGTCACATTTGCCGTCGGGCGCGGAGAGTATGTTGCGCTTTTGGGGCCGAGCGGATCCGGCAAGACCACGCTGTTGCGTTCCATCGCCGGATTCGAAATCCCCGATGCCGGAAAGATAATCTTGTCCGGTCGGGAAATCACTCGTGCGAACGTCTATGAGCGCGGCATCGGATTCGTGTTTCAAAACTTCGCGCTCTTTCCTCATCTCTCGGTGAAGGACAACATCGCCTTTGGCCTCCGAAACGGAGCCAGGAGATTATCGGAAGACGAGGTGCTGTCGCGCGTGCTGCAAGCAATTGCCATGGTGGGGCTGACGGGCCTCGAAGAGCGCGGCGTCGCTCAAATATCGGGTGGCCAGAAGCAACGCGTCGCGTTAGCTCGCACTTTGGTTATGCAGCCGAAATTGGTTCTTCTCGACGAGCCTTTGGGTGCCCTCGACGCCAATCTGCGATTACGCATGCGCGCGGAGCTTCGGCAGATCCGTGAGCAGCTCGGAATTCCATTCCTGCATGTGACGGGGAGCGAAACGGAGGCCTTGGCAATGGGCGATCGTGTGATCGTTCTGGACCAGGGCCGCATCGGGCAATTTGGCCGGCCGGACGAAGTGTACAACCGTCCGGCCACTCCAAATGTCGCCCGCTTTCTGAACCGTTACAATGTGTTTGATGGCGCTCTCGACGGAGAGGTTTTTGCGAGCGCCTACGGGCGGTTCGCCTTCGGCATTCGCATGGCGAGTACGGAGTCTGCTTATGCCGTGCGCTACGACCGGTTGGTCGCCAGGCAGGCGGGCTCTGTCTCGCCGGCCATCCGAGTGAGCTATATCGCCAGCGAGTACCTCGGCGCGGCGATCATGCATTTCTTCGAAACCAACGACGGCAAGGTCGTGGAAGTCGAACACCATCTCAGTAATGGCCCGCCTTCCACCTTTTCCGAAGGCGAGGCCTACGATCTGACCTGGACCGCGGAAGATGGCATAGTTTTTGGATGAGTGGTGGGCATGAGTACAATCGAAGCCACCGCCGGTAAGGAAGCCGCCGTCGGTAAGACAGCTGAGCCCGATCAAGGCAGAAGCAGCGCGTCGCGCTCCTATCTGCTGATCGCACCATCCGTGATCTGGATGGCTTTATTCCTGGTCGTTCCCTTGGCGATGATCGTCTATGTCTCGTTCTGGACGCAGTCGACCTTCAAGATAGAGCCCAAGCTGACGCTTGATAGCTGGCAGACTTTTTTTGGCTCCGACACTTACCTCAATTCGTTATGGACCACCTTGCGCATCTGGTTGATCGTTCTGGTCTCCACTTTCGTCCTTGGCTATCCGACGGCCTTGTTTGTGGGCCTGTTTGTCAGGAACAAGACGCTGCAGACAGCGCTTTTGGTGTTGTGCGTCATTCCCTTTTGGACGTCGTTCCTGATACGCGTGATCGCGTGGCGGCCGATGCTGGGAAAAGAGGGCGCCATCAACATCCTGCTGATGAAGTTCGGGATCATTCATCAACCGATCGAGGCGTTGCTGTTCACTGAACTTTCAGTGGTGATCGGCATGACCCAGATCTACGTGGTGTTCATGGTTGGCCCCATCGCGTTCATGCTGGGACGCATCGATCCTAACGTCATTGAGGCCGCGCGAGATTTAGGTGCAAGTTTCTGGCGGATTCTACGCAAGATCATCTTCCCGTTGAGCCTGCCCGGCGTCGTCGTTGGCGCCATGTTTGTAAGCGTGATGGTGCTTGGGGAATTCGCTACGAGCGCCGCGCTGTCAGGACGCAAGGTAAACCTGCTCGGCAATATCATTGTGACGCAGGTCGGCTCGTTGAAATGGGCGCTCGCATCGGTCGTCGGTGTCATCCTAACGGTGATCATGGGCTTCGTGATCGCAGGGCTTCTACGCGTCGTCGATCTGAAGAAGGAGCTTTAGGGGCGATGGAGTCGCGCATTTTCAAGCCTGTGCTGGCGGTCTATGTGGGGTTGTTCCTGCTGTTTCTCTATGGGCCCTTCATTGTGCTCGGCATACTTTCGTTCCAGCAGGGACCGGAAGGCGGCCCGCAGTTCCCGATCACCCAGTGGTCGATCTTCTGGTACCGGGACATCTTCGGCCTCACTCCGCCATCGCGCATTGCGCCGCTTCCCATTGGGGTATCGCTGTTCCGCTCGCTCGTGCTGGCGGGCATGACCATGATCACTTCTACGGTCCTTGGCGTCATGGCCGCGCAGGCATTCCGGAAAAATTTTCCGGGAAAAACCGCAAGCTTCTACTTGATCGTGCTCGGCATGATCGTGCCCGGGATTCTCGTCGGCCTGGGTTCGGGCCTCGTTGCTACCACCACCGGAATTGAACGACATTGGTGGAGCACGGCTTTTGCAACGCATGTCGTCTATACGCTGCCGTTTGCATTTCTCGTCATGCTCGCAATCTTCAACCGGTTTGATGCCTCCGTCGAGGAGGCCGCCTGGTCGCTCGGCGTCTCGCCGATTACGACGTTTCGCAAAGTAACGTTTCCCCTGATATTTCCCGGCGTTCTCTCGGCGATGCTGTTCGCATTCACCTTGTCTTATGACGAATTCTCGCGAACGCTGCTCTCCTCCGGCCGCGAGCAGACGCTGCCGCTTGCGATTTACTCGACCTTCTCGGTCGAGATCCATCCGAACGTGTTCGCCTTTGGCGTGCTCACTACCCTGTTTTCCTTCTCGTTGCTCGCGGTCTACGCAATTCTCATGACACTCAGCGTGCGCCGGGCGAAACGCGTGGCCATTCAAGAGGCGATAGGATGAAAGCGGCGATCGTCACGGGATCGGGTTCAGGCATCGGCCGCGCCGTCGCGATGCGGTTGGCCGGCGACGGTTACCGGGTGACGGTGAATGACATTCTGCTTGATCAAGCCGAAAGTGTCGCTTCGGAAATCCGCAAAGATGGCGGAGAAGCCATCGCCACAGGCGGCGATGTCTCCCTTGAAGACGACGTCTGTGCGATCGTGGCGGCTTGCCGCAATGCGTTCGGCGATCCCACTCACTTGATCAGCAACGCCGGCCATGTGCATCAGGCCCGGTTTACCGAGCTGACGCCTGAGGATTTCGATCGGATGTTCGCCGTACATGTGCGCGGCGCTTTCTTGATGACGCGCGCCGTGCTGCCGGCCATGCTCTCCCGCAACGCCGGCGTGATCGTTTACACGGCGTCGCAACTTGGGCAGATCGGCGGCGTCGAGCTCGTTCACTATAGCGCCGCCAAGGCCGCCATTATTGGTCTCACCAAATCGCTCGCGCGCGAGGTGAGCGCTCAGGGCGTGCGCGTTAACGCGGTCGCACCCGGCCCGATCAATACGCCGCTTGTTCGAGCACTCTCGCCGGAGTGGCGAAAGGCCAAGGCGGCGGAACTTCCGCTGGGGCGATTTGGCGAGCCGGAAGAGG
>Ga0209006_10002629_pt1 | contig 16399 bp, 10 predicted proteins | sample JacPin_JW_Ref_O2_FD_188567 | JGI IMG/M metagenome (GOLD analysis project Ga0209006, IMG submission 188567) | Forest soil microbial communities from Algoma, Ontario, Canada - Jack Pine, Ontario site 1_JW_Ref_O2 (SPAdes) (version 2) | ecosystem: Environmental > Terrestrial > Soil > Boreal... | reverse complement strand
TCAGGTGATCTTCTTTTCCATGATGCACTGCGGCGGCGCGATGAGCGTGCGCGGCTTGTTCGTGAAATTCAGCGGCGCGTTGATGTGAATCGTTTGGCATGATGGTCCTTTTTTGCGAAGAGAAATGATGTAACCGTCTTAGCATAGGCTAACTCAAGTGCTCATGAATTTTAGGGGTTCAGTGTGCCCCGAGGCTGTACTGTATTGAACTTGTTCAGGCGTGGCGACGCGAACAAGGTGGCGCGCGAACAATGTGTCGGAAATTTGAGCCGGTGATTACATCGGTTGACTACATTGGGGATTCACAGATGGTTATTCTGGTGATGGGCATCGAAGGGACTGGCAAGACCACGGTGGGAAAGCTCCTTGCCGAGCGCCTGCACTGGGAGTTTGCCGATGCTGATGATTTTCATTCGGTCGCCAATAAAGAAAAAATGAAACAGGGGATTGCACTCACCGATGCGGATCGCGCGCCGTGGCTCGCGGCGATCCGTGTGCAGATATGGCGCTGGATCGCGGCGAAAAAAAACGGAGTGATCACTTGCTCGGCGTTGAAACAAAGCTATCGCGATGAGTTATTGTCGCCGCCTGACGGCCAAGTCGGGAGCGCGGATGAAATTAAAACGGTGTACCTGCACGGGACGTATGCGCTGATTGCCGAGCGGTTGCGCCAACGTCAGGGGCACTTCGCTGGCGAAGCCCTGCTGTCCAGCCAGTTCGCAACGCTGGAAGAACCAACTGACGCGATCAGCATCGATGTCGGTCAGACGCCAGAGCAAATCGTCGATGAAGTCATGCGACGCCTGAATCTCGGATAACGTAGGCGCTTGAGGGCTGAGTGCGGGCAGAATCCTACCGGCAATAATGCGTGCGACGAAAGCAAGACCCAGGTCAGCCTCAACTGCGAACCTGGGCACCCTACTACAACGTTGTGTGGTGGCTATGAAGTTGTTTTGGCGTCGACTAAGTTGGGACGCGCCATGCAGGGGCTGCTCGAAATTTTTCAGGTTGTGGCAAAGTAAATTGTAATGCCCTCGACAGAGAACCCCAGGTCCGCTGGCCTCGCGGTATTTGCCTTCCGGAATTTTCGGCTTTTTCAGGTTGCACGTTTCTGCATGGTTCTTGCGCTGGAAATGCAATCGGTGGCAGTGGGCTGGCAGATTTACGAAATCACTCATCGCGCGTTGGACCTCGGCTATGTAGGCCTGGCGCAATTTTTGCCGGGAATTTTGCTTTTTCTGGTTTCCGGCCATGTTGTCGACAAATTCGACCGACGGGCCATCCTGGTGTTGTGTTACTGCGGTTACGTGTTGTGCTCCGCTTTGTTGCTGACCGTGGCGCTGCGTGGCGCGAAACCGGTCGGTTTGATTTATTGCATTTTGATTCTTATCGGCGTGGTTCGATCATTCAACGCGCCGGTCAGCCGCGCCATTCTCCCGCAGCTTGTGCCAGAGCATCATTTCCCGAGCGCCGTTGCGTGGACCTCCAGCGTGTACCAGGCCGCCACAATTTTGGGCCCCGCGGTGGGCGGGGTTGTGTACGCGGCATTTCACGGCCCAGCCTTCGTATACGGGGCGTCCGCGGCAGTAGCAAGCGTCGCCGCCGTGTCCACCATGCAAATCAAAACCACTGCAAGAGCAAGAAACCGGGAGCCGGTGAATCGCGATTCGATGCTCGCGGGGTTCAGGTATATCTGGCAACAGAAATTAATTTTGGGATCGATTTCGTTGGACCTCTTTGCGGTGCTGCTTGGCGGAGCTGTCGCGCTACTTCCGGTCTATGCGCGTGAAATACTCAGGACCGGACCGTGGGGACTTGGCCTGCTGCGCAGCGCGCCGGCATTAGGAGCGGCGTCGATGGCGCTGATTCTCGCGTACCGGCCGATGCGGCGAAAAGCCGGCCGAACCATGTTGTGGTGCGTTGCGGGATTTGGGTTGTTCACGGTGTTATTTGGAATCTCGCACAACCTGGCGTTGTCGCTGATTGCGCTGGTTTTCGTGGGCGCCACGGACATGGTGAGCGTCATCGTGCGCGCCACGTTGATTCAAGTACACACGCCTGACGAGATGCGCGGGCGGGTGAACGCCGTGGACATGATTTTCATCGGCGCGTCCAACGAGTTCGGGCAGTTTGAATCAGGATTAACCGCCCACTGGTTCGGCACCGTGCCAGCTGTGGTGCTAGGCGGGATCGGCACACTAGTGGTGACCGCGTTGTGGGCCTGGCGATTTCCGGAACTGCGTAACGCGGACCGCTTGACTGACATTCGGCGGGATCCAGGCGGCGCTCGGGCTGGTTAGCGTAATTGAGAAGAAGCCGAAGAGAGATTCCTTCGCGGGCCGACTCCTTCGCAGGATCGAACGAGAAGAAAATGCGTCGGCCCTCTCCGGCCGGGATGACAGTTCTTTGCTTGATTCAGGGTGTCACGGTTAGCGCGTTGGCGCTACCGGAGTGGGTTTCGCAGGAATCACCGGCGTCGCGGACGGCTGGCTACTGAGCAGCGCGGCTTTGACAGCTGGTGAAATTTTATCGGCGTTTTTCACCAGCACGCTAACCTGCCAGATCTGCGGCTCGGTTAGCTTTCCTTTGAACCCGGGCATACCGGTCATGCGGATACCGTTTTCCACTTTCCAATAACTCTCCCAGGCTTCGTCATCGGTGACGCCCTGGCCTTTGAAGAGTTGCGGTGGGTCAGGGGCCATGCCTTCGGCAATGTTGGTCTTGGGTTGGTCCGGCAGGCCGTGGCATACCGCACAATTCTGCTTGTATACTTCCGCTCCGGCCATGTAACTAGTTTCATTCTCGGGCACTTGCGGCTCGGGATGCGGTAATTTTTTGAGGTACGCGTCTAGGCCCATGTGCGCAAAAGTTCTTTCGAAAGGCATGGGCGGGGCGGTTACGGCGACGGGCGCGCTGCCTGTTGAAAAATATAGGTATACGCCGACGATCGCGAGCACAACGCCGAGCAAGATTCCGACGATGAGGCCTCTGAACATTTTCTCTCCCAGTAGTTTTCGTTTGTTAATTCCAACTCTTACATCGGACGCAATCCGCGAGCCCCGGCTTGAAAGATCGACTCAGATTCGCGTAAGTCTACGATTTTCGCCTCGATTGTGCACCCCCGAATTTCGGACTAAGGAAAATTTTAGGAAAAGTGATGCTTTGTGAGTCTAAGAGGCTCAAGTGTTTTAGTAACCTTTTCAAGTTGAGAACCGTCTTATCTAAAGGTGGAGCACTGTTTTGGGGTACGCTGTATCTCCCCCGGAAGTCTGCGGTTAGGCGAAAGTCTCTCTCAGGCTACTATCCAAAATTCTGGAATTTGAGTTCTTCAGGAGTGCGTGAATGGCCCATTTGAAATCCATGGACCTGCCCGAGCCGGTTACCAGGGAACCCTTTGACAACCACGAGACGGCTCGCCGGCCGGTAAAAAGCCGCTGGTGGGTGTGGCTTTTGGTCCTGGGGGTGTTGTCCGTAGGAATCTGGTACTACCGTAGTGGGCATTTCAAGACCCAAGCCGAGAATTCGGGCGCCAATGCCCCGGGTGCTCCCGGAGGATACGGTCAAAATGGCGCACCGGGCTTCAATCCAATTGTGCCCGTGGTGGTGGCTACCGCTCAGCACGGAGACGTACCGATTTACTTCTCGGGACTCGGCACTGTGACGGCCTACAACACCGTAACAGTGCATAGCCGCGTGGACGGGCAATTAATCAGCGTGGCTTTTAAAGAAGGGCAATTTGTACAGCAAGGGGATGTGTTGGCGCAGATCGATCCGCGACCTTTTCAGGTAGTCCTGGAACAGGCAGAGGGCGCGTTAGCCAAAGACCAGGCCCAGCGCAAAGACGCCGAAACCAATTTTGAGCGCTTCAAACTGTTGTTCAACGAAGGTGTTATTCCCAAGCAACAATTGGATACGCAGCAAGCGCAGGTAGGTCAGTTTGACGGGGCCATCAAGACCGATCAGGCCACGATCGATAGCGCAAAATTGCAGTTGTCGTTCACTCATATTACTGCGCCCATCAGCGGTCGGATTGGTTTGCGTTTGGTGGATGCGGGAAACATGGTGCACGCTACTGATCCTGGCGGATTGCTGGTGATTACGCAATTGCAGCCCATCTCCGTAGTTTTCAGTTTGCCGCAGGATCAATTGCCACCAGTCGTCGCGAAGCTGCGGGTAGGTGGGCAGCTTCCCGTTAGCGCTTTCGACCGCGACGATATCGCCAAGATCGCTTCGGGCACTCTGGCCAGCATCGACAATCAGATCGACACCACCACTGGAACCTACAAACTGAAAGCTACCTTTTCGAATGACAACAATATTTTATTCCCGAACCAATTCGTGAACGTTCATTTGCTGGTGGACACCAAGCGCAATCTTACCGTCGTACCTGTCACTGCGATCCAGCGCGGCCCGCAAGGCACTTATGTGTACGCCGTGGATAAGAGTAACGTGGCAAAAATTCACATCGTCACTGTCGCACAGTCGACCAACGAAGAAGCGGGCTTGAGCAGCGGCTTGAATCCTGGAGACATAGTGGTCATCGATGGGCAGGACAAGCTGCAGGATGGAAGCCAGGTCAACCCAAACTTCGGCACTCCGCGTCGCGCCGCGAGTCCGTCCGCGGGCAATAATCCAGGCACAACGCCAGCGCCAAACGTTCCTGCCAATCCCACCGCGCAGCCTGGGAGGGGCGCTTCGCGATGAATCTTTCGCGGCCGTTTATTTTACGGCCGGTGGCGACCACGCTCTTGATGGTCGGCATCCTGTTGGTGGGATTCGTGGCATACCGGCAGCTTCCGGTTTCTGCTTTACCGCAGGTCGATTACCCGACGATACAAGTACAGACTTTTTATCCGGGCGCCAGTCCGGATGTGATGGCTTCTTCAGTTACTGCTCCTCTGGAACGTCAATTCGGCGAAATCCCCGGGCTGAACCAGATGACCTCCACAAGTTCATTTGGCAGCTCGATCATCACGTTGCAATTCGGGTTGGACCTAAACATCGATATTGCCGAACAGGAAGTGCAAGCGGCGATTAACGGCGCGTCCAATTTGTTGCCAACCGGGCTGCCGAATCCGCCGATTTACAGCAAGATTAATCCCGCCGATGCGCCGATTCTTACCCTGGCGCTGACTTCGAATTCATTGGCGCTGTCCAAGGTCGAAGATCTCGCCGATACGACCCTGGCGCAGAAAATTTCTCAACTGACGGGTGTAGGGCTGGTCAGCATCAGTGGAGGGCAACGCCCCGCCGTTCGCGTGCAAGCCAATCCCACGGCGCTGGCGTCGTATGGACTGAGCCTGGAAGATTTGCGCACGGCGTTGAGTCAAGCCAATGTCGACCAGGCCAAGGGAACATTTGACGGAAAACATCAGGCTTACACCATCGGCGCGAACGACCAGCTCATTGGCAGCGACAGCTACCGGCCGATCATCATCGCGTATCGCAATGGCGGTGCGGTCAGGCTAACGGATGTGGCTACCGTTGTCGATGGCGCCGAGAACGTGCGGCAGGCCGCGTGGGCCAACAAGACTCCCGCGGTGATTCTCAACATTCAACGTCAGCCCGGCGCGAATATTATTGCCGTGGTTGATCGTATCAAAAAGCTTTTGCCGCAACTGCAATCTTCTTTGCCGGCCGCGATCCAGGTGAATATTCTCACCGACCGGACTACCACGATTCGCGCGTCGGTGGCCGATGTGCAATTTGAATTGATGCTGACCATCGGCTTGGTGGTGATGGTCATCTTTCTTTTTCTGCGCAGCGTGCGCGCCACCATCATTCCCAGCTTCGCGGTGCCGCTTTCTATCGTAGGTACGTTCGGAGTGATGTACCTGCTGGGCTACAGCCTCAACAACCTTTCTTTGATGGCCCTCACCATCAGCACTGGTTTCGTGGTGGACGATGCCATCGTGATGATTGAAAACATCACTCGCTACATCGAGCAAGGCGAATCTCCGTTGCAGGCGGCGCTGAAAGGCTCGTCGCAAATCGGATTCACGATTTTGTCGCTGACGGTCTCGTTGATCGCAGTGTTGATTCCGCTGTTGTTCATGGGCGATATCGTGGGCAGACTCTTCCGCGAGTTCGCTATCACGCTAGCCGTGACTATTCTGGTTTCCGCTTTTGTGTCGCTGACGCTTACACCGATGATGTGCGCAAAACTCTTGCGGCATCGGCCGCGCGAACAAGAAGGCTGGTTTTACCGCAAATCGGAAGACGCATTTAACCGTGTGATTGCCGGGTATGGCCGCACTTTAAAAGTGGTGCTGCAGTATCGCGTTATAACGCTGCTGGTGACGGTTGGCACTCTGGTCGCAACGATTCTGCTGTACATCTACGTTCCCAAAGGATTTTTCCCAGTTCAAGATACCGGTGTGATCCTGGGGGTTTCCGAAGGCCCGCAAGATGTTTCGTTCTCCGCGATGGCCCGGCGACAGCAGGCGCTGGCCGATGTCATTTTGCGCGATCCCGCGGTGGAAAGCCTGTCGTCCTTCATCGGCGTCGACGGCACCAACACCACCCTGAACAGCGGACGCATTCAGATTAATCTGAAGCCGCTGGAGCAGCGCAAGACTAATGCCAGCGACGTAATTCGCCGGCTGCAGCCGGAAGTGGCGAAAGTCGATGGCGTGTCTTTGTTTATGCAGCCGGTGCAGGACCTCACGGTAGAAGACCGCGTAAGCCGTACGCAATTTCAATACAGTTTGGAAGATGTGGACGCAAAGGAATTGGCGTACTGGACTCCGCGCTTCATCGAGAAGCTGCAAGCCGTTCCGGAGATTCGCGACGTCGCCAGCGATCAGCAAAACCAGGGATTGCTGGCCACGCTGACCATTGATCGCGACACCGCCGCGCGTCTGGGCGTGCTCCCCGCGGACATCGACAACACGTTGTACGACGCTTTCGGGCAGCGCCAAGTGTCCACCATCTTCACGCAGCTCAACCAGTATCACGTGGTGCTGGAAGTGGATCCGCAATTCCAGCAGGATCCGGACGCGCTTAAAAGCATTTACGTGCACTCCTCGACCGGACCGCAGGTACCTTTGAGCGCCTTCACGCGCATGGAACCCGGCAGCACGCCACTCACGCTAAATCATCAAGGACAATTTCCGGTGGTGACGTTGTCGTTCAACCTCGCGCCGGGCGCGGCGCTGGGCGACGCAGTAAACGCCATCAACAAAATCAAGAGCGATTTGAATATGCCGCCCAGCATCCAGGGACTTTTCCAGGGCACCGCGGCGGCGTTTCAAAATTCGCTGGCAAACGAGCCGATCCTGATATTGGCCGCGCTCATCACCGTGTACATCGTGCTGGGCGTTTTGTATGAGAGCTACATTCATCCGATCACGATTTTATCCACGCTGCCATCCGCGGGAGTTGGCGCGATTCTGGCGCTGCTTTTGTGCCGCACGGAATTCAGCGTGATTGCGTTGATTGGAATCATCCTGCTGATCGGCATCGTGAAGAAAAACGCCATCATGATGATCGATTTTGCTCTGGAGGCGGAGCGCAAAGATGGCATGGCGCCGCTGGACGCGATTTACGATGCATGCTTGCTGCGCTTTCGTCCGATCATGATGACCACCATGGCGGCGCTGCTAGCGGGCTTGCCGCTAGCTTTGGGAACGGGGGTGGGGGCGGAGTTGCGCCGTCCACTGGGAATCACGATTGTTGGCGGCTTGATTTTGAGCCAACTGCTGACGCTGTACACCACGCCGGTCGTTTATCTGGCTTTCGATTGGCTTGCTCAGCGATTCAAGTTTCGTATTGGCGATCCCATGGAAGAGTCTGGTGATGGACACGCGCCCAGTCCGGCGCGAGGAGATTAGCCGGTGCACCTCACCTCCAACTTTTCCGCTCCGTTCATACGCCGCCCGGTAGCCACTTCGCTGATCACCATTGCGATTTTTCTTTCTGGGGCCGTGGCGTTTAACTTTTTGCCGGTGGCACCTTTGCCGCAAGTAGACTTCCCGACAATTTCGATTGGCGCAAGCTTGCCGGGGGCCAGCCCAGAAACCATGGCGTCGGCGGTGGCCACGCCGTTGGAGCGGCAATTTGGCCGCATCGCGGGCGTCACGCAGATGACGTCTTCGAGCGGACTGGGGAACACCGGCATCGTTTTGCAATTCGATTTGAATCGCGACGTGAATGCCGCGGCGCGCGATGTCGAGGCGGCCATCAACGCGGCGCGCAGTCAATTGCCCGCCGATCTGCCGTACCAGCCCACCTATCGCAAGGTGAATCCCGCGGACGCGCCCATTTTGTTGCTGTCTCTGACGTCCGACAACGTGCCGCCAGCAGAAATTTATGACGCGGCCGATTCCATCCTGGCGCAAAAGCTTGCGCAGATAAACGGGGTTGGCCAGGTGTTTGTGTGGGGCAGCGCGCGGCCTGCTGTTCGCGTGGAAGTAAACCCCACGCAGTTGAATAGCTATGGTGTGAGCCTGGAAACGGTGCGCAAGGCGTTACAGTCCGCGAATGCGAATTTGGCCAAAGGCTCGGTCTCCAACGATAAAAAAACTATAAATATTACCGATACCGACCAGATTTTTAAGGCCTATGAATATAAGCCGCTGATCATTGCCGGGCACGCTGGTTCGGCGCTGCGACTGCAGGACGTGTCGCAAGTTGTGGATTCGCTCGAAGACACTCGGAACCTGGGGCTCGCCGGCGGGCAGCGATCGGTAATCCTGGCCGTTTTCCGCCAGCCTGGCGCGAATATGATCGCCACAGTGGATCGCATTCTGCCGATGCTTCCTATGCTGCGCGCGTCTATTTCTCCTTCCTTGCACTTGAATGTGCTCATTGATCGCACCACCACTATTCGGTCGTCGGTTCACGATGTGGAAGTTGCGCTGATCATCTCCATCCTGCTGGTGATTTTTGTAGTGTTCGCGTTCCTGCGGAATGTGTGGGCCACGGTAATTCCCAGCGTGGCCGTGCCGCTTTCTTTGGTCGGCACTTTTGGCGTCATGTATCTGTGCCATTACAGCCTCGACAATTTGTCTTTGATGGCGCTGACCATTTGCACCGGATTCGTGGTCGATGACGCTATCGTGGTGATTGAAAATATTGCGCGGCACATCGAATCAGGAATGGCGCCTTACGATGCTGCGATGAAGGGCGCCCGCGAGATTGGCTTTACGGTCATTTCCATGAGCGCGTCGCTGGTCGCGGTTTTCATTCCCATTTTGATGATGGGCGGCATTGTGGGACGGCTATTCCGTGAGTTTGCCGTGGTGCTGAGCGTGGCCATCGTGGTGTCGCTGTTTATTTCGCTTACCACCACGCCGATGATGTGCGCGCGGTTTTTGCGGCACGACACCGGGCGGCACAACCGGCTGTACCGTTTTTCAGAACGGTCCTTCAATCGACTTTTGAGCACGTACGATTTTTCGCTGAAGTGGGTGCTGCGTCATCAGTTCTTAATTCTGCTGCTCACCATCGGCACGGTGTGCCTCAACCTCTATCTATTCGCGAAAACCCCAAAGGGATTTTTCCCCCAACAGGACACCGGGCGCATCAGCGGCCTGATTCAAGGCGATCAGGACTTGTCCTTCCCGGCCATGGCTGAGAAGATGCGCGCGTTTACCGACATTGTTTTGCAAGATCCGGCGGTCGACACGGTGGCGTCGTTTGCCGGCGGTGGCAACGGCGGTGGGACGGCGCGGATGTTTGCCTCGCTGAAGCCTTTGAAAGAGCGCAAGCTTAGCGCCGACGAGGTGATCGGGCGCATTCGCGACAAGACCGCGGCGATACCGGGAGCTTCGTTGTATTTGCAGGCGGTCCAGGACCTCGGGATCGGCGGACGCTTTGGCGGCGCGCAATACCAGTACACCTTGCAGGCCGACAATCTTGACGACCTGAATCACTGGGCGCCGATCATTATGGAACGTATGCGTGCGATTCCGGAGCTGCGCGACGTCAATAGCGATCAACAAATGAAGGGGCTACAGACCTCTTTGTTCATCGATCGCGACACAGCTTCACGCATGGGCGTGAATGTTCTGGATATCGACAACACTTTGGCGGACGCGTTTGGGCAGCGCCAGGTTTCGAATATTTACAAAGGGATGAATCAGTATCACGTGGTGATGGAAGTTGCGCCGGAAGCGCAAGAGGGTCCGCAAGCGCTGAATACGATTTATGTGCCTTCGAAGGGCGGGAAATTGATTCCGCTTAGCGCCTTTGCGCGTTACGAGCCGAGTAATACCGCGCTATCCGTGAATCACCAGGGCGTATTTCCAGCTATCACGCTGTCATTCAATCTTGCGCCGGGGGCCTCATTGGGCCCCGCTGTGGAGCATATCGAAGCGGCGCAACGTGAACTGCGAGTTCCTTCCACCGTGCACGCCATGTTTCAAGGAAATGCGCAAGCGTTTCAGGATTCACTGGCCACGGAAGGAATATTGATACTGACTGCTTTGGCCGCCGTGTATATCGTGCTCGGGATACTCTACGAAAGTTACATCCATCCAATCACCATTCTGTCCACCATTCCTTCGGCGGGCATTGGTGCGTTGCTGGCGATTCGCTTCATGAAATCGGATCTGAACATCATTGCTTTGATTGGCATTATTCTGCTGATCGGCATTGTGAAGAAAAACGCCATCTTGATGATCGACTTCGCGGTGCAAGTGGAACGAGAAGGGCACAAATCCCCGGTGGAAGCTATCTACGAAGCGTGCCTGCTGCGCTTTCGCCCCATTTTGATGACTACGATGGCGGCACTGCTTGGCGCGCTGCCATTGGCGTTAGGTAGCGGCGTAGGCTCGGAGTTGCGCCGGCCCCTGGGTATCACCATCGTAGGCGGATTAATCCTGAGCCAGATGCTCACGCTGTTCACCACGCCGGTGGTGTACATCTACATGGACCGGCTGCAAACCTGGATTCAAAGCCTGCGAAGGCACGGCGCCACTGTCACGACTCCAGCGCACGCGCAAAGCGACTAACATGCCTGCCTTACGGCTTCGTCAACGGTAACGGCTGATCCGCGTCTATGTCGGACTTCACGGCGACCACGCCTGGTTGATTTGCGTGCGAAATAGCGCTCGGTCTCGTCAGGTAGACCAGAAACGGCGCCACTTCAAAGGGCATCTTTTCATAGTCCGCGATGGAGCCTTCTGATTCCAACTTGCGCAACAATAGGCGGTCGTCCCAGGGCTGAACGATGATGCGTCCGCCGATCGGTAGTGCCGCGACAGTATTTGCGGCCGGTTTCGTGCCTGGCTGTTGTGAATTTTCAGCCGAGGCGATTGTCGAAGTGCCTGGGATGCTGTCGCCAAGGTGCGGACTGATCAGATTGGGTATTTCCTTGGCGCGCTCTTGTAAGGCCTGGAAAAATGCTTGTGCTGATCCGGACTGATCGCGATATGGAGATTTCTTCAGCAGTTCAGCACCTTTTTTGTTGGCGGCTTCTTCTTCCTGAGCATTGCGCGCAAAACCAAAATGATGGAAGGTTTCCTTTTCGTCGAAACGCATATGGCTAAAAAAGGCGAACTGCGTGTCCATGCGGTGGCCGAGTAGCACGTGGCCGAGTTCGTGAGCCAGAACCGCTGCCAGGCTGGCTTCGTCAGGTAACACGTCGATTAATCCGCGGCTCAACACGATGGTGTGGCCCATGGTGAAGGACTCGAGCGTGGAGGTCATCAGCACGCGGCAGTGCACCTCCGGCTGGATGTCCAGATCGTTGGTGACTTCCAGATTGTTCACCACCGTTTCGAGAAGCTTGTCCACGTCACCGGAAGGGGCCATCAGGCCCATGCGCTGCATCTTTCCCGCGACATTTTCTTCGGCGAGGTGCTCCCACGCGCGCTTGGCATGCAAGGGCGAATAACCTTTGCCGAGCTCCGCTTGATCTGTTATTTGCGGCCCTTCGATCTCCACGCTGGTCAGCGTCTGTTCCGGATGTTGTTGATTCAGGTCGTAACCCCACAAGCGTGTCTGCGCTTTGAAGGCCTGGAAGGCGGAATGTTTGCGCTTGCCATACTGCACGTTGCCTTCTTCGCTATACACAAAGGACGGGAGCCATTCATTTTTGGCGGAGTTGGAGCGCCAGCTGTCAAAATTAAAATAAAAGCTGCTGGCGTTAGATCCCGTGAATGCGCCGTTGAAGCGAACGATGTGGTAGTCCTGATCTTCCACCCAGATGCGGCCTGCGAAACGGCCCTTGCCCGCGCCGGGCAAAGGGTCAACATCAAAAATCACGCAGCGTACTTCGCCCAGAAATTCCTTTCCTGCGTAGGTGAACTTGTAGTGCTGGCGGTCGAAGCCGTCCGCGTCCAGATAAATCATCTGCAGAAAGCCGCGCGGCAAAAAGTCGCTGGAGAAAAAACGGCCGACACTGAGCAGCAGTTTGTGTTTTCCGCTGTCATTAATGAGCGGCTCGAGTTCCACACCCTTGGCTAATTCTGCGCGCCCCAGGAAATATCGGTCTCCGTCGGGAACCGCACCCAGTTCTTTGTCGGGCCGCACCGTTTGGATATAGGTCTCCACCAGCGGCGAGTAGCGGCGCAGCATCTGCACCTCGGCCTGCTCCTGAGTCACAATTTTGTCCACGGCCGCGGTAACGGCGGTCGATTCCGTGGCATTCGCGGCAAAAGGCATAGCTCCCAGCAGCAAAGTAGTGGGCAAAATCATTCGTGTGCGCATTCGTTCTCCGAACATTAGTAAGTTTTAAGGATGAGGCGACGAGCTGAATCCTAGCTGCTCGCGACGTTGCCGCCATCTGTCCCAAAGCACAGTTTACGGACAGCCGTCTGCGCGTTTTGCGGGGCGGCCCGACGCCGCCAGACAGGGGCATTCCAAGCAATATTTTGCTTTTTGGCGGCAACTCTTCCAAGATGATGCGACAGTCAACGTAATGGAAGGAAATCAAAGCTATGAATCTCACCGAGACTGCAGTAATTGTGACTTGGCCGGAAACTCACTACGTCTTCCTTGAAAAGATTGGACCGTTTCAAAATACGGCTCCAGGGGCTTGGGGAGATCTACACAAATCTGTTCCTGCGATTTCTGAACACAACAAGATTACCGGCTATACGAGCCTCTATAAGGTAGGACCGAAGATTTATCGGGCTGGAGTTTCGCTCGCGGCAGCGCCACAACAATTACCCGAGGGCCTGGCCTATGAAAAATTTAAAGGCGGGAAATACATGAAATTTGTTTTGACGGGGCCGTACTCAGACCTGCCGAAAGCATCGGGCCGCGTGTTTGAGATTGTCGCCGAGAAAAAAATTCAACTGCGAGACGACTACTGCATCGAGAATTACACCACCGACCCGAGAGTCACACCTGTAGATAAATTAGTCACCGAGATACTTCTTCCTGCGGTATAGGCGGCTTCCAATCTAAGCGGCGGTCTTTACTCTACGTTACGAGCTGCCGATCAAGTAGCCTGTAAGAAAAACCAGCGTGCCGCCGACGATGGCTTGAAATGCTGCCTGAAAAAACGGGACGTCCATGTAGCGATGGCGAATGTATGCGATGGCTGTAAGTTCAATGGCCACCACGATGACGGCGATCACCATCGCGACGTGGAAATTGGAAATTAAGAATGGAAGCGTGTGTCCCAGGCCACCAGCAGTGGTCATCATGCCGATGGTGGCCCCGCGAATCCACGGCGAGCCGCGGCCAGTGAGCGAGCCATCGTCCGAGCCCCACTCCGCGAAGCCCATGGAAATGCCCGCGCCGATGCTGGCCGCCAAGCCCACGAGAAAAGCGTCGGCGCTTTTGTGCGTGACGAACGCGGTGGCAAATAAAGGGGCCAGTGTGGATACCGAGCCGTCGATCAGTCCAGCGAGGCCGGGCTGCACGAACTGCAGCAAGAACAGCTTGCGATGCGATTCGTCTTCTTCCGCGCGCGCGTCTTTGGTCAGGTGTTTTTCTTCCAGGTCGCCGGCGGTGGCGGAGTGTTTTCTTTCTTCATCGGCCAGCTTGTTCAAAAGTTCGCGAATGGAAACATCGGTAATGCGTGCTACGGCTTTGTCATAAAACCGCGCCGCTTCCATTTCCATTACACGCGCCTGGCGTCTGGCCACGTTCACACCGAGCGGGCGAGTCAGCCAGGTGGGCTTACGGGTCAAAAAGCCCTTCACGTTTTCGCGGCGAATCAAGGGGATGCGGTCGCCAAAGCGCTCGCGAAACATGGCCATTAAGCGGTCGCGGTGGACCACTTCTTCTTCGCGCATTTCTTCAAACATCTGCGCGGTCGCGGGGTACGAATCACGCAAACCCTCGGCGAACTCCCCGTAAATGCGACCGTCTTCTTCTTCGGAAGCAATGGCCAAGGCCAGAATTTCTTTTTCCGTCAAGTCTCGAAACTTTTTCTGGGCCATCTTGTCCTGGATACCTCTATGGGGAAGAAGAATCGCACAAACAGTGAGAATAAGTCATCTCGGGGAAATGTAGTCCCGGGCCATTGAGACAGTAACCGTGGGCGGCGTTAGAGCCTGGTTTGCGCGGTGCGGCGCAGTCCGATAGAATTTTGGCTGCTATCCTTCGGCGCGCAGGAGTGAGGATGAGTCCGACTACCAATGAAAACGAGCGCATGAATCGACCGCTGGACGTTGTCGATCCACAAATTGCCGATCTGTTGCGCGATGAAGCGCGCAGGCAGGCCACCGGTCTGGAACTGATCCCCTCTGAAAATCTGGTCTCCGAGGCGGTGCTGGAGGCCATGGGTTCGATTTTCACTAACAAATACGCGGAGGGCTATCCGGGCAAACGCTATTACGGCGGCTGCGAATATGCGGACAAAGTGGAACAACTGGCCATCGATCGCGCGAAGGAATTATTCGGGGCAGAGCATGCCAACGTGCAGGCGCATTCGGGAACGTCGGCCAACGTCGCGGTGTATATGTCCGCGCTGCAACCTGGCGACACAGTGTTGGGAATGAACCTGGCCCACGGAGGGCATTTAACGCATGGGCATCCGCTGAATTTTTCCGGGCGCATGTACAAATTTGTACCCTATGGAGTCAAGAAGGAAGACGAGCGCATCGATTACCAGGAATTGGAAAAATTAGCACAGGAACATAAACCCAAAATGATTGTGGCCGGGGCGAGCGCATATTCGCGAATCATCGATTTTGAGCGCATCGGCAAAATTGCCAAAGCTGCAGGGGCATTATTTTTTGTAGATATGGCGCATATTGCGGGGCTGGTGGCGGCAGGAATCCATCCGAGCCCGGTACCGCACGCGGATTTTGTTTCCACCACCACGCATAAGACGTTACGAGGTCCACGCGGCGGATTGGTGCTGTGCAAGACGGCCTTCGCGAAGGAATTGGATAAATTGACGTTCCCCGGGACGCAGGGCGGTCCGCTGGTGCACATCATTTCCGCCAAAGCAGTATGTTTGAAGGAAGCGATGGAGCCCTCGTTCAAGGAGTATCAGAAGCAGGTGGCGCTAAACGCCAAGGCGATGGCCGCAGCCATCGCCAAGCGTGGCTTTCGCATTGTTACCGGAGGCACGGACAATCATTTATTTCTCGTGGAAGTGCATTCGCGGGGGATTACCGGGACGGACGCGGAAAAAGCGTTGGATCGTTCTGGAATTACCGTCAATAAAAATTCCATTCCCTTCGATCCATTGCCGCCGATGAAAGGTGGAGGAATACGCCTGGGCAGCCCTTCGGTGACCACGCGAGGCTTGCGTGAGCCGGAGATGCAAGAAGTGGGGAATTGGGTCGCGGATGTTCTCGAGCACATGGGCGATAGTACTGTGGAGCAGCGTGTGCGCAAACAGGTAGCAGAGCTGGCGGGGCGTTTTCCGATTTATGCTGCGCGCATGAATGTTCGCGCTGCCAGCCGCGAGCAAGTAAGTGTTTGATAGTACGATAAACCCCGCGGAAGGCGCGCAAACCGTAGTCGCAGAAAAGTTGACGAATCAAACCCTTAGTCAATCAGTCCGGCTGTCCCAAGACTGGCCGTTGGGCCAGTAGCTTCCAAAACATTGGACGAGTAATCTCTCCACTCGCATGGGAATCCTTAACGTAACGCTGCTCGGTCTTTTCGTCCTTGCCCGGCTGGTTCTTCATGTTAAGACCGTTCAACTTTGGCCTGTCGAAATAAGTGGAAAACCTGCTATGGGGGTGGGTTTGGGGCGGCGTGCGTGCAAGAGATTTCAAGAATTTCGCAGTGAAACTCGCTAACGAGGGGACTCTATGACGGAAACGGAAGCCTTCCGGGAATTCAAGACCGGTCTGAATCTGTTGCGCGACAATCATGCGGAAAAAGCTCTTCCGTATATGCGCCGCGCGGTGGACCTCGACCGGAACAATCCATATTACATGTCCTATCTTGGAGTAGTCCTGGCGCGCTCTGAAAGAAAATGGGGAGAAGCGGAAAGGTTGTGCGATTCCGCGGTGAAAATGAAGCGCAACCAGGCGCAACT
>Ga0209006_10002628_pt1 | contig 16402 bp, 9 predicted proteins | sample JacPin_JW_Ref_O2_FD_188567 | JGI IMG/M metagenome (GOLD analysis project Ga0209006, IMG submission 188567) | Forest soil microbial communities from Algoma, Ontario, Canada - Jack Pine, Ontario site 1_JW_Ref_O2 (SPAdes) (version 2) | ecosystem: Environmental > Terrestrial > Soil > Boreal... | reverse complement strand
CGACATGGAAGTGCGGCTCGAAACCGGACGCCTGGTGCTCTATAAGGCCGCCTGGCTCAAGAGCCAGGGCAAGCATCCGCTGCGCGAGGCTTCCATCGCGAAGCTTTACGTTGCCGACGCCTGCCTGCAAAGCTGTCTCGACGCCATCCAGATTCACGGCGGCTACGGTTACATGACCGAATACCAGATCGAGCGGGAGTTACGCGACGCCATCTCCGCCAAAATTTACTCGGGCACGTCGGAAATCCAGAAGATGATTATTTCCGGCCTGCACGGGCTGTGATGTACTTCCGAGTTTCCCTGTTCATAAGTTTTCATCCTTCAGCAACAGTTCATCCTTCAAACTAGATATCAAACCGCGAGAGCCGAGGAATAAGAACGAGTGGCCTACATCCTTCAGCAACTTTTAAGCAGCAGCGCCGCCAAGTATCCGGAAAAGCCGGCGGTCTGGGCGCGCAATCGCAGCCTGACTTACCGGCAACTGGATGAGCGCTCGACGCAACTGGCGCACCTGCTCCGCCAGCGCGGACTCAAGAAGGGCGATCGCGCAGGAATCTTTTTTCCCAAATGCGTGGAGTCGCTGGTCTGCATGTTCGGTGTTTTGAAAGCCGGCGGGGTCTACGTTCCCCTCGATCCGCAGCAGCCCGCCGACCGCATCGGCTATATCATCGAAAATTGCGAAATTCGCGTTTTGCTGACCAACAAAGACCGCCGCGCGGCGCTGGGCGCCGACCTCCTCAACACTCTCGACTACTGCGTAATGACCGACGATTCCGGTTCCCCCAGCAATGGCAATGGTAACGGCAGCGGCAACAAAGTCGTTCCATGGGCGATGCTGGGAGAATTTCCCGCATCTCCCGCGCCCGAAGTTACGCTCACCGAAACCGATCTCGCCTACATTCTCTATACATCTGGTTCGACCGGTCGGCCCAAAGGCGTGATGCTGTCGCACCAGAATGCGCTGACCTTTATCGAGTGGTGCGCGGAAAAATTCCACATGACGGCGGACGACCGCGTCTCGAATCACGCGCCCCTGCACTTCGATCTTTCCGTGTTCGACGTTTACAACGCGATGGAGGCGGGCGCAACGGTCTATCTAGTCAGCGAGGACCTGGCATTATTCCCGGCCAGCCTGGCCAAATTCATCGAAGAGAAGCAAATCACCGTCTGGTATTCGGTGCCTTCGGCGCTCATGCTGCTTCTGCTGCACGCCAACCTCGCGCCGGATAAAATTCCGCACCTCCGCACCATTCTCTTCGCGGGCGAAGTTTTCCCCATGAAATATCTGCGGCAGTTGGCCGAACTTCTGCCCAGCGTCGATCTGTTCAATCTTTACGGCCCCACCGAAACCAACGTCTGCACCTACTACAAAGTCGAGCGCGAACGTCTCGACTCGCTCGAGAAATTGCCCATTGGCATCGCCTGCGAAAACACAGAAGTCTTTGCCGTGAGCGATCAGGATAAGATCGTCACCAAACCGGGCGAAGGCGGCGAACTCTACGTGCGCGGTCCGGCCGTGACTTACGGCTACTGGGCCGACGCAGAAAAGACCGCGAAGATGGTGGTGCCCAACCGCTTCCAGAAAAATTTTAACGAGAACATGTACCGCACCGGCGATCTGGTCACGCTGGCCGAAGACGGCAACTACTTTTTTCAAGGACGCCGCGACAGCCAGATCAAGAGCCGCGGCTACCGCATCGAACTCGGCGAAATCGAGAGCGCACTGCTCAGCCATCCCCACGTGCGGGAGGCGGCGGCCGTCGCGATTCCCGACGATCTGGTGGGCAACCGCATCAAGGCCGTGGTCGCGGCGCATCAGGATCGCGAGTTGAAAGTGGCGGAGTTGCAGCAATTTTGCGGTACCCGCATTCCGAAGTACATGATTCCGGAACAGATCGAATTCTGCGAAAGCCTGCCTAAGACCTCCACCGGAAAGATCGACCGCGTGCGGCTGACGCAGGCGCCGCAACTGGCCAAGGCTTGAGCCAGTGTTGGACTGAGATGGAAATGAATCGAAGGAAACGAAGCTGAACTCAATAGCACTATCCAAGTTCTAATTTCATAGGAGACCCGCAACTCATGGCAATCGAGCAACCGGCAACCGCAACCCCGAAAGATCAGATTCGCGAATTCATTCAAAAAGATTTAGCCAGCACCAAGGGCATCAGTTCATTTTCCGATTCCGAATCGCTCATGGAGAACGGCATCATCGATTCCCTCGGAATATTCCGCCTGGTCGCGTTTCTCGAAGAGACGTTTCGCGTGCGCATCGGCGACGAGGAAATCACCGCCGAGAATCTCAAGAGCGTTGATGCCATCGAACAACTGGTTTTAGCCAAGAAAAAGTAATTAGCAAAAAGCAGTTAGCCAGGCGCGAAAGCGCTTAACAGCCCTCGGCGAACCCCGATTCGCCGCACCCCTCACGTTCCACCTGAGACACGAAATCTGGAGGACTGCCAGTGGGTACGATAAGGCGGCAACTTTTACTCAACACGATGAAGCTGTTCGACGTGCTTCTGATGGTGGCGGCTTTCGCTGTGGCCACCGTCATAGCGTCGCACTCGTCGGCGGCTTCGCTTGCCGAGTTTTTGGAAATACGCATCAAGATTCAGAACTTCGTCATTTTTACCGGCATGGTGTTTTGCTGGCATCTGGTGTTTTCCATGTGCGGCGCCTATGCGTCGCACCGCCTTTCCACGCGCCAGGACGAACTTCTGGACCTGATGAAGGCCACCACCATCGGCTCGTTTCTGATTTTTCTGGGCAAGATGGTGTTCGACATCACGCTGGTCACGCCTAAGTTCCTGATTGTTTTCTGGGCGACGGCGACGCTGCTGGCCATCCTGAGCCGCGTGATCATGCGCCTGATTCTGGCCCAGATCCGCCTGCATGGAAGAAATCTGCGCGACATGCTGATCGTGGGCACCAACGCGCGCGGGGTGCAGTTCGCGCGCAAGATTGCCGAAAATCCCACGCTCGGCTACCGCATCGTGGGTTTCGTCGATACCGATTGGAAGGGAATTGCGGCCTTTGAAAGCTCGGGATTCCGCCGGGTGGCGGACTTTGAAGCCCTACCTAGCTTCCTGCGCAAAAACGTTGTCGATGAAGTCGTAATTGCCGTCCCTATGCGCACCATGCACTCGGAAGCCTCCGAAGTTGCCGCGCTGTGCGAGCAGCAGGGAATTCTGATTCGCTTCGCCTCGACTTTGTTCGATTCGAAAGTCGCGCGCCGCCGGGTCGAAGAAATTACCGAAGGCGACTCGCTGATCACGCACTATACCGGCAGTCTGGACGGCTGGCCGGTGATTATCAAGCGGGTAATCGATATCGTCTGCTCGGCTATCCTGCTGATTTTCCTGTCGCCCGTGCTGCTGCTGACCGCGGTGCTCATCAAGCTGACGTCGCCCGGCCCGGTGATGTTCGTGCAGAAGCGTCTCGGCTTGAACAAACGGCATTTCGGCATCTACAAATTCCGGACCATGGTGGTGGATGCGGAAAAACGCATGAAAGAAATTGAGCACCTCAACGAAGTTTCGGGCCCGGTTTTCAAGATCAAGAACGATCCCCGCATTACAGCGATCGGAAAATTCCTGCGCAAGACCAGCATCGACGAGTTGCCGCAACTGCTCAACGTTTTCAAAGGCGACATGAGCCTGGTTGGACCGCGGCCGCTGCCCATCCGTGACTATGAAGGTTTCAGCGAAGACTGGCAGCGCCGCCGTTTCAGCGTGCGCCCCGGAATTACCTGCCTGTGGCAGATTGGCGGCCGCAGTTCGATCTCGTTCGAGCGCTGGATGGAGCTGGATCTGCAATACATCGACAAGTGGTCGCTGTGGCTGGATCTGGAAATTCTGGTGAAAACCATTCCCGCCGTGCTTCGCGGATCGGGTGCAGCGTAGAGGCAGTAGCCAGTGGTCAGTGAATAGTGGCCGGTAGAACCTGCAAGCTTTCGCAATTATTTCAATTCTTAATCGATCATTGTTAATCGATCAGTCTGGCCATTGGTCACTGACCACTGGCCACTGATTTTCAAGGAGAGACTATGAAGTGGGTTCGCACAACAGTTCGCAATGTTCAGACCGCCGGGGAGCTGTTCGGATTTTTTGGCAAGCAAAAACGCTGGTGGCTGCTTCCGATCATCGTCACCCTGTTCCTGCTGGGAGCGCTGATTGTCGTCGCGCAGAGCTCTTCGCTGGCGCCGTTTATCTACACGATGTTCTAATTTGTCGCTTGCTGTCGGGAAGGACCCGGCTTTAGCCGTGCCGCCCAAGCCGCAAAATGACGGGGCCTTCAGCCCTGAACCACTAAGAGTTAGTTTCGAGAAGAACGAGGAGCGCAAGTTTTCATGCCGACCGCCGACATCGTGACCGCAACCAAAACAAAAAAGAAAGGCGGATTCCTACGCAAGCTGGGATGGTTCGTCGCGTTCTGCGTGGCCTTCGAGTTGGTGTTGCGGCTGTTCGGCTTCGGCAACTACACCATTTACCGTCCTGACGAGAAGCTGCTCTGGGTGCCGGAACCGGGACGCACGGTCACCGTCGACAATCACCTGCCCATCACCATCAACCATCAGGGCCTGCGCTACGCCAGCGATTTGACGCCGAAACAGAAAGGCGAATTTCGCGTGATCGCCTTTGGCGATTCCGCCACGCAAGGTTGGGGTGTTGACGACGACTCGACCTACTCCGCATTCCTCGAGCAAAAACTCAATCAAGGCGGTTGCGCGGGCGAACATTTTCAGGCGATCTCCGCGGGAGTCAATGCCTATCCCAACGCCCTGGTCGGCGAGAAGCTGAAAGAAGTGGAAGAAGATCCAACATTTCAGCCCGATATCGTCATCCGCGCCTACAGCTTTAATAGCAATTTCGAGCGCCTGCCCAAATTGCAAGGTGCGGCGCGGGAGAAGTTCCTGCGCCAGGTGGAATTCAAATCCATCATCCGCCGCAGCGCCATCTATAACTTCGTCATCGAAGACCTGCTCCGCCGCGTCGCTTATTACAAGATGCGGCACATGCTGATGGCGGGCACGCTCGACGCGCTGGGCGGCATGGACAACCTTGACGTCAACGCCGTGAATGCCAGCTTTCAGAACAGCCTCGACGAGGCCCGCGCCCACAATGCGCAACTCATTTTCCTCGTGCTGGCCAGCAAAGACGAAACCAGCAAAGAGATGCATCCCTTTCAAAAGGCGATGCTCGACTTCGCCGCTGCCAATCATGTTCCCGTGGTTAACATGATCGAGGTGCTGGAGCAAAAGCCGGTCGCCGATTTCTACGGAGATCCGGTGCATCCCACGGCCACGGGGCATAAGATCATCGCCGACCAGTTGTACAACGTGATCCGCGGGCTTCCAGTGTATACCGCGGCATGTCAGCAACCGGGCGTGAGCATGGCGAACTCCGCGGGATCGTCCAGCGCGGCGGCCCGTTAATCATCCTTTCATTCAAAGATTTCTAGGAGCAATCAAGCGATGGTGCATTTATTGCATTTTCTTAAGCATGTGCTGGAGCTGCTGGCCATTGTGGCGTCAGCCGGGCTGGTAATTTTCGCCGTGCTTTCCATATTCATGGGTCCGGCGGGCGCCTGGAGCCTCTACAAGCGCGCCTGGCAAGGTTGGAAAGACCTCGCCCACAAGATTGGCAACTTCCAGGCGCGAGTCATCCTCTCGATTTTTTACGCCGTTCTGGTGCTGCCCTTCGGTGTGATGGCGCGGCTGTTCAGCGATCCGCTGCGCATCAAGAAAAAGCCCGAGCAGTGGCTGGACCATCCGACGGAAGCCTACGACCTCGAGTGGGCGAGGAAACAATAGGAGATTATGTACATACTAGGAATCAGTTGCTATTACCACGATGCAGCCGCCGTGCTGCTGAACGATGGCGCGCTGGTCGCCGCCGCCGAAGAAGAGCGCTTCACGCGCAAGAAGCACGACTTCGATTTTCCCAAGCAGGCCATCCAGTTCTGCCTGGACACCGCCGGCATCACGGGCAAAGACCTCGACTACGTAGTCTTTTTCGAGAAGCCATTCCGCAAGCTCGACCGCATCTTGATGATGGCGCTCCAGACCTATCCGCAATCCTACAAGCTGTTCCGCGAGTCGATGATTACCTGGATGGTCGATAAGCTCTGGGTCTCCTCGAAGATCGAGAACGAAATCGGCATCGACCGCGACAAGATTCTGTTCAGCGAGCATCACCTGTCGCACGCGGCCAGCGCTTTTTTCTGCTCACCCTTTGAAGAGTCCGCGATTCTTACGGTCGACGGCGTCGGCGAGTGGGTCACCTCCACCTACGGCGTCGGCAAAGGCAACGACATCAAGATCCAGAAAGAAATCCACTTCCCACATTCGCTGGGCCTTTTGTATTCGGCGTTCACGGCGTTTCTCGGCTTCGAAGTCAACGAAGGCGAGTACAAAGTCATGGGCATGGCTCCTTATGGCGAGCCCAAGTATGTCGACAAAGTCTGGAAGACGATCAACCAGAACAGCGATGGATCGTTCTCGCTGAACATGGAATATTTCAGCTTCCATCATTCGACAGAAAAAACCTACAACAACAAATTCGCCGCGCTGTTCGGCACGCCGCGGCCGGAGAAGATGCTGTTCTTCACCGAAGAAACGGGCTTTCCCAAATATTTCGGCACGCCTCCGGGCAACATGGCCGAGCTGTCGAAGATGAACAAGCACTATGCCGACATCGCGGCCAGCATTCAGAAAGTCACCGAAGACGTGCTGGTCAACATGGCGACACACCTGCACAGAACCACCGGCATGAAGAACCTGTGCATGGCCGGCGGCGTGGCGCTGAACTGCGTGGCCAACACCCGCATCCTGCACGAATCCGGCTTCGACCAACTCTACGTGCAACCGGCCGCCGGCGACGGCGGAGGCGCGCTGGGCGCGGCTCTGTGGGCCTACAACACGTTGCTGGGCAAGCCGCGCAACTTCCAGATGCAGCACGCATTCTGGGGCCGGGCCAACTCGGACGCGGAGATCGGCGACTTCCTGCGCCGCAACAACATCAAGCACACCCGCTTCGACGATGAAGACAAAATGCTCGACGTCGTAGTCAATCACCTCACCAACGCCAGCGTCATCGGCTGGGCGCAGGGCCGCTTCGAGTGGGGGCCGCGCGCTCTGGGTAGCCGCTCGATTCTAGCCGACCCGCGCAATCCCAACATGAAGGACATCGTTAACACGAAGATCAAGTTCCGCGAGCCCTATCGTCCGTTTGCGCCGTCGGTGCTGGCGGAGAGCGCGGAAAAGTATTTCGATCTGCCCAACGCCATGAAACATTCCCCGGCGCGCTACATGCAATACGTGGTCCCGGTAAAGCCGGACGCGCAGGCCATTCTTCCCGCCATCACTCACGTCGATGGCACCGGCCGCATGCAAACTGTGTTCAAGGAACAGAGCCCGCGCTATTACAAGATGATCGAGAAGTTCGGCCAGGCCACCGGCGTTCCCGTGGTGATGAACACTTCGTTCAATCTGAAGGGCGAGCCCATCGTCAACACGCCGGAAAATGCTTTCAATACATTTTCCAAGAGCGAGATGGACGCACTCGTTCTGGAGAATTTCATCATCGAGAAAAATTAGGTTCCAGAAACCGCGCGCTCGCCGTTCCCCCCTGCGCGCCTTTTCCTTCTATGGCCACGCTTACTCTTCCGGTTGCCGTCAAGGCGGCGAGTCTCAGCGTGTTGTGCGTGCACAACCGCTACATTCAGCCGGGAGGCGAGGACCAGGTTTTCGAATCGGAGGCGCAACTTCTTACTGAAAACGGCTACCGGGTCGAAAAAATCGAAGAGCAGACCACCTATCCAGGTGGTCTGGTGCGCAAAATCGAAGCCGCGGTCGATTGCGTGTGGTCGCGCTCCTGGCATCAAAAATTCAAGACTCTTCTGCGCGACCGCCGTCCGGATGTCGTCCACATCCATAATTTCTTTTCGGTGATCTCGCCTTCGGTCTATTACGCCTGCCGCGAAGAAGGTGTGCCGGTCGTCCAGACCTTGCACAACTACCGCCTGCTGTGTCCCGCGGCCTCGTTTTACCGCGACGGAAGCATCTGCGAAGAGTGCCTGGATCAGGGGCCGTTTCACGCGGTACGCTACGGCTGCTATCGCGACAACAAGCTGGCCACGGCGGCGCTGGCCGCGATGCTCGAAGTCCATCGCAAAAAAGATACCTGGAACGAGATGGTGGACCGCTATATCGTTCTCACCGAATTTGCCCGGCAGAAGATGATTCAGGGTGGCTTGCCGGCGGAGAAAATCTCGGTCAAGCCCAACTTCGTTTTGCCCGACCCGGGTGCGAAAAACGGCGGCGGCGATTATGCTTTATTCGTCGGCCGGCTGGTCGATCTGAAAGGCGTTGGCACGCTGCTGAAAGCATGGGGCAAGCTGCCGCCTTCCATGCCCCTGGTGATCGCCGGTGACGGCCCCTACCGCGAGGAGATGGAAAAGCAGATCGCGGATCTGAATCTGAAAAACGTAGACTATTGCGGGCGCTTGACGCGGCAACAAACTCTGGCCGCGATGAAGGGCGCGCGGTTCTTGATTTTTCCCAGTGAGTGGTATGAAGGATTCCCGGTGACCATCGCGGAATCGTTCGCCTGCGGAGTTCCCGTGCTATGTTCCCGGCTGGGCGGGATGCGGGAAATTGTGGAAGACGGCGTAACGGGATGGCACTTTACTCCCCGCGACGCCGCGGATTTGGCGGAAAAAGCCGCGTGGGCATGGCTCCATTCAGAAGAGACCAGCGCCATGGGTTTGGCCGCCCGGGCCGAGTTTGAAGCGAAGTACGGCGCCGAGCGCAATTTTGAAATGCTTTCGGCCATCTACGAGAGCGTGTTGCATCGTAACCTTCTTAGAAACAATTCTGGAGCCCAAGTTTCTCATGGACGCATTTAGTCCGAGCGAACAACTTAATTTGTCGCGATTCGATTTGTCGCTAGCCCGGCGGGTGTCGCAGCATGCGGCGTCCGCGCCGCAATCGCTGGCTGTGAAGGCCGAGGCCGAGACTCTGACCTATGCCGAGTTGGAGCTGCGCTCGAATCAGCTGGCGGGATATTTGCAATCACATGGCGCCGGCCCCGACGCGCTGGTCGGCATTTTTCTGGAGCGCTCGATCGATTCCGTCGTGGCGCAACTGGCCGTGCTGAAAGCGGGAGCCGCATATTTGCCGTTGAATCCCGCCGCTCCTGCCGACCGCCTAGCCGCCATGTTGCGCGATGCCGGGATTTCGTCCGTGATCACGCGAAGCGACGTGGCAGGGAAACTTCCCGCGGGGAAATGGAATGTGATTCGCCTTGACGCGGACCGCGGCCTGATTTCGGTGAACCAATTCGCATCGCGCGATTCGGCTAATCACGGCGCGGACCTCGCCTACGTGATCTACACTTCCGGTTCAACCGGACAACCCAAAGGCGTCGAGATCACGCGCAGCGGGCTGGAAAATCTGATCCAGTGGCACTTGAAAGCTTTCCACATCACAGCCGCCGACCGCGCCAGCTTGCTCGCGTCCATCGGATTCGACGCCACCGTCTGGGAGCTTTGGCCCTATCTCGCGGCCGGTGCCAGCGTTCACATTCCCGGCGAAACGTTGCGCACGCAAGTCGAACCTCTGCGCGACTGGCTGGTGGAACAATCGATCACAGTTTCTTTCGTCGCGACGCCGCTGGCCGAATTGCTGATGCTGCTCACCTGGCCGGCGAGAACTGCGTTGCGCCTGCTGCTCACCGGTGCCGACACCCTGCACCGCAGGCCGCCGCAGGGATTGCTTTTTTCGCTGATTAATAATTACGGCCCCACCGAATGTACAGTAGTCGCGACTTCTGGCGTCGTTGCTTCGTTCGGAACCGAACCCAAGCAGCCGTCCATCGGCTTCGCCATCGACAACACGCAACTCCATATTCTCGACGACCAGATGCGCCCGGTAGCGCAGGGCACAATCGGCGAACTTTACATCGGGGGCGCGGGCCTGGCACGCGGCTATCGCAACCAGGCTCAGCTAACCGCCGAAAAATTCGTCCGCAATCCGTTCGCCAGCGGTGACGGCTCGCGCCTGTATCGCACCGGCGACCGTGCCCGCATGTTGCGCGGCGGAGACATTGAATTTCTGGGACGGCTCGACGATCAAATCAAGATTCGCGGCTATCGCGTGGAACTGGACGAAATCAGCAGCGTGCTCGACTCGCACCCCGACGTCAAAGCCAGCGCAGTCGCCGCAGCCGGCGACGCCGAGGACAGGCGTCTGATCGCCTATCTGGTACTGTGGCCCGAATCGAAGGCCAACGCCGGAGCCTTCCGCGATTTTCTGCAACGCCAATTGCCGGATTATATGATTCCCGCAACCTTTGTCCGGCTCGACGCTCTGCCGCTCACCAACAACGGCAAAGTGAATCGCGCAGCCCTGCCTGCGCCCAATGGCAACACCTTGCCTGACGAGACGTACATTGCCCCGCGCAGCCTGATCGAACAACGCCTGGCGGAACTGATCGCGCCCCTGTTGCGCGTGGAGCGCGTCGGCGTCAACGACAATTTCTTTCTCCTCGGCGGCCACTCGCTGCTGGGCACGCAGTTGCTGACCCGCATCAGCGAGAGCTTCGGCGTAGAACTGTCTCTGCTCACCATCTTCGACCATCCCACGCTGGCCGGCATGTCGGAGGAAATCGAAAAACTCATTCTTGCCAAAATCGACGCCGCGCCCGAACCTCTGAACGCCGAAGCGGCAAGTAACGATTCGCTCGCCAATGAACCCGCGCTCCGCACAGGAGATTACCGGTAGTGCCCTCCAGTTCCACCACATCCACTTCCGCCACATCCAGAAGCGAACGACCCGATGCGGCCTTGAGCCTCTACCATCTCCTCGATCCGGAGGTGTTGGCCGATCCCTACCCGCTGTTCGCCCGCCTGCGCCGCGAAGATCCCGTGCACTGGGATCCCTTTCTGCACGCTTGGATCGTCACTCGCTACGCCGAGGTTCTCGAGGTTCTGCACACCTTCTCCGCCGACCGCACGCCCACACCCGAGCAGCTTTCCGCCATGGGCCTGTCGAATCTGGGCCCTATCGCGCAGGTCATGGTGAAGATGATGCTGTTCATGGATGCGCCGGCGCATACCCGCCTGCGCAGCCTGGCCTCGAAAGCTTTCACCACCTCGCGCGTGGAAAAACTCCGCTCGCACATTCGCGAAATCGTCGACCGCCTGCTCGACGCTGTCGAAGCCCGCGGTCACATGGATGTGATCGCCGACTTCGCCGACCCGCTGCCCGCCATCGTGACCGCCGAGCTGCTGGGTGTCCCAGTGGACGACTGGCGGCAGCTGAAAACCTGGTCGTCGAATTTCGCCGAGATGCTGGGCAACTTCCAGCACAATCCCGAACGCAATCCCTTGATGCTGCGCACCGTCGAAGAGATGACCGCCTACTTTCGCGATGCCGTCCGCGAAATCGCGGCCCATCCGCGCGAAGGCCTGATCGATTCGCTGATCGTCGCCGAAATCGATGGCGACCGCCTCTCCGAAGAAGAAGTCATTTCCACCGCCATCGTGACCATGGTGGGCGGGCAGGAAACCACCACCAATCTCATTGGCAACGGCTTGCTCTCCCTGTTGCGCAATCGCCCCGAACTCGAGAAATTGAATAGCGACCTCTCGCTCATTCCTTCCGCGGTCGAGGAAATGCTGCGCTACGAGAGCCCCAGCCAGCACACCGCGCGCCTCGCGCCCGAAGACCGCGAACTGGGGGGAAAGAAAATCGAAAAACGCCAGGCGGTGATCGCCGTCATGGCCGCGGCCAACCGCGATCCCGAGCGCTTTCCCGATCCCGATAAGTTCGACATCACGCGCGCCGACAATCGCCATCTGGCGTTCGGTTACGCCGCGCACTTCTGTTTTGGCGCGCCGCTGGCCCGCGCCGAAGGCCAGATCGCCTTCGAACGTCTCCTCAGCCGCTTCCGCAATCTGCAACTCGAGCCGCAGAAGCTTGTCTGGCGCACGAACCTCGGATTGCGCGGGCTTACTTCCTTAAAGATTTGCTTCGGCGAGAACGCCGGCGGGGCAGGGAATTCAAACGGCAACGGAACCCAGGCTGCGGTCTCGCCGGCCTTTCCAGCTTCTCCAGCCTCGCCTGCGAAATCCGCAAACCGATCCGGCGATCTGGAAAAATATCTGAAGGCTCGCACCCCGCACCAAAGCGTAACCCGCCGCGCCGGTCCTGGCGCCTCTCCGCTTTCGTTTCCCCAGCAGCAAATCTGGCTGCACTCGCAGATCGCTCCCGGAGTTCCCGTCTACAACGAGCCGGTCACCATCTACCGCGATGGCCCGCTCGACATGGCCGTCCTCGAAAAATCTTTCGCCGAGATTTTGCGCCGCCACGAAGCCTGGCGCACCACCTTCGACGTGATTCTCGGCGAGCCGGTGCAGATCGTCAATCCCGTTCCCGCGCTCGCTCTTCCTTTACTCGACCTTCGCGATCTTCCGCAGTCTGAGCGCAACGCAGCCGCACTCCGCGCCGCCACCGAAGACGCGCGCCGTCCCTTCGATCTCAAGCAGTGTCCGCTGTTGCGCGCCAAAGTCGTCCGCCTGGCCGACGAAGAGTACCGCATCTACATCACGTTGCATCACCTGATCTTCGACGGTCTTTCGATCTATCAGGTCTTCCTGCCGGAGCTCGCGAAGCTGTACGCCGCATTCTCACGCGGAGAAACTTCGCCGCTGCCCGAACTGCCCATCCAATATGCGGACTACGCCGGCTGGCAGCGCAACTATCTGCGCGACGGCATACTCGCGCAGCATCTCGATTACTGGCGCACAAAACTCGCCGGAGATTTGCCCGTCCTCGATCTTCCGGCGGATCACCCTCGCCCCGCAGTGCAGACCTTTCAGGGCGCAATCCAGTCCTTGCATCTGCCCAGCGAGTTGAGCAGCCAGCTCAAGGCTCTGAGCAAAAAAGAGAATTCCACTTTATTCATCACCCTGCTGGCCGCATTCAAGACCCTGCTGCACCGCTACACCTGTCAGGACGATCTGCTTGTCGGCACGGTCGCGGGTTCGCGCAAGCGTTCGGAATTCGAAAACCTGCTCGGCTGTTTCCAGAATCCGGTAGTTCTGCGCACGGACTTTTCCGGCTCGCCCAACTTTAGCCAGGTCATGACCCGCGTGCGCGAAACCACGCTGGGCGCGCTCCAGCACGACGAGGTTCCCTTCGAACTCGTCGTCAAAGAGCTGCACGCCGAGCGCGACCTCAGCCGCAATCCGCTGGTGCAGGTCGCCTTCACGCTGGTCCCGCAAACCGCCGTGCCCCAGCCCGGCTGGCGCGCCGGACAGTGGGACGTAGAAACGGGCGCGGCGAAATTCGATCTTTATCTCGAGATGGAGCAGGAAGGCGAAGGCCTGACCGCGCGCTTCATGTATCGTAGCGATCTTTTTCTGCCGGAAACCATCGCGCGCCTCAAAGCCAACTTCGTCACGTTGCTTCAAGCCATCGTCGCCCATCCGGAACAGAGCGTGGGCACATTGCCTCTGCTTGCCGCACGCGAGCGGCAGCAGCTTCTGGTGGAATGGAACGACACAAAAGTCGAATATCCCGCCGATTTGTTGCTGCATGACCTGGTTCAGTTGGCAGCGGACCAATATCCATCCACATCGGCCGTCGTTTTCGGCGAGCAAAAATTTTCCTACCAGGAGCTGGAATCACGCGGCAATCAGCTCGCGACCACGTTGCGCCAGGCAGGAGTTCACCGCGAGACGGTCGTAAGCCTCTATTTCGAGCGCTCGATCGAGATGATGGTTGCGATACTGGGAGTTCTGAAGGCGGGTGGCACCTGTCTGCCGCTCGACCCCGCGTACCCGGCGGAGCGCCTTGCATTCATGCTTGCCGACAGCCAGGCCCCGTTTCTGCTGGCCCAGTCGCACCTGAAGTCTCAGTTGCCATCGCATCACGCGCAAGTAATTTGCGTCGATGAAATAAAAGACGATTCCGCGGCCAAAGAAAATCGTGACAGCTCGATCACTCTTCTGCATGCCGCAGATCCCGACAGTGCTGCGTACCTCATCTATACCTCCGGTTCCACCGGCCAGCCCAAGGGTGTTCGCGTCACGCACCGCGGCCTGGTTAATTCCACGCTGGCCCGCAAAACCTACTACCGCGAGCCTCTGACCAGTTTCCTCCTGCTGTCTTCCTTCACCTTCGACAGCTCGCTGGCGGGAATTTTCTGGACGCTGGCCGCCGGGGGAACGCTGGTGCTGCCTGAAGATCAGTCGCGTTGGGATTTAAATTCTTTGCCCGGCCTGGTTGCGCAACACAAAGTTTCGCATCTGCTCTGCGTGCCTTCGCTCTACCAGATGCTGTTGGAATCCACCGCGCCCGAAGATTTGTCTTCGCTGCAAGCCGCCATCGTCGCCGGCGAGTCCTGTCCCCCCGATCTGGTCGAAAAGCATCGCGCTCAGGCTCCGCAAGCCGCGCTGTACAACGAGTATGGTCCCACTGAAGCCACGGTCTGGTGTTCGGTCTACCGCTGCGAGCCGCAGCCGGATTCCAGCCGCGTCGCCATTGGGCGGCCCATCGCAAATACGCAACTCTACGTTCTCGATTCCCGGATGGAGCCGGTTCCCATCGGCGTTGCCGGAGAGTTGCACGTCGGCGGGGCGGGTGTCGCCCTGGGATATTGGAATCGCCCGGAACTGACCGCGCAGAAATTTGTCGCCAATCCTTTCCTCGAAAACTCCCGTCTTTATAAGACCGGCGACAAAGTCCGCTACCGTTCCGACGGAAATCTGGAATGGCTGGGCCGCCTCGATGGTCAGATCAAGCTCCGCGGTTTCCGCCTGGAGTTGGGAGAAATCGAAAGCGCGCTGGCCGCCCACACGGGAGTGCTGCGCAACGTAGTGCAAGTCCGCGAGTCGCAGGCGCTCGGTCCGCAACTGGTTGCGTATGTGGTCCGGCAGTTCGGGGCTGATCTTTCTCCTGAAGGCTTACGCGAACATCTCGCCGCCCGTCTGCCGGCGCATGCCGTTCCCGCTGCGTTCGTGATCCTCGAAGCACTTCCCGAATTGCCCAACGGAAAAGTCGACACGCGACGTTTGCCTGCACCGGATGCCATCGCGCAGACCAAGCCCGCCAGTATTGCGCCTCGTTCACCCGTGGAAGAAGTGATCATGGGAATTTGGACTCAGGTGTTGCATCGGGACCAGATCGGTGTCCGGGAAGATTTCTTCGCCCTCGGAGGGCATTCGCTGCTCGCCGCTAAACTCGTTTCGCACATTCAGCAAACGCTGGGCGTCGAACTGCCCTTGCGCGCGATTTTTGAGCGACCCACAGTCGAAGGATTGGCGGCGCTCATCGAAAGTTCCCGGCTCGAACGCACCGCCGCATTCACCCAGCCGATCACTCCCACTCGGCGCGACGTCAATCCCCCGCTTTCGTTTGCCCAGCAGCGTTTGTGGTTTCTCGATCAACTGGAACCCGGCAATCCGCTGTACAACGTTCCCTGCGCCATCCATCTTGCAGGAAACCTGAACCAGGACTCTCTCGAACGCAGTCTCAATGAAATCGTCCGGCGCCACGAAATTCTGCGCACCCGCTTCACCACCAGCAACGGCCAGCCGGTGCAGGTGATTGCGCCCGCGCTGAGCATTCCTTTGCCGGTCACCGAACTCGGGCGTCTTCCTCAGGCCGAACGCCGGGCCAAAGCCGAACGATTGGCCGCCGAAGAAGCCAAGCGCAGCTTCAATCTGGGAGCCGGTCCGCTGCTGCGCGCCAATCTGCTGCGCCTCGCCCCAGACGAGCATGTGCTGCTGCTCAACATTCACCACATCGCCAGCGACGAGACTTCGCGCGAAATTATTGTCCGCGAACTGGTGGCGCTCTACGACGCGTTTTCGCAGAACAAACCTTCGCCGCTGCCGGAGCTGAAAACTCAATACGCCGACTACGCCGTATGGCAGCGCGGCTGGCTCAAGAACGGAACACTCGACAAGGAAATTGCCTACTGGCGCGAGGAACTGCACGGTGCGCCGGCGGTTCTGGAATTGCCCACCGATCACTCGCGTCCGCCCGTGCAAAGCTTCCGCGGTGCGAACCAGTCGCTCGATCTCGATCCCACAACTTCGGAATCCTTGAAGGCTTTGAGCCAGCGCGAAGGCGCCACATTATTCATGACGCTGCTGGCCGCATTTCAGGCGCTGCTTTCGCGCTACACCGGACAGGAGGACATTGTCGTCGGCTCGCCCTTTACCAATCGGCAGCGAGCCGAAGTGGAAGGCCTGGTCGGTTTCTTCGTCAACACCGTCCCGTTGCGCGCCGACCTCTCGCACGATCCCAGCTTTCGCCAGCTTCTGCATCGCGTAAAAGAAACCGCGCTGGCCGCCTACGATCACCGCGAGCTACCTCTGGAAAAATTGGTCGAGG
>Ga0209006_10002627_pt1 | contig 16402 bp, 12 predicted proteins | sample JacPin_JW_Ref_O2_FD_188567 | JGI IMG/M metagenome (GOLD analysis project Ga0209006, IMG submission 188567) | Forest soil microbial communities from Algoma, Ontario, Canada - Jack Pine, Ontario site 1_JW_Ref_O2 (SPAdes) (version 2) | ecosystem: Environmental > Terrestrial > Soil > Boreal... | reverse complement strand
CGATCTGGCGTACTGCGCGTCGGGGCTGCATCCAATCGTCACCCGACTGCGCATACCACATTATTTCTGCGATACGGCGGAGGGCTCGCGCCGGGTCTTTGAGATGGCTGAGGTCGCCATGCGTCCCAACTTTGCCCTCATCGATCGCCGGCTCGCCGATAAGCGCTGGTGGTATGGAGATCGTTGGTCGATCGTCGATGCCTATATTAACTGGGTCTGGTTTCGGGTGACGGGCACTCAATTCGATGGCTCCGCTTATTCAAACATGCGCCGCCATGATGCACAGATGATGGAACGTCCGGCGGTGCAGAGAACGTTCACCATCAGCGCCGACATTGCGGCAGACCTCGCGGCCCGGGGGCTGGCGGTAAAGTTCATGGCACCCGGCGGCGCCGCCCCGAACAACTAAATAGGAGACACGATGTATATGTATGACAGCTGGTATGTCGCGGCGTTCTCGGAAGAGGTCACCCGCAAGCCTATGCAGCGGAGACTGCTCAATGTACCGGTGGTTCTTTATCGAACCGAAGCCGGAAATCCGGTGGCATTGAGCGACGTCTGTCCTCATCGCCGAGCGCCACTCCATCTCGGGCAGTTGCACGGAGACACGATTGCCTGTCCCTATCACGGTTTGCGCTTCGATTCGTCGGGCAAGTGCGTCCACAATCCAAACTTTAGCAATTCCGCGCCCGGAATTCGCGCCAAGCACTATCCCGCGGTAGAGCGCGATGAGATGATTTGGCTATGGATGGGTGCCGAAGAAACCGCTGATCCCAAGACCATTCTGCCATTCGATGCAGTCGTCGGGTCTGATCGCAGAACGGCGGTGAGAGGCTATCTGAATATCAAGGCCTCCGAACCCTTAATCTCTGATAACTTGCTCGATCTATCGCATGCGGAGTTCCTGCATCCGTTTCTTGCGAATCCCGGCTTCAACAGCAGACTTCAACAATCGGTGCGCGAGGAAGGCGATACGGTCTTCTCGCTCTATGCGATCAACGATGAACCGCTGACCCCGATCCTCGCGCAGCTTTGGGAAAAGGCACCCATCCCCCGGGCTGATATGCGCTTCGACATGCGGTGGGATCCGCCGTCTTGCCTGCTACTCGAGATCGGTGCCACGCCGCCGGGGCGGGATAAATCCGAGGGCGTGACGGCCTGGGCATCTCACTTGCTGACTCCCGAGACCGAGACGACCACGCACTACTTTTGGACCTTTGCACGCGATAGCAAGCTCAACGACGGCAGTTTAAGCGATCTCTTGCGCGTGGGCATCGCACAAGCCTTCATGGCCGAGGACGCGCCCATTATTGAGTGGCAGCAACGCTACGCGTCGGCGGCCGGCTCTCCTCCCGTCCCGCGACGGCTTCTACAAGGCGATCGAGGGGGCGCGCGCGCACGGCTCGTCGTTGAAAGAATTCTCTCGTCACGCCCCCAAAGTCCACAGGCTGATGGAGCATAGAGGGTCTACTGCCGGCATCTCAGATAGTTGCGTCGCGATCAAGGGTGTTCTACGTTCCACGACGGCCAATTGCCTTGTCGTGGGGAGAATTCGTCGAAATCCCACTGGACCTGAACTCTCCAAATTCACTGGCTAGATTGATTGATGTGCCCGGTCACAGAAGGGCAGACGATTGTTTTTGTCTCGCCGCACTCAAAACGCCGCGCGAAATCCGACCGTGTACTGGCGCAGCATCACGTTGCCGTACGTGCTGGAGAACGCATAGTGGAAAAAGTTGTTTGCGTCATAGGCCGGTAGCGTGTCAAACAGATTGGTGATTCCGAAGTTGACGGACAGATTCGCGATTCCCTTGGTGAGACTCTTGTCGAATGTATAAACGCCGGAGATGTTGTGGTACACCTGCGCAGGGATTCGTCCGCCCTGAATTTCCTGAATGTTGCTATAAAAAGAAGATGGCCCCCCGTCCTGAATATAGATAGGGCTGCCCGGCGTGCCCGGCGGAGGATAAGAGCCGAAATAGACGCTCGTCCAGTTCAGGCTCAAGTGTCGGTATTCCCAATTCAGCCGCAGATTCGCTTTGAGCTTCGCCTCACCGCCGTCGTTGGTGTAACCGGCATACTCCAAGAATGGGGAGCCGATCGCGTATTGACGCAGGTCATGCTGGATATCCGTCCCGGAGAGCCGCGCGCCGAACACACCGATGTTCGTGCTTTTCTTGTAACTGACGGTAAGATCGTATCCGCTGGTCTTGTACTCGGCGGCATTGATCAGGCTGCAATCGACCGTCGTAATGAGCCCGGTGGTTGGATCTCGGGTCACACGACTGGCGAAGGCCGGGTTGTCCACGATCGTTTGAACATAGGGCGATACAATATAATTCGGTTGGACGATGCGGTAATACTCCAAATCCACCCGCAATCCGTCCAAGACGCTCTCGTGGGGTTCCCAGATCGCGCCGAGATCCCAGGTCTTGGCTCTCTGCGGCTGCAAAGCAGGATTGCCGGTGCCGATCACAGTGACGTTGTACGACTGGCCATTCTTCGGATCCACAATGGGGACGCCGGGTTCCGGCTCCGGATTGATGAGTAACTGGCTTGCCGTGGGCGGCAGAAACGCGGTCGAGTAGGAGGTTCGGATGGTGAGTTCATCGACAGGCTTGTATTTGATGCCGAAGGTGCCGTTGTTCGCGGTGTAGCCCACGCGTTCTTCGAGCCCCGACGCCCCGGAATACAGAAACCCACATGAGCTTGAAGATGCGTTGCCTATCGTCTCACAGGGCGCGCCTGACGTGACCCGATAGCGCTCGGAGCGGCCGGCCAACTGCAGCTCGAGACCATGAACGCCGGGGATGGCATTCTTGGCCGTCACGAGTGGAATCAACGCCTCGGCATAGACGCTGTTGGTATCTTCCCACTGACCGTTGTAGATCGTCTCCACATTGTTCGCCGGTAACGCGGGCTCCACCAGGTTGTATTCGTTGCTGTGGAAACCCTCCTTGCGATGCTCGAGACCGACAGTGAGCGTGGGACTTCCCCAGGAAAAAGATCCCAACGGGCCCGACGCACGCGCGTTGACGTCGTCCAGCGTCGCGTTGCCGCTAAAGGAATTCGCCTGCAGATACGGAGTGAGCTGCAGTGGGTTCTTAAGGGTATCCACGAAGGGATTGACCGCTCCGCTCGCCAAATCGGCGCCGAATGCGGCAGTGTCTCCATTATAGTAGGTGCCATCGTTGATGTTCCGGGACCACGTGTAATCGATTTCCGAGGACCAGTTCGCCGGCAGGTGCGCCACCAGGCCGCCGGAGACACGTTGCGTGACGCTGTTGGTGACTTCAGGCGTCGTCAGGGTGATGGGGAACGACACCAGGACATCTTGCTGGAATGGATTGTCCGGCGCAGTGGCTGGAACGAGCCCAGTATCGAGTTGATAGCTGGGCGGGGAAATCGTGCTGGTATAGTTACTGAGCGTCGAGAAATCAACGAACACACTGATGGCGGAGGTCAAGTCGCGGTTGACGGTGATCATCAGGGACTTTACCGTCGGCGCGGCGATGAGCGGAGCGCTTTGACCACCGAGGTCGGTGGCTCCCGCCCCCGGATTTAAGTTCCACTTCCCGGCGTTTGCCAGCAGTCCCGCGGACAAATTCGATCCCGGGACAGAGCCGACGGGAACGAAAGTCCTCGACGAATTGAGCGGTGTGCCGTTCTGGAGTGTCAGATTGGTGGGGTTAAAAAAGGCGTCGATGCCTTGGATGTTGGTCGCGGCAGCCCCTATCGGGGCGAACAACGTGGCGTACAGGCAAGAGGCGCAATTGTTCAGAGCGGTCGATAGTCCACGATTATAGAGATTTAGGCGATCCCCCACGGTGAGTGTCTGCTGATCCGCATAATTAGCCGACACCATGATGTGTGTCTTGTTATCGGGTAGCGTGAAGCCATAGCTCCCCCCGACATTGTCCCCCCCCACGTGACCGTCGGTAACGTTGCCGTAGGTATAGTGAAACTCGCCGCCCTCAAAATTCTTCTTTATGATGATGTTTATGACTCCGCCCATCGCCGAGCCGCCGTAAATGGCGCTCGCGCTCGAGGGCAGGACTTCGATACGCTCAATAGCGGCCAACGGGATGCCGTTGATATCGGGCTGCCCCCCATTATTGGTGGTACCCCCATTTTGCTGGACACCCGCCATTCGTCGTCCATCCACCAGCACCAAGGTCTCATTGGCTCCGAGCCCGCGCAGATCGATGGCGCTGGTGGCTCCCAGCGACTGAAGTGCAGTCCCAGCACCCTGGGCATTGGTTATGCTTTGGGTATTTTGGGTCAATTGCTGCTTGAGAAAATCCTCAACATTGACCGCGCCTGATTGCTGAATCGTTTGTGCGTCAAAGATCGTGTAGGGCTGCACGTCATCCTCGGTGCGCGTGACATCCAGATTCAGTATCCTTGTGCCCTTGACCAAGATTTCCGCCAAGCCGGCTGTCGGGGCCTCCACAGTTGTCGATTCCTGCGCCTTGGTAGGGCCGGCGATCGATTCGGGTTGACTCGCCGCGATGCTCGCCGTTCCCGTTGAATTACGCAGGGCAGCTCCCCTGGGAGCAGCGGCCACCGTGTACGTGTTGCCGTCTTTGGAGGTCGCAACGAGCCCGGTACCCTTCAGTAGGATCGCGAGGCCTTCTGCCACCGAGTGCGATCCCGATACGGCTGAGATTTGCTTTCCACGAACCAATGGTTCCGAGACCAGAATCTGAATCCCGGCCTGCCGGGCGAATTCCGGAATGCCCGTGGTCGCGGATTGAGCCTGGACCGCAAAATCCTTCGCCTGGGCTCGGGCAGGCTGGATGCTCGCCCACGCCAGTAAAATCACCACCAGTGAGATGAATGTGCTAGTTGCCCGGCAACGAGTCTTGCCTGTCATTTGTTCCATCCTCTTCGATTGGGACGTCGATTGCGTCCTTCTGAAATGACGATGAACGGGGCGTGACTTTCCGTACTATGTCTGGTTGAAATTATTGGCGCCGGGGAACTCTCTGGCTATAGATCCGATCCTCACCCGCGGGTGAGGGCGCATTAAGCACGTGGCGCGGTGACGCGGCTTGCGAATTACCGCTGCGCGGCAAAAGCGATGAAGCACGTCTTGATTCAATCCGTCTGTGGGGTCGGGCAATGCGCAACCAATTCAATAGGTTGGCAATCGACGCCGAATTCCAATGCAACGTTGGCGTCGCAGTACCGGACTGAATTTTGGGCATTTGACGCGTGGACTGGGCGCCGAAATAGCGCGCATTCGGCGCAAATATTTTTGATTCGAGGGACGGATCCGCCGGTCTCGTTCATCGTATCGTTACGGCGAGTTCTGTTAGGCCAAGGGGGCGGAGGAAATTGGCGCAGTCGCGGAAGGACATCGTAGCGTGGGTCGGCAGTCATGTCTTGCCGCACGAGGCGGCCGTGCGCGCCTGGCTTAGCCGCTGGACCAGTCGCGACCAGGATATCGACGACGTCATTCAGGAGGCCTATTGCCGTCTGGCGGCCATGGATGACGTTACGCACGTGAGCAATGGGCGCGCATACCTGTTTCAGACAACCCGCAATATCGTGCTGGAGCAAGTGCGGCGCTCAAAGATCGTACGTATCGACAACGTGACGGATATGGGGTCCTTGAGCATCCTAGATGAAGCGCCCCCAATGGATAGGGTGGTGGCCGGAGCACGCGAGTTGCAGCGGGTCGAGCAGCTGATCGAGAAATTGCCGCTGAGGTGCCGACAAATATTCGTCCTGCGACGCATCCACGGCGTCTCACAGCGAGAAATCGCCCAGATGCTAGGCATCACGCAAGCCGCCGTGGAAAAGCAGGCGACGCGCGGATTGCGATTGATCATGAAGGGAATGGAACGCGATGACAATTTGGAGACTTCAGTAGGAGAAAATGGTGAGTACCCGAGAGAGCGCACGCGAGATCGCTGATCAGGCGGCCGAGTGGGCGACAAGGATAGACAGCGGTTCGATTGACCCTGACACGGACTTCGGATTGCGTCGCTGGCTCGATGAGGACCCACGTCGCCAAGGCGCGCTCTTGCGCGCGGAGGCGGCCTTGAGCTTCGTCGATCGGGGACGTGCGCTCGCGGGTGTAATACCGAAACCCGAGCCGCGACCGATCTGGGTTCGACGAAAATTGATGTTCGCCGGCGCGGCACTCGCGGCCAGCCTCATCGGTGTCGCGATTCTGATGACCGCTCCCAATCGATACAACACCGACCTCGGTGAAATCCGGCAAGTACCCCTATCGGACGGCTCCATGATAGCCATCAATTCACAGAGCGCGGTCGAGGTATCCATGCATCGGAACGCGCGCGAAGTCGCCCTCACGCGAGGTGAGGCATGGTTCAAGGTGGCACACGACAAGACGCGCCCGTTCATAGTCAGCGCGGGTCGCATCCGCGTGCGTGCCGTAGGAACAGCGTTCTCAGTGCGCCGGCACGATGACGGTGCCGATGTACAGGTGACGGAAGGCGTGGTTGAGACCTGGACGGTCGGGGAGGAAGAGCGGCGGATACAGGTCGCCGCCGGCTCGAAGGCTTATGTAGCCGCCTACGAGCCGCCCAAGATCGTGCAAGCTTCTGCGGATGTCGAGCGCTCACTCGCCTGGCGCGAGGGCCAGATCGTTCTCGAAGGCGAAACCCTCGACGAAGCAGTGGCACAGTTCAATCGCTACAACGCCAGGAAGCTCGTGATCTCGGACCCCGGACTCGCCGCCGAGAAGCTGGTCGGGCAGTTTAGCGCGACGGACCCGCGCACATTCGCCGGCGCCGTCGCAACGACCCTCGGCGCCAAGGTCGAAGAAGAAGGCGACACGATCCGCTTGTCTCGGCGAAGTCCGAGATAATTTTAAGTGAACGATCAGACGGAAAGTTACGTGCCGTACATCGTTCGATCATCAGGCGGGAGCTTGAACGAGAGCGATGTGTCGACTGTAAGTCCCACCGGAGCGATTACGATGAAGGTGATCAAGAAACCTGTTGCAATGCTGTTTTTGGTGGTGGCCGCACCTCTTTACGTTCTCGCGTCACCCGAGCACGTGCCGGCACCGGCAGCTCGGGCCGCCTTGGAGCGCGCAAAGGCGCTGGACATCCAGAAGCAACCGGCCGCGGCACTGGCGGCCTTCATCGAGGCGATCGAGGCCGATCCGGAGTTCCTCGCGGCGCATGAGAAGCTCGAGGAATCCATGAGTCGTTGGCGGGACGCGGCCCATCAGCAGAAGCAGAAAGACCTAAAGCTGGAATCGCAGCCCGATGAGATGAGAAAGACCATCGACATGAAGTACAAAGAGTGGGAACGGCGCTTTCCCGATTCCGTCGGCATTCCGTACGGCATGGGAGTGCAGTTGGCGGGCAGGGAAGATCCGGGGGCGAAGCCTTACCTGCTCAAGGCTGCGGCGCGCGATCCAAAAAATGCGAAAATCTATGACATGCTCAGTTCCGATGCGATGCGCTGGGGCGATAAGAAGGCCTCCATGGAATACATGCACAAGGCATCGCTCCTCGAACCACAAAATCCGGACTACGCTTTCTACTACGCCAACTCCCTGAATTCGGAGGACCCGTCCCGGGGGCAAGCGGCAATGCTTGATGTCGCCAAACGCTTCCCCGCCAGCGGGCGCGGCGCGCAGGCGCTCTACTGGCTCGCCGCCGGGGCGCCGGATGACGCCAAGCGCATTGCGATCCTCGAGCAACTGCGCCAGCAGTTTCCACCGGAGAAATTCAACTGGTCCGCCGACGGTATGTCTGATTTGTTCGACGCCTACTTGCGCGTTGATCCGCTCAAGGCAGTGAAGCTCGCGCAGGAGATGCAGGGCGGCAAGGGATCAAAGGAGTGGGTAGCTCACGTGGAGTTGGCGCAAACCTATATTCAGGTCAACCAAAGAGTCGCCGCCGGCAATGCCGAAGATGCCGTGGTACTGCTGGATAAATTGAGCGCTAACCCTCGCTCCTCAAATGCCGGGATGCTGGTGCGCCTGAAGGCACAGGTGATGATCAAGACGGGACAACAGCAGGGAGCCTACGCCAGCCTCCTCAAGCAGCAAGCCCATTGGCCGGAGGATGCGACGCGGGCGGCGCTGGAGAGCACCGGCGAGCAGCTGAACAAAGCGGCCGACCAGGTTCGCGCGGACCTCAAGGGGGTTCTCGATGCCCAGGCCAAGATCGCTCCGCCGTTTAATCTGCAGCAATACGGCACGGACGGTACCGTGTCGCTGGCAAAGCTGCGCGGCAAGGTGGTGCTTCTCACGTTCTGGTTCCCCGGATGCGGTCCGTGCCGCGCTGAATTTCCGCACTTCGAAGCAGTGATGCAACGGTTCCACCAAGAGAACGTCGTTTATCTGGGCATCAATGTCCTGCGTGATCAGGACGAGTACGTGCTGCCTTTCATGGCCAAAACGCAGTACAGCTTTCTGCCGCTGAAGAGTACCCACGACGCGAAAATCAGCGGAAAAGAGACTGAAGACTACAAGGTCCGGGGAGAACCGACGAATTTCGTGATCGATCGCAAGGGTCGAATCGTGTACAGAGACTTCGCAATCGATAACGCTGACGGTGAGTCCGTTGTAAAGCACATGATCGAGTCGGTGCTATAGCCGGCCCCAGAGCAGGGTCGGATCGAGGTGCTGGACGCGCCACTTTGGAGGAATAGCCGCCGACGCAAAGGCATGTGGTAGTGAGTGCGGCGTGGAACGCCCAAGGTAGTTAGAGCATCATGAACTTATTTCGGATCGTGCGAGTGGTTGCCGCGACGTCTCTGGTGTTGGGATCGTTGGCCGCCAGGGGGCAGGTTCAAGCTTCATTGGTTGCCGCCGACAAATCTGTTCAGCCCGGCCATCCGCTCACCGTCGCGCTGCGACTCGATCAGCAGCCCACATGGCATACCTACTGGATTACTGCGGGCACAGGCTACCCGACCAAGCTTGAGTGGAGCCTGCCGACGGGTTGGACGGCGGGAGATATTCAATGGCCCGCGCCCGTCATGATCAAGAACGAGCAGGGTGAGGTCACGGGAAACGGCTACACCGGTGTCGTCTACTTGCCCGTCACCGTGACGCCTCCGGTAAATGTCAAAGCGGGAGGCGCCGTGACTGTAAAGGCGCTCGCCAAATGGCTAATGTGCGCGGAAATCTGCATTCCCGGGCAGGCCAAAGTAGCGCTGACGTTACCCGTCGCTTCGCAGTCGCCAGAGCCGAATGCGGTCATCAGAGCGGAGCTGGCGAAGATGCCCATGCCCGAGGCGGCGCCGGCCGATTGGAAAATAGCAGCTAACCGCACCGGAAACCAAGTTATCTTGCGTGTTTCGGGCGGCGCGATGACGTCCCCGCACTTCTTCAGCGAAGATGCCTTCATTCAGTACGACGGAGCGCAGCAGCTCGCCGCCGGTCAGAACACACTGACCTTGACTCTACCGGTCGCAGACGACGCCGATGCGTCGACACAGAACGTGCGGGGTGTACTGGCCTACGCGGATTCCACGGGGGCCTATCACGGCGTAGTCGTGAACGCTCCGTTCTCATCCGCGGACGCCGCGACTGCCGGAGTTCAAGCCTCGGGATCGGGACCCTCCTCACAGAGTTCCAGCGGCACACGGGTCGCTACATCCGACGGCAGCACAATGGGTCTTGGGCTCACGTTGTTATTCGCGATCGTTGGTGGCCTCATTCTCAATCTCATGCCCTGTGTGTTCCCGGTACTCGGCATCAAGATTCTGGGCTTCATGAATCAATCCGGTAACGATCGACATAAAGTGACGATGCACGGCCTTGCATCCACTCTCGGGGTGTTACTGTCATTCTGGGCCCTGGCAGGCCTTCTTGCGACACTACGCGCCGGTGGTGAGCAACTCGGCTGGGGCTTTCAGCTTCAGTCCCCGGTATTCGTCTTTGGCCTCACGGTGGTCATGCTCGTCTTCGCGCTGAGCCTGAGCGGGGTATTCGAGTTTGGTTTGAGCGCGACGGGCGTGGGTTCCTCGCTCCCCATGGGCCAGGGTTACGGCGCCTCCCTCTTCGCCGGTGTGTTGGCCACGGTGGTGGCGACACCCTGCAGCGCGCCATTTCTGGCGCCGGCATTGGGGGCTGCGCTCATCCTGCCGACGCTGCAATCTTTCCTGGTATTCACCGCGATCGGTCTCGGTTTGTCGGCGCCGTACTTGCTGCTGTCAATTTTCCCGCAAGCCGTCAAGGCGCTACCGCGGCCCGGTCGCTGGATGGAAACCTTCAAGCAAGTCATGGCGTTTCCGCTCTATGCCACTGTGGCCTATCTGATTTGGGTCCTGGCCGGACAAGTCAGCGAGAACGGCTTGCTGATGGCGCTTCTCGGGCTGACGACGATTTCCATGGCCGTATGGCTGTACGGCCGCTATAACCGGCCGGGCACCGGCGTCCTAGGTGCGCGTCTGGGCCTCATCGGCGGGCTGGTATTGCTGCTGATCGGATTCAATCTCGGCTGGCCGCGCGCCGCGGCGCCGTCTGACATTGTCTGGGAGCCCTGGAGCGCTGAACGCGTCGCACAACTGCGCGCGGCAGGCCGGCCGATTTACACCGATTTCACCGCACGCTGGTGCGCCACCTGCCAAGCCAATAAAAAGTTGGTATTTGCATCAGAAGAGTTGAAACGCTACTTTCGCGACCACAAGGTCGCGACGCTCAGGGCCGACTGGACCAATGCAGATCCCCGCATTACCGCTGAGCTTGCAAAATGGCACCGAAGTGCCGTCCCCTTCAACTTGGTCTATCTACCGGCAAATTCAGAGCCAAAGGCACTGCCTGAGCTGCTGACCCCGGGAATCGTGCTCAGGGCCTTCGATGCTACATAGGCACGATTGACTGACCATTCGCACTTTCCATGCCCGAAATTCCACAAGGATCCTCCATGCAGCGGGTTTTTTCACGCCGTCCGTTCTATTTATTCTTGGTGGGCTGTGCCGCTGTAATTCCGGGCGCGCTGCTCTCTGTTCATGCTCTTGCCGCACCTGCCGAGGCCCCTGGCTTCTCCTACGTCAAATCTCTCGGCGGGATTGATGAGTACCGCCTCGACTCAAATGGTCTGCAAGTGCTCTTGATGCCCGATCAGTCCGCGCCCGTGGTTACGTTCAACGTCACTTACCACGTCGGCTCCCGTAACGAGGTGACGGGCTCGATAGGCTCCACGCACCTGCTGGAACACCTGATGTTCAAGGGCAGTGAGCACTACAACGACGCGGCGGGAAACGGTGTCAGCCAGTACCTGGAACGGGTTGGCGGCGAATACAACGCGACCACGTCTCTTGACCGCACCAACTACTACGCTACGGTTGGGCGCGATGCGCTGGAGGGTTATGTGGCCATCGAAGCAGACCGGATGCGGAATCTGTGGCTGCACGACAGCGATCGGCAGTCAGAGATGACTGTCGTGCGTAACGAGTTCGAGCGCGGTAAGAATGATCCACGCAACCTATTACATGAGGAGATCACCGCGGCGGCCTATGAGGCGCTGCCTTATCATCATCCGACCATCGGTTGGCGCAGCGATATCGAGAATGTCCCGATCGAGAAGCTGCGCGACTTCTATGACACCTATTATTGGCCCGACAACGCGACCGTCACGGTCGTGGGTGATATTGAGCCGAAGGCGATGCTTGCCATGATCCGCAAGTATTATGGCGTTTACACAAAGGCACAGCGCGGCATTCCGGCTGTCTATACGGAGGAACCGGAGCAAACGGGTCCGCGTCGAGTAGTCGTGAAGAAACCGGGAGAACTGGGGTCGGTTTCCATCGCCCACAAGATTCCCAACGGTCTCAGTCCCGATCAACCTGCTATCGCGGTGATGGACGCGATTCTGAGCGGCGGCAAGGACTCCCGGCTCTATCGCACGCTGGTTGACAAAGGGTTGGCGCTGACCGCGAGGGCGTCAGGCGGGACGTTTCACGACATGAGCCTGCAATTCATGACCGCCAATTTGGCTCCGGGCGCAACCCAGAGCCAGGTGGAACAGGCGCTTCTCGAGCAGATCGAGCTGATCAAGACTCAGGGTGTCACCGCCGAAGAGGTGGCGCAAGCCCGTCAGCAGTATCGGGCGGAGCGGGCCTACCGCCTCGACGGCACGGATTCGGTGGTCGGCGAATTGAACGAGTGGATCGCGACGGGTGACTGGACGCAGTTCGTGCGCTTTTCAGATGCGGTGGAGAAAGTGACACCCGCGGATGTGCAACGCGTGGCGAAGATGTATCTCGATGAAGACCGGAGCACTACGGGTTGGTTCGTGCCGGTAGCGAAGGTAAAGTTGGAGTCAAAGAAATGAGAAGACCAATGATCGCAGTATCCATCGCCTTATTGATCCCCGCCCTTGCTTCGGCAGGGATGGCCGAGCATGTCAATCGCAAAAAGATCGACGGCATCGACCTCATCGCTTATCCCACGGCGATCAAAGATGTCGTGACCATCATGGGGGCACTTCCCGCGGGTGACGCACTTGCAGCAGCGGACCGTAGCAATGTGGCCGTGGCGATGCTGACTGCCATGATGCTCGATCGGGGAACCACGAAGGAGGATAAGTTTGCCATTGCGAAGAAGCTGGAGGGCGTGGGTGCATCGTTACGTTTCAACGTGCAGGACCAATCTCTGCAAATAGAAGCGCGGTGCCTGAAGCAGGACCTGCCTTTGGTCATCGAGCTGATCGCGGAGCAATTGCGCATGCCCGCGTTTTCGCGAGGCGAATTCGAGAAGGCTCGCCAGCAATTCATCGGTGAGCGGAAGAACGCGTTGGATAATGTGCAGGCACGCTCCGCTGAGGCCTTCAAACGCGCCGTGTTTCCTGCGGGACATCCCAACCACGAGCCGGCGATCGATGAATACCTGACCGCTGCCCAAACCCTCACCCTGGATGAGGTCAAGACTTTCTATCACAAATACTACGGCCCCGACCACATGACTCTGGTGCTGGTGGGCGATGTAAACATGGCGCGGATTCACGATACCGTCGCCAGCGCCTTCAGGGGCTGGAAGGGCGGAGGCGACTACCTGCGGGACGCAAAACCCGCCAACCTGACCGAACCGCAGGATCACAATATTGCAGTCGAGATGCCTGGCAAGACCAGCACCATCCTCGCGATTGGCCAAAGTACTGGCTTGCGCTACAAAGATCCGGATACTTTGGCGCTGATGGTGAGCACTGCCGTCCTAGGTAGTGGATTTACAGGCCGACTCATGCACACCGTCCGCGACAAAGATGGCCTGACCTATCACATCGAAGCCGAAATGAGTGACAACACCTTCACCGACGGGAGCTGGCAGATCATGGGGAGCTTTGCGCCCGAGTTGCTCGATCGCGGAACCGTATCCGCACAGCGTGTACTGGAGCATTGGTGGGCCGACGGCATAACCGACGAAGAACTGGCGGCGCGAAAGACGAATCTGATTGGAACATATCAGGTAAGCCTTGCTGATACCTCTGGAATGGCGCAAACATTGCTGTCCACGGTCCTGAGGGGTCGCGATGTGACTTGGCTCGACCAGTATCCGAAGGCAGTCGATGCCGTCACCCTTCTGCAGGTGAACACTGCGATCAAGCAGCACCTCAGACCTGAAAAGATGATTGTCGTGAAGACAGGAACCTTGCCAAAGGCATGAGCATCGTCCGCACATGCTTATCGAGGAATACTCACTTGATAACCCGGGCCCTGCGTGCTGGTTTCTGCGGCTCAGGTGTTGAAACAGTGCAATCAACACCCTCAGCCTGTATCGAAGGGTGTCCGTGCGTGATCGCAGCATCGGCGTTAGTACGGAGGACAGGTGCATGAGTCTTAAGCGCCTATTTACCGAACATCCAAATTCCGTTGGCGAATCCTATCTTGAGCACTTGCGCTCGGCGTGCAGATTTGGGTTCTCCATGTTAGTCGGAGGAGTCGCCTGTCTCATACACGCGGCATTACCATTTTTGTGCGTTCGCACCGGTAGCAATTGCGTTGCCGACCTGCATTCCCGAATGATGGCTCGTCGGGATGAATCTAGAGCCGCCGAACATGACGCGAACCGTGTGGGCGGCATAATTGCACAGTCTCGGGCCCAAAACTCCGAGAGTTGAAGTCGTCCACTAGGGACCATTCGCAATCGCGGCCCCGCAAAGTGTATATGCGACCACGTGCGACTACCCAATGATGTTGCGGCATTGCGCGTCTTACCGAATCTGGCGACACTCGATGTAGTCGGAGCTGCGGTGCTAGGCCCGGGTTGCACGCGCCGCATAGCGCGATTCGGGCTCCCTAATGACCGTATTTAGCGACTGCCTCGACTCTTGAGTAACAACAGTATACGGAATAGTAGATCGGCACTATCGCTGACGACCTCTGCGTCGTCCGCACGGATTCTACTGTATCTCAGCGGTTCTCATTTCGGCGGTGGGGCCACACGAATTTGCACGCATCAGCGCACTTCAATATGCCGCCCTGAGCTTACTGTCCACTCATTGCGTCGTTTGGGGTCACAATAGCACCATAGCGCGTAATGGCCGCTTGGCGCCTCCCACCACTCGACGAACAGGAGGTAGGTAGTCGACCGCCTAGACCCGTGGAGGTCGTCCCCATGCGGCCATCGGCCCCTAGGCCGTCGACCACGCCGTTCATGGCTGCCCGGAATCTTGCGCAAGTCGCAGGCGCGAGCGGCACGCCACAGGCAACTTGTCAGGATCTGTTAGCCGTGTCCGCAGTTCCACGCCAAGCGCGCCAGAAAGAAATTCCGCAAGTAGGTTCTCTAGGTCGGATCGAGAGAGATCGAAGTTGATTTCAATGGCGGAGTACTCGCCTACCAGATAGGTCCAGGGATTCGGCGTCCCAAAATCAGCACGGACGGGCCAGAACGGATAGTGTCGATCGACCGATGCCGAACGTCATACCCAGGCTAAGTGGAATACTGCGAGACGGGGAGTGAGATGCGTGGAACGATTGGGTGGTGGATTCGGGTTCAGTCCGCGCAGGGCCCGACGCTCGTTTGCCTGCTTCTGATAATGCTCGCTGCCCCTGTCGCGGTCCGCGCTGAGGATGCGACGAAGTACTTCGACATCAAGGCGCAGCCGCTCTCGGAAGCGTTGATGGCATTCGGTGCTCAGACCGGGGCGATCGTGATGGCGTCGAGCGAACTCACGACTGGCAAGATCTCAAAGCCCGTGACAGGACAACTGACCCACCACGACGCCTTGACTCGGATGCTGCAAGGAACGGGACTCCAATTTGAGACGAGCGCCGATGGCACCATTCTGATCGTGCGTGCGCCTCCGCCTGGTCGTTAGACACGGCGCGTTTCCGGATGGGACTTTTCGGCTCCATCGGACCGCTCACGGTAAAGCCGGTCGCGCCTAGGTCGTGGTCGTCAGCGAATATAGATCAGCCTGCCAAAATGCTGCGCGTCCGTATTCGAACATCAAGCGGTGGCTGGGATCCCGAGCGAGTGAACCCCTGCCGCTGTGGTATTCTTTTTGGCGAGTGGACGACATCGCAAAATCTATCGCATTAGTCAGTAGCACGCCGGCGTTGGTGCGGCGCGACAAAAGTATGGATGTACTCTACGCTCGCCATTGGGGCGAGCTGTGTCACTACATCAAGAAACGCTTTGGTCCGGGCCCCCCCGACCCGGAAGATGTTGTACAAGATGCGTTCATGAAGTTCGCAGCGATCGATGACCGCGATGCTATCGATAACCCGCGCGCGTATCTGTTTCGGACAGCGCACAACGTCCTGGTCGATGAGCGCAGGCGACTTGCATTGCGCCGCGCGAACCCGGCCGACACCGAAGCGCGGCCCGTCAGTGACGATCGGACGCCCGAGCGCGTCTTAGTAGGTCAGGAGCGGCTGGAGATTCTGACGCGGTCTTTGCGCGCGATGCCCGCGGCGCGACGGCGCTCGTTCTTGCTCAATCGACTGCATGGACTTTCCTGTGCCGCGATCGCGCGGATGACAGGGTATTCGGAGTCGGCGATCAAGAAGCACATCGACCTGGCACTCAGGGATCTTGAAGCCTCGCTGTCGGATGCCGAACGGATTGGACCAAGTGAATCCCATGATGACGATGAATAGCGAAGAAGAGATTAAAGCCGCGGCGCGAGACTGGTTGTTGCGCCTGTCGCTTGAGTCGCCGTCAGAGCACGAGCGAGCGCAATGTGCCGCCTGGTGTGCGGAGGATCCGCGGCACGCGGCGGCGTACCGCCGGTTTGAGTCGATTTGGCAAGATGCGGCGACGCTTGAGGAATTGAAGCCGCTTGCGGCTCTACGGCAGGCGCGCGATCCGTGGTGGCGCCGCGTGCGCGTAAGCCTGGTGGTTCACCCGATGCGCTGGGCTGGAAGTGCGAGTCTCGCGGCGGCAAGCATTGCGGTCGGTGTCTGGTATCTGCTCGCGCCGGTGTATTACGCCACCGGGGTGGCCGAGGTGCGGGAGATT
>Ga0209006_10002626_pt1 | contig 16404 bp, 15 predicted proteins | sample JacPin_JW_Ref_O2_FD_188567 | JGI IMG/M metagenome (GOLD analysis project Ga0209006, IMG submission 188567) | Forest soil microbial communities from Algoma, Ontario, Canada - Jack Pine, Ontario site 1_JW_Ref_O2 (SPAdes) (version 2) | ecosystem: Environmental > Terrestrial > Soil > Boreal... | reverse complement strand
ACCAGGACCACGCGTCCTCAATCGCGGGCTGCAGGAATTTCACGCCATCAAATATGGCGCGAAACTGGCCCGCGGAAATGTGTGAATCGAATAGCCGCAAGCGGGGCGAAGGGAACACGCGCCCCTTCGCCCCGCTTTGCGGGGAGAAGGTGTCATGCGGAGCATGACGGATGAGGGGCAGCGCGACGTTTCGGTGTCGTCTTCAAGCGCGCCTATGCGCGGCTGCCGAGACGGCCACGTTCCGCGCGCCTAGTGATTGTCGCGCGGGATGCCCATCGTCTGGGCGACGCGCTGATATTTGACCGCCGGCTTGAGCACCATGCCGTCCGCGAGCTGGTCGACGATGCCGCGCTGGATCTCCTGCCACGGCGTCTGGCTCGCCGGATGGGGAAAGCCGTGTTTCTCGTAGCTCGCGCGGCGCGCCGCCAGTTCGTTGTCGGTGATCAGCATATTGGCGGTATGCTTCTTCAGATCGATGCGCACCTTGTCGCCAGTGCGCACCAGCGCGAGGCCGCCGCCGGCGGCCGCTTCCGGCGAGGCGTTGAGGATCGAGGGCGAGCCCGACGTGCCTGATTGCCGGCCATCGCCGATGCAGGGCAGGGCGTGCACGCCTTTCTTGATCAGCGCGGCGGGCGGCTGCATGTTGACGACTTCGGCGCTGCCGGGATAGCCGATCGGCCCGGCGCCGCGAATGAACAGAATGCAATGCTCGTCGATCTTGAGTTTGGGGTCCTCGATCCGGTGATGGTAATCCTCCGGGCCGTCGAACACGATCGCGCGGCCCTCGAACGCCTCCGGGTCCTTCGGGTTGGACAGGTAGCGCTTGCGGAATTCGGCGTCGATGACGCTGGTTTTCATGATCGCGCTGTCGAACAGATTGCCGTGCAGCACGACGAAGCCGGCGTCCTCCTTCAGCGGCCTGGCGATCGGGAAGATGACATCCGCGTCGCCGCTTTCCTTGCCCTTGCAATTGTCGCCGATCGACTTGCCGTTGACGGTGAGCGCGTTCTTGTGGATCAGCTTCTTTTTCATCAATTCATTGACCACCGCCGGCACGCCGCCGGCGCGATGGAATTCCTCGCCGAGATATTTGCCGGCCGGCTGCATGTTGACCAGCAGCGGCACCTTATGGCCGATCGTCTCCCAATCCTCGATCGAGAGGCGCACGCCGATATGGCGGGCGATGGCGTTGATATGGATCGGCGCATTGGTCGAGCCGCCGATGGCGCTGTTGACGACGATGGTGTTCTCGAAGGCTTCGCGGGTGAGAATGTCGGAAGGCTTCAAATCCTCCCACACCATGTCGACGATGCGCTTGCCGGTCTCATAGGCGATCTGGCCGCGCTCGCGATGCGGGCCGGGAATGGCGGCGCAGCCGGGCAGGCTCATGCCGAGCGCCTCGGCCAGCGAATTCATCGTCGAGGCGGTGCCCATCGTATTGCAATGGCCGACCGACGGCGCCGAGGAGGTGACGAGCTCCATGAATTCTTCGTAGTCGATCTTGCCGGCGGCGAGCTCCTCGCGCGCCTTCCAGACGATCGTGCCCGAACCCGTGCGCTCGCCATTGTGCCAGCCGTTGTTCATCGGGCCGCCGGACAGGACGATGGCCGGCAGATTGACGGTGGCCGCCGCCATGATGCAGGCAGGAGTCGTCTTGTCGCAGCCGGTCGTCAAAACGACGCCGTCGATGAAATAGCCGTAAAGCGTCTCGACGAGGCCGAGATAGGCGAGGTTGCGGTCGAGCGCCGCTGTCGGGCGCTTGCCGGTCTCCTGGATCGGATGGACGGGAAACTCGAAGGCGATGCCGCCGGCGGCGATGATGCCGTCGCGCACCCGCTTGGCCAGTTCGAGGTGGTGGCGGTTGCAGGGCGAAAGGTCGGAGCCGGTCTGGGCGATGCCGATGATCGGCTTGCCCGATCGCAATTCGCCTGGGGTCAGGCCGTAATTGAGGTAGCGCTCGATATAGAGCGCCGTCATGCCGGGATTGTCGGGATTGTCGAACCAGAGGCTGGAGCGCAGGCGCCGCTTGCCGTCCTTATATTTGTTGTCCTGGGCCTTGGCGCCCGGTTTAGACGGTTCGTTCTTGCCGCTCATTGACATTTCCCCTGCCAAAACTCGCTCTGCTCGTGGCCCGAAGCGATTGCCCTCTAGCATGCTACCAATTGTATGGTAAATCAACGCCGGTGTTTTTTCCCTGGCTTTCGGGCGCGCCGGCGCCATGGTATGGGCATGGGTTAGGCGCCCGTAGCTCAATTGGATAGAGTATCGGTCTTCGAAACCGAGGGTTGGGAGTTCGAGCCTCTCCGGGCGCGCCAAATATTTCAAATACTTATCGGAGACCACGCCCGGGGGAGGGCGGCGCCAGGACCGTGCGACGGGCTGGGGGCTGGAAAGTCGCACGCTCGCTTGAAAGCGTTCCCCGCCGGAAAGAAAAGGCCGCCAGCCTGAACCGCCGCCCGCCGCGGATCGACTACGCTCCCGCATGCCCTGGACGCGAAAATTCCCCGAGCCAATCAAACTCAAGAACGGCCGCACGATCGCGACGCTTGGGCAGGCGCGCGAGCTCATGCTCGCGCTGCCCGAACGCCATCAGATCAGGCCATTCTGGCAATACGCCGCTGAGCTTTTGATCGATGCCGCCGAGCGTGGCGATCGCGCCAGCGTCGACGACGCGGCGGCGCAGCTCAGCCGGGCACTGGCGGCCGAAGGGCTGCTCTGAATGCCCCGCTCCGGCGCCGCAACCCTATCCGACCTGACCAGCCTTTGCGCTGGCGCTCGCGTGCGCCCGTTGCCAGCGCAAGGGCCGCTTCAGCGGCTGCAGGCTGATGGCCAAACACTTGTCATCGCACAAAATCGGTGATGAAGTCGGACCTACCGGCAATTCCTCCAAGTTTGCGATGGTATTTCATTGCTCTGCGTATGCGAGTGCGAGGGGATGGTTGTCGATGTTCAAGCGTTGGGGGATAGCTCAGCTACTCGCGGTCTTTTGGGCCACGAGTTCAATGCAATATTGCGCAGCGCCGGCGACAGCTGCGGAGCAACCCGAAGGCGGCAAGCAGACCGTCATTCGAGGAGAAATCGTCGAAAAACACGACCTTCTTTCGGATGCGAACGACCCGTCATCGCCGCAAACGCCCGACATTGAGTGGTCGCACGCCTTTACGATCTCCCTCTCGGGCAAAAACCAAGTCTCCGAAGTCTGGAACAATACCCGATTGAGCGTGGCCGGCGGACGCGGCTTCGGCCGAAGAAGGGGTCCCCTCGCCACGCAAGCCGAGAACAATGGATCGCTCGGCGACACGACGCGCAAGGTCGTCTGGCGTATCCTCGGACCGAAAAAACTGCAGCGAATATTGCCGGGTGAACACTATCTGATGATCATGGACATCGAAATTGGCCAAGACAACACTTGTCGCCTCGATGCCAAGTATTTGCGACAATCTGGGTTCGTCTCTATCCGGATGCCGCGAGCCGACACCGGCGAAATGTCGAATTTCAGTCTGCCGCGCGTCGAAAAGGCCTCGTGCACAATCGAGTAGAGCCAAAAACGGCCCGAAGGGCGTGGCGCGACGATGACGTTTCGGCAGAGCGACCACCGCGACCTCATAGGGCTGGCCCAGCGTCTCGATCGATTGGCTCGTTTTCGGCTTTCTAACGACTGAACCGAACGCCGAGGTCGCGCCGATCCATCCGAAGGCCATGCCGGTCATCCTGTGAAAGCTTCGCGCTGGGAACGGTCAATACCGTGTGTTATTCGTATGAATGGGCGGGGTAGACATGGCCGAGACTCGGAAGATTGCCGCGATCCTGGCCGCCGATGTCGTCGGATTCAGCCGGATGGCGAGCGCCGATGAGGACCGTACCCTCGCGCGGCTGAGATCTTTGCGCGCCGACCTCATCGATCCCACAGTGGCCAGCCAGAATGGCCGGGTGTTTAAGCGCACCGGCGATGGGGCGTTGGTTGAGTTTCGCAGCGTGGTCGAGGCCGTGCGCTGCGCCTCAACGCGCGCTCGAGATGAGACCGAGTTTTCGGGTTCGCATTTTCTTCGAGATGGGAATGATTCAGCCGATCGCCGAAAGATTCGCGGAAGGCGCGCGCCTAGCCGGCATCCCGGAATAGTCTGACCGTCAGACAAGAATTGTAGGCCTTCGGTTTGGCCGAGTTCGCGATCGTCGGCTTGGGCCGTCGGAAAATTAATTTCTACGGGAGGGGGCTAGCCATGACGTTGAAGGTGATTGGGGCCGGATTTGGCCGAACGGGAACGTGGTCCACTAAAGCGGCGCTCAATGAACTCGGGCTGCCCTGTTATCATATGTCGGAGATCATTCTCAACAAGGAGAACAAGTCTCATCTGAATTTCTGGCGCAAGGTCGCCAACTCTCCGCCAGGCGCGACGCAAGACTGGCAACAGGTCTTCGCCAAATACCAGGCGACAGTCGACAACCCCGGCTGTTGCGTCTGGCGCGAACTGCTCGCCGCCTATCCCGGCGCCAAGGTGCTGCTGACCTTGCACCCTCGCGGCGCCGAGGCCTGGTACGAAAGCACGATCGATACGATCTACTTCACCGAGAATATGTGGCAGTTCAAGGTGCTGGAATGGCTAACGCCATTCGGACGAAAGTTCGGCGACATGTCGCGTAAATTGATCTGGGAGAGATCGCTGCAGGGGACTATGTCCGACAAGGCAAAGGCGATAGCCCGTTACAACGCCTACGCCGACGAAGTCAAAGCGGCCGTTCCCGCCGAGAAACTCCTGGTGTTCAAAGTCGACCAGGGCTGGGCGCCGCTGTGCGCGTTTCTGGGCGTCCCTCAGCCGGCGACCGAGTTCCCGAACATGAACGATCGGGCGGCGATTAAAAAGACGATCGGCGACGTCATCAAGGGGATGTATATCGTGTTGGCCGGCTATGCCGTCGCCGCCGCGGTCGTGATCTATGGCCTCTATCGTCTGCTTCTCTAGAAGCCAGGGCGCGTCGCCGTTATCATGCAGGCGTTGCGCGCAATCCTTCGCGCTATCGAGCAGTTCCGAAACCGACGAGACTCTTCGTTGCTGGCGGCAAGTCATGGCGCAACTCCGTTCGCTGGAGTCGGAAGGCGAGGTCGACGGCATCGCGCCGGCCACGCGTTATTGACGACGAAGCCAGCTAGACCAGCGCCTGCGCCTCCTTCGCCGACACGACCTTGCCGAGCTTTCCGAACTCGTGAAGATCGCCGCCGACCTCGATACGGATTGCTTGGTCGATTCCACCGACGCTTATGGGCGTGAAGCCGCTTTCTGTAATCAGCTTGGCAACCGCCTTTCCAGCTTCGGGTGAATCCGTGGCGTAGAACAGCACCGCAGGTTCGGGCGACCGATGCGCCGCCGAGCCCAGGGATTCCGCGCTCAATGTGCCGAACGCCTTGACGACCTGCGCGCTGTGAGGAGCCAGTTCGGCGATGATTTTCCCTGATGATTGATCCGCGGGGATGATCTTTTTGAAGCCGCCCTTTCCGTCGGGAGCGATCGGATTCGAAGGATCGACGATGATCTTACCGACCAGTTCCTCGCGATGCTCCGTCATGAATTCCTTAATCGCCTGAAAGTGGATGGCGAGGACGACGACCTTCGCGTTCCTCAACGCATCAGCAATGGGCATCGGCCTCGCCCTGGCGCCAAGCTTGGCGGCGAGCTCCTCAGCCTTCGCCAGGCTTCTCTCGGAGATGATGATGCTGTGCTCTCCGTCGGTCAGGTGTTTGGCGAGCCGAGAGCCAATATTTCCGAGGCCGATAATCGAGGTTTCCATAAGACGACTCCCATCGAGCTTCATGCTTCAAGGCTGAGTCGGGACGAGGCCACCCGCGTCGCCATACCCCTACCCGAAGCGGCGCTCATTCGCCCAACCGTAAACTTGCCGCGCTCGAAGCTAGTCCCCGTTCGATTTGCGTTTTAGACGGCAAAGCCGGAAATTACATTTCCAAACTTGGAATGATGGCGCCGGTCTTATGAAGGAGACGGCTGCCGGCGCGGCTTCGAGCCATTTCTTGCGAAGTGGCGGCCGAAGCGATCGATCAGGCGACCCATGATGGATCTGAATTCTCTTGTCGTGTTTGCGAAGGTCGTCAGAGCCGGCAGCTTCTCGGAGGCTGCCCGCCGGCTGAAGATGCCGATCTCGACAGTCAGCCGACGCATCGCTGAACTGGAGGATCAACTTGGCGTCCGTTTGCTGGAGCGCTCGACCCGCAACCTTCGTCTCACCGAACTGGGCGCAGAGATCCTCGAGCAGGCAATGCGCAGCGCGGAGCTGAGCGAAACGGTTGAGAGCATCGTTTCGAATCGGCTTTCGGACGTTTCCGGTACGTTGCGCCTATCCGTAATGCCGAGCGTATCCGAGACGCTGCTGACGCCGCTCATTACGGCGTTCCAGGCCTCATATCCGAATGTGCGCGTTCAGGTCCTCGTCACTGAGCGAATGGTGGACCTTGTCGCCGAGGGAGTGGACTTAGTATTTCGATTGGGTTCGCTGAGAGACTCCTCCCTCGTCGCGCGCAAGATCCTCACATACCGGCATCAGCTCGTGGCGAGCCCGTCCTATCTGAATGCGTGCAAGCCGCCTGAACGACCCCAGGACCTCCTGGATCACCGGCTTCTCAGCTTTTCATACTGGAAATCTGAGGGAAGTTGGACCTTCATTCACAAGAACGGCGAAGACAGGGAGACCTTGACTTTTCAGCCCTATCTTTCAATGAACGACTTCGCCGGCCTGGCGCCCGCCCTGGCCGCGGGAGGGGGGATTGGGGACCTTCCGCCGATCGTGCAGCCCAATTTCATGAGGGATGGGCGATTGGTCGAGGTCATGCCCGACTGGCGGTTCCGCACCTTCGATTTGTCCATCGTTCACGTCGGAAGTCGACACATGTCCAAACCCTGTCGTTTGTTCAAGGAGCTCGCGACTGAGATAGCTCCCAGTCTGTTTCCGAACCTGCCCGGCTAAGGGGACTACTGAGCGCGAGAATCGATGGAGCTTCATCCCGGCGTCCTGGATGAAGGGATTGCACATCACCCGGCATGTTCGGCAACACGGCGCCGTAGCGGCTGAAACATGCTCAAGCCGCACGCGTCCCAGGGTTGCGCGCCAATCCCGCGTAGAGGTCAAACATCCGTTCGCGCCACGCGGCGACTGGATCGTCAGACTCAACGAGCTCGAACGCGCTCGTCGTATACGCCCATTGAAAGACGCTGAACACGGCGTAGTCGGCATAGCTCGGCTCGGCGCCGCCGAGAAATTGCTTCGATCGGAGGGTCAGCCTAAGCGGCGCAAGAACTTCGGTGCGAAATGGACCGACCAACTCCTCACGACCTCACCGTTGATCCGCAAAACCTCTCGGCTCGTTGCGAGAACATGAATTCTCGGGCCGGCTCTCAGGATCATTTCCGCCATTCGAGCGGCGTGGTCGTATCCACAGGCGTGGCCTGAAGTCGCGCGGATCACAAATCTGGTATCCTTCGAGCCGGATGAGATCGATGTGTATCTGGACGATATGAAACTCGTCGCGGCGCCAGGTCAGAACGTCGTGCCGCACGGAATCGACCGGGGTCTCGATCCTGACGAGATGCTGGAGCGCGGCGCACCCGCAGTCAGATAACGTTCACTAGCATCGCTCCCAGGACCAGGCGGATGACGGGGAAAGATGATCGATTACGCCGCACCGACCCTGCCGACCCAGTCGGTTCCGCTGGTTCGGGGCGGCGCCGACAGAGTTGCTGGCGACGCGATTTCCTTGATTGCCCAGAGACCAAATAGTTCCTGTATCATCGCCTCACCTTATTGAAAGGAAAGACCCATGGACCTCAAATTGAAGGGCAAGCGCGCGCTGGTTAGCGGCAGCACGGCAGGCATCGGCCTGGCTATCGCGGCGACATTGGCTGGTGAAGGCGCCCGGGTGATCGTCAACGGCCGGGCGCAATCCTCCGTCGACGCCATTGTCAAAGAACTGAGATCCTCTGGCGGCGATGTCGATGGCTTTGCCGGCGATCTCAGCAAAGCGGCGTCGGCTGGGGAACTCGCCCGGCAATATCCCGAGGTCGATATCCTCGTGAACAATCTCGGCATCTTCGAGCCAAAGCCCTTCGAAGAGATCCCGGATGAGGACTGGGCGCGGTTCTTCAATGTCAACGTGCTCAGCGGAATTCGCCTCGCGCGGTTGTTTCTGCCGGCGATGAAGCGCGCCAATTGGGGGCGCATCATATTCATTTCAAGCGAAAGCGCCGTGCAGATCCCCGCCGAAATGATCCATTACGGCATGACGAAGACGGCTCAGCTCGCCGTCTCGCGCGGTCTGGCCGAAGCCGTCGCCGGAACCGGCATCACCGTCAACTGCGTCTTGCCGGGCCCGACAAAATCGCGGGGGGTTGGCGATTTCGTGGAAACGCTCGCGAAGGCGGGGGGAAAGTCTTTTGAGGAGGTCGAGAAGGAGTTCTTCGAAAAGGTGCGTCCGACCTCGCTGATCAAGCGGTTCGCTTCGCCCGAGGAGGCTGCTTCCCTTGTGGCGTACGTCGCCAGCCCCCTGGCGTCGGCGATAACAGGCGCCGCCTTGCGGGTCGATGGTGGCGTCATAAAAAGTGCATTCTAGCATCCGGACGGATACTGGCGGGACCGTAGCGTTCTGGAATATCGGCCCACGGCGATCCCGTGCGCAGCCGCCAGTAAATGCCGTTCAACACTTTGCGATCGTCCGCTCGCGCCTTGCCTTGTGGCTTATTGGGCAACAATGGCGCGATGATCGACCACTCAAAATCCGTCAGTTCGCAGCGACGGGCATGCATTCGAAATCCTCCTCGGATTATAGGCTGACAGAGCTCAGTCTGGATTGCTTCGTCGCTTCGCTCCCTCGCAATGACGGCGAAAGTCATCGCGCACTAACCGCCGCCGCCTCTCGCCTCCATCATGAATTGCGCGCAGCGTGCGCCCATCATCATCGCCGGCGCATTGGTGTTGCCGGCGTTGATATTGGGCATGGCCGAGAGATCGCAGACGCGCAGATTGTCCACGCCGCGCAGGCGGAATTTGGCGTCGAGCGCCGCCAGCGGGTCGTTGCTGGCGCCCATCCGGCAGGTTCCGCTCGGGTGATAGTTGGTCTTCACCAGACGGCGGCAATGCGCCATCAGCGCTTCGTCGCCGAGATCGGCGGGATCGGGCGCGACGATATGGCCGACCCGTTTGGCGAGCGGCCCGGACTGGAACGCGCGCAGGAAGAAACGCTGGCCGTCGATCATCGCGCGCATGTCGGCCGGGTCTTTCAACAGATGGGGCGAGACCAGTGGCATGTCGTCGGGATTGGCCGAGGCGAGCCGGACGAAGCCGCGCGATTTCGGCTTCACCACCACGGTGGTGACCGTCATTCCATAGGTATCGGCGACATGGCCGAGCGCATCGCGGTCGAGATAGACGATCGGCACGCAGAAAGCCTGGATGGTCGGGTCGGCCGCGGGATCGGTCGGGTTGACGAAGGCGCCGGCCTCGACGCCCGCGGAGGTGATCCGCCCCGTGCCGAACAGCTTGAACTGCAGGCCGTTGAGCAGCATCCGCCAGCCGATTCCCTGCCTGTAATAGCCGTGCCTGCCATTGGCGACAGCGATGATCGGGACCTCCGGATGGTCGATCAGATTTTCGCCGACGCCCGGCAGGTCGGCGATGCATGGGACGCCATGGGCGCGCAGATGATCGGCGGGACCGATTCCCGACAGCATCAGCAATTGCGGGGTGATGAGCGCGCCGGCGGCGACGATCACTTCGCCATCCGCGAACGCCTGTCGCTCGGCGCCGCTCGCATCGCGCCAGGCGACGCCGATGGCGCGGCCGTTGTTGGTCAGAATGCGCCGCGCCTGCGCGCCGAGGCGGATCGTCAGATCGGGGTCGCCCTCGAGCGGCGCGAGGAAGGCGTAGGCCGCGCTGCTGCGTTTGCCGCGCCGGTTGGTGAATTGATAGAAGCCGACGCCTCTTTGTTTCGGCCCGTTGAAATCATAGTTGAACGGCTCGCCGAGCGCCTGCACGCTCTGGACGAACCAGCGCGAGACATCGTCGATATGGCCGGGGTCGGAGACCAGCACCGGCCCGTCGGCGCCGTGTAATTCGTCGCAGAGCCGATTGTTGCCTTCCATCGCGCGGAAATGCGGCAACACGTCGGCCCAGCTCCAGCCGGGATAATCATTGTCGCCGCGCAGCAGCGCATCCCATTCGTCATAGTCGGAAGCGCGGCCGCGCATATAGACCTGCGCATTCACCGACGAGCCGCCGCCGAGCACGTTGCCTTGCGGAATGTCGTGAACGCGCCCGTTCAAGTGTTCCTGCGGCACAGTATGGTGGTAGCGCATGAACTTGCTGCCGTTGATCATCTTGAAAATGCCCGGCGGCATATCGAGCAACGGATGGCGGTGCGAATGGCCGGCTTCCAGCAGCAGCACACGCGCGCCTTTCCTGACCAGCCCCGCGGCCGCGGCGCAGCCCGACGAGCCGCCGCCGACGATGATGTGGTCGTAGCTCTCGCTCACGCGCGGATTTTCTCCAGGCCTTGCCAATCGAAGGCGATGCCGTGGCCCGGCCGGTTCGGCGCGTGTGCGAAACCGTCGGCGATACGCAGCGGCTCGGCTATGTAGAGGTCGAGGCCGAAGCCATGCGCTTCGAGATAGGAGCGGTTGGGGCAGGCGGCGAGCAGATGCACGGTGACGTCATGCGCGCCATGGCTGGTTACCGGCATGTTGAACGCCTCAGCGAGATGGGCGATTTTCATGAAGGCGGAGACGCCGCCGCAATTGGTGACGTCGGGCTCGGGATAAGTCACCGCGCCGGAGGCGATATATTGCTTGAACTCCCACAGGCTGCGCAGGTTCTCGCCGGCGGCGATCGGCAGGCCGCCCTCGCGCACGATGCGCGCATGGCCGGCCGGATCGTCAGGGATCGTCGGCTCTTCGAGCCAGGTGAGATCGTAAGGCGCCAGCGCGCGGGCGGCGCGGATCGCTTCGTCGACGCCCCATTTCATATTGGCGTCGACCATCAGCGGGAAGCCATCGCCGAGATGGGCGCGCATCGCTTTGACGCGCTCGACATCCTCAGTGAGGCGCGTGCGGCCGACCTTCATCTTGATCGCGCGAAAGCCTTTGGCGAGATTGTCGTCGGTCTGGCGCAGCAGTTTGTCGAGTGGCAGGTCGAGATCGATGCCGCCGGCGTAGCACGGGACCTTGGCGTCGAAGCCGCCGAGATAGTTCCATAGCGGCAGTCCCGCGCGTTTAGCCTTGAGGTCCCACAACGCCATGTCGAAAGCGGAAATGGCGAGCACGGTCGGACCGCCGCGCCCGCCGTAATGCAGCGCCCACCAGGCTTTCTGCCAGAGCGCTTCAACATGGTCGGCTTCGGCGCCGGCGAAGATTTCCGGCATTTCGCGCCTGAGGATCGCGTCGATCGCCGCGCCGTTGCGCCCGACCGTGAATGTATAGCCGACGCCCTCGGCGCCGTCGGCGTCGCGCAGGCGCATCGTATTGAGCTCGAAGGCGCGGATCTCGCCATGCGTGCTGTCTGTGAGCATCACGGGCAGCGGGATTCGATAGAAGCCCGGCTCGATCGAAGTCAGTCTGGCCACGCGGGTTTCCTCCGGATTGCGGATTTTTGGTTGTGACGATCCGACGGGCGCCAGATCGTTGTCAGCATTTCAAAAAGGGCAATTTGAGCGGAGGCGCAAGCTCGAAAGAGTTGCGACGGGTATCTCTTAGCCGCCCTTCACCAGCAACCATCGCGCTGCCATCGGCGCGCGAAGCCGTCAAGTCGACCTGCTTCGCAGGCGGCTTCGCCGGACTTGACCGCTCCGCCCGCCGATGGCCGTTTGCCTACCATGTCCTTTGGTGAGCGATGCGGCCCGATTGGGCCGCGCCGCTCAACAAAGGACATGGAAGCCTCTTTGCCGCGCCGATGGGGCGCAGTCACCCCGAAGGGGCCGCAGCGAAGCGGAGGAGCGGCGCAGCCGCTTGACGGCGATTCGTCGGCGTGGCTCCCACGGGTCATCTCCAAGCACGACTTCCTCCCTCACGCCGCGGCGCCTCTTGACAAGAGCCTATCAAGATATATCTTAAGTCACGACATATCGTAATATGTCATTCAACTCAGGAGAGAGAACATTGTTTTTCAGACATTTCCACCGACACGAACCGGGCCACGCGATGCGCGACGGCTTCGGACATGGCCGCCACGGCGGCTTTGAAGGCCATCACCGCGGCCGCGGCTTTCGCGGACGCGACAGCGAGCGCGTCTTCGAACATGGCGACCTTCGCCTGGTCATTATGGCGCTGCTCAAGGACAAGCCGCGCTACGGCTACGAGATCATCAAGGATCTCGAAGAGCGCGTCGGCGGCGGCTACAGCCCGAGCCCCGGCGTCGTCTATCCGACCTTGACGCTGCTCGAGGAAGTCGGCCACGCCACCGTCACCAACGAACATAGCGGGCGTCGGCTCTATACGCTTTCGGCCGAAGGCCTCGCCTATCTCGAAGCGAACCGCACCCTCGTCGATTCCATTCTCGCGCGGGTATCGGAGGCCAGCGCCTCGCGTCGCGGGCCGCCGCTCTCGGTGATGCGCGCGATGGAGAATCTCGGCACGGCGCTTCGTCTGCGCCTGCGCGGTCGGCCTTTCAACGACGATCAAATCCGCGTGATCGCCGCGGCGATCGACGCCGCCGCCAAGTCGATCGAGGAGAGCTGAGCGCCGCGGCGTCCTCTCTAGACGCCGTGGTCTTTCAGCCAGCCTGTCGCTTCCTTCCACGAGGCTTCGGCGTCCGCCTTGTTGTAGCTTGGACGATAATCGGCGTGGAAGGCGTGACCGGTATCGTCATAGACGATGATTTTCGAAGCGCCGCCGGCGGCGGCGAGCTTTTCGCGCATCGCCGCGATCTGCGGCGCGGTGATGCCGGCATCCTTGCCGCCATAGAGGCCGAGCACCGGAACCTTGAGATCGCCGACGATGTCGGGCGGGTTCTTCGGCTTCAGCGCGCCTGGCGCGCCGCCAAGCGGCCCATACCAGGCGATCGCCGCCTTGAGGGAAGGATTATGCGCGGCATAGAGCCAGCTCTCGCGGCCGCCCCAGCAAAAGCCGGTGACGGCGGCGCGCGAGACATCCGCCGAACCGCTGGCCCTGGCGAAGGCGAGCGCCGCGTCGAGGTCGCTCAGCACTTGCGCGTCGGGTATCTTCGAGACGATGTCGGCCATGATCTTCTTGATGTCGGTTTCGCTCGAAGCGTCGCCGACGCGCGCATAAAGGTCGGGCGCGATCGCGTAATAGCCGAGCTTCGCCCAGCGCCGGCAGACGTCCTTGATATATTCATGGACGCCGAAAATTTCGTGGATGACCAGCACGCTCGGGAAGGGACCGCCATGATCGGGCATCGCGCGATAGGCCGGGATATCGGCGTCGCCGGCGGGGACCTTCACTTCGCCGGCGACAAGCCCGTCGGCTGATGTCGTCACCACTTGCGCCAGGACGGGCGTGACGGCGGCGCAAAAGCCGATGGTGAGGCTCGCCTTGACGAGAACGCGGCGATTGAGCGGCGCGACGGGCGGCCGCAGGGAGTTCAGATGGTCGGAATCGAACATGGCGGCTCCGTGAAGAACGAACAGGCGCGCTACTCAAGCGTCCATCGCGAGCGGAGCGCGAATCAATGTTTTGTGTAGCGCCCCACGCGCCATAATGGTTCCAAAGGCGACCGATCCGCGTTAGGCCGTCGTCGCGAGTATGAAGGATTAGGATTGATGGCCGACTTTGATGGTCTGCCGGTTCCGCAGCGTTACTGGTCGGCTCTCGCCATCTGGATCGCGCTGGTGATGGCCGTTCTCGACGGCGCCATCGCCAATGTTGCGCTGCCGACGATTGCGCGCGAGCTTTCCGCCGCGCCGGATCAGACGATATGGGTGGTCAACGGCTTTCAGCTCGCCGTGGTCGTGTCTTTGCTGCCGCTCGCCGCGCTCGGCGAAATGGTCGGCTATCGCCGGGTGTTCCTGGCGGGCGTGATCCTGTTCACCATCGCCTCGCTCGGCTGCGCGCTCGCCCAGAGCCTCCCCGCGCTGATCCTCGCGCGCGTCGTGCAGGGATTGGGCTCGGCCGGCATCATGAGCGTCAATGGCGCGCTGCTGCGCTTTTCCTATCCGCAACGATTGCTTGGGCGCGGCGTCGGCATGAACGCGCTGGTCGTCTCGGCCGCAGCGGCGTTCGGCCCGACCGTCGCTTCCGCGATCCTCGCGCTTGGGCCATGGCAATGGCTGTTCGCCGTCAATATTCCGATCGGCGTCTTTGCGTTCCTGGTCGGGCGCGTAACGCTGCCCGGCAGCCCGACTTCGGGTAGGCTCGATCTGCCGAGCACATTGCTGAATGTCGCGACATTTGGTTTCGGATTCATTGGGATCGACGTATTGACGCGCGGCGGCGATGCGCGGATCGGCGCCGCCGAACTTGCCGCTGCAATTGTCACCGGGCTGACGCTGATCTGGCGATCGCGTTCGCAGGTGAGGCCGCTGGTGCCGATCGACCTGCTCAGGAACAGGCTGTTCGCGCTGACGGTGGTGACTTCGATCGCCTCCTTCACGGCGCAGATGCTCGCTTTCGTTTCCTTGCCCTTCTATCTCCAGGGCGTGCTGCATCGCAGCCAGGTCGACACCGGCCTGTTGATGACGCCATGGCCGCTCGCGGCCGGCATCGCCGCGACAATCGCCGGTCGTGCAGCCGATCGCTTTCCCGCCGCGATCCTCGGCGGCGCCGGGCTCGCCGTTCTGGCGGCCGGGCTGGCGTCGCTGGCGATCCTTCCCGCCGACGCCTCCTCGCTTTCGATCGCCTGGCGGATGGCGGTCTGCGGCCTCGGCTTCGGCTTCTTCCAGTCGCCGAACAATCGCACCATGCTGTCTTCCGCGCCGATGGACCGCAGCGGCGCGGCGGGCGGCATGCTCGCCACCGCCCGGCTGACCGGCCAGACGATCGGCGCGACGCTGGCGGCGATTTCGTTTCGCTTCGCGACGAGCGCTGAACCCGTCGCGCTCGGCGTCGCGGCTTTGTTCGCCGCCGGCGCGGCGATCGCCAGCGTCTCGCGGCTCCTGCACGCGCCGCCGGTTCCGCCAACCGAGCCGGGACCGGTCGCTGAGGCGCCGTGACGGTTCTACTTGCAATGTCGCGCCGCCCCTCATCCGTCCGGCTTCGCCGGCCACCTTCTCCCCGCTACGCGGCGCGAAGGTGTCATGCGAAGCATGACGGATGAGGGGCGGCGCAAACATTTCGGAACGGTCTCCCCCCTTCCTTTCCCATGTGCCTGAACTCTGCTGAAAGTCTTCAATGCCGATCCTCACCCATCGCCGCGCCTTCCTCGCCGGCCTCGCCGCCCTTCTTTCGCCGCTGCCCGCCGGCGCCGCCGATTTCGTCTCCGCCGATAGCGTGAAATCCGCGAGCGAGCGGATCGCCGCGCTGGAGGCGCGCGCGGGCGGCCGGCTCGGCGTCTTCGTTCTCGATACGGCGAGCGGCCTTTCCATCGCACATCGCAGCGACGAACGTTTCCCGATGTGCAGCACGTTCAAGCTTCTGACCGCCGCCGCGGTGCTCGCACTGGTCGACGCCGGCAGCGAACGGCTCGACCGCAAGATCCCCTATGGAACCGCGGATCTGCTGGAATATGCACCCGTCACGAAAGCGCATGCCGGGGAGGGCGCGATGAGCCTCGGCGATCTTTGCGCGGCGGCGATCGACTGGAGCGACAATACGGCGGCGAACCTGCTGCTCCAGGTGATCGGCGGGCCGCCGGCGTTCACGCGCTACGTGCGCGCGCTTGGCGATGAATTGACGCGTCTCGATCGGAACGAGCCGACGCTCAACACCGCCATTGCGGGCGACGAAAGGGATACGACGACGCCGGCGGCGATGGTCGGCGACATGCGCGCGGTGCTGCTCGGCGACAGGCTTTCTCCAGGCTCGCGCCGGCAGCTTGAGACTTGGCTGATCGGCGACAGGGTCGGCGATAAGAGAATCCGCGCCGGCCTGCCGCCGTCCTGGCGCGTCGGCGACAAGACCGGCACCGGCGATAACGGCACGGCCAATGTGATCGCGATCATCCGGCCGCCGGATCGCGCGCCGCTTCTTGCCGCGAGTTACTATACCGGTTCGTCAGGATCGGCTGATGCGCTCAATGCGGTGCATAAGGAGGTTGGGGGGATTGTCGCGGCGACGTTTTGACTAGATGTCGCGTGAGCTCAGAGAAGTCGCGCTGCCCCTCATCCGTCATGCTCCGCATGACACCTTCTCCCCGCTACGCGGGCTATTCGATGCACACATCTTTTCCTTGAGTTTTTTGACGAACTCCGATTCGCTGCAGGGGCAGATTCTGGAGCCGATGATGGATTTGAGCGCGGTC
>Ga0209006_10002625_pt1 | contig 16407 bp, 15 predicted proteins | sample JacPin_JW_Ref_O2_FD_188567 | JGI IMG/M metagenome (GOLD analysis project Ga0209006, IMG submission 188567) | Forest soil microbial communities from Algoma, Ontario, Canada - Jack Pine, Ontario site 1_JW_Ref_O2 (SPAdes) (version 2) | ecosystem: Environmental > Terrestrial > Soil > Boreal... | reverse complement strand
ATTCGGGAAACCCTTGGAGCTCCTGGAATGGGACGTTCCATCTCCCGGCGCGGGCCAAATCTTGGTGAAAACCGAGGCCTGCGGAGTATGCCACACCGATCTGCACGCGGCTCATGGCGACTGGCCGGTGAAGCCCACACTCCCGTTCATTCCTGGGCATGAGGCAATCGGCTTGGTGGTTGCCATTGGATCTGGCGTGACAATTGTCAAAGAGAGCGAGCGAGTCGGGGTGCCGTGGCTTTATTCGGCGTGTGGTCACTGCGAGTACTGCTTGACTGGCTGGGAGACGGTGTGTGCTCAGGCGCAGTTCGGCGGCTACACCAGGAACGGGGGTTTTGCCGAATACCTCCTAGCCGATCCGAATTATGTTGCCCACATTCCTGCCGGCCTTACGGCTCTGGAAGCCGCACCGTTAATTTGCGCAGGAATCACGACCTACAAGGGGATCAAGGAGACCGAGGCACGGCCCGGCGAATGGATCGCTATCTCGGGCGCCGGCGGACTCGGTCACCTGGCCATCCAATATGCGAAGGCAATGGGACTGCTCATCTGCGCGATTGACATCGATGACGGCAAGCTGGCTCATGCCACGCGCCTTGGCGCCGATTTCGTGATCAACGCCAAGACTGGAGACCCGGCGGATGCCGTGAAGAAGGCTACAGGCGGCGGAGCTCATGGCGTTCTGATTACCGCGCCTTCGCTCGTCGCATTCAAGCAAGGCGTTGGCATGACTCGGAAGCGCGGCACTTGTGTCCTGGTCGGGCTGCCGCCAGGCGAATTTCCAGTTCCGCTCTTCGATGTGGTGGCGAACTGCATAACCATCCGCGGTTCATTCGTCGGCACCCGCCAGGATATGGCCGAAGCACTCGCCTTCGCTGTCGGGGGCAAGGTCAAGGCCGATATCGAGTTGCAGCCCCTATCTTCCATCAACCAAGTCTTCGACCGGCTCGAACACGGCGATGTGCCGTCACGTGTGGTTCTCGACTTCGCGCCGATCAAAACGAAGGATCAGCGCGCGGAAGTAGATCAGCACCTCGCAACCGCAGGCGCAGGTTCCAAGCCAGGGTTAGTTCGAGCAACGGCGGGCAATCCCACGTCGCCTTCGCTGCACACAGGGGCACCCATCGTTTAGTTCCGTAAAGGTGTGCGCGCAGCAAGGCGGTCGTTAGAAGAACACAATACAAAGAACCAAGACAAAAAACGTGCTCGCGGTCGCGGGAGCGTTGTATCGAACTACTTCGGATTTTTCACGATCGGTACGGATATACGAACACAATGCTAAGCAACTGCATACGAAAGCAAAGAGAGAGAGAGAGAGAGAGAGAGAGAGAGAGAGAGCATGCCAGCACAACAACAAGCAACCAGAAATATCATCGACACTCACCGGCATATTTTCGGTCCGAAACTGCGTCAGAGCCGAACTTTGCAAACGAAGCAGAGGCTCAGCTCAACCTCACTCGCCAGTTCCCAATGATCTGCCAAGCACCCCAAAAATAAGGTGACGCGGAGGCCTTGTTTCCGAGTACCGCCAGCTGAGCTGACTGCAAGCACCGAGCGAGGTCTTCGCCCATCTTAACGTGCCGATAAAAAACTTCGACGAGCTCTCCGGTTTGACGATCCGGAACGCGCCACAGAGAGCCCACCACGGCTTCGAAGCCGCTATACATGAAACTTGGCACCAATCCCTCAAGTTCGTCTCCGGAGTGGATCGTCATCCGGCCGCTTTCGCAAGTACTAAGAATGCAAACTTGGCGCGGGAGGTGACGGTCATCAGGTCGCGGCACGTGAAGTGTTTCTTGCCACTGAGTAAGATGCCAGAGTTAAGCGGGTCCGACGAGTCGTACTGCGCATGGCAGGCGATGTGGACGAGATCGCACTGAGCCACCTTGAGCAAGAGCATTTCTCTGCTTATCTTCTTTCCTTCCTCCTGATCACAACCCAATGCGCCGGCGACGACGGAGCCCTCTTTCCTTGCATACGGAAGATCCCCCAGAGAATCGGCAAAGACAATTGCTCCCCTGGCCGTTGCGTCTGCTGCGAAATTCCAATAGCCAGCCACGCTGAAGGAGGGCAGGATGGCCAAAGGATGCCGCTCAGCTAGATAGGAAGTACCAATCCTCGCAGCTGCGAAGGGTATCTGAAGTAGTGGGCCTCCGATAACAAGGCACAGAGTGGTCTGATCATTAACGGATGAGATGAAGTCTCCCACCAGTTTCTGCGTCAACTCGTCCAGAAGTGCCGAATTCCATTGGCCCCGACCGATGTCCTCTTGAATCGAAACGACAACCTGCCAAAGGCGGCCCTTGGGTAACTCAACCCGGCGCCAGCTTTTGCAGTTGCCCCCGCCATCAAAATGCCAGACAAAAACCCCGTCCTCCGCCGGAAACATGACGAGGAATTCTGTTCGCTCCGAAGATAGTTGTCGATCCATGACTTCGGAAGGGTCCAAGGGGTTCCCTCCGCGAAGTCTCGCGTAGTGTTCGAATCCAGACGGAATGCGACCAAACAGTTCCTGCTCGCTCCTCTCGATTCTCGCGAGCTCCGTCAATAGCTGGTCTTTCTGCTCCGAGGGGGCAGTCTGCAACTTCAGGAGGATATCGAAACTGTTTCGGCGAAGTTCATCGTCCTGCTCGCGAAATGCTTTCGGGAGCCCGGCAGGTGCGGGAACGTGAGCGCGTCCAAATTGCTCCAGAAGCGATCTGACCTTTACCAGTTCCGTGGCGCGCAGGGCTTCACCTGCATGAGGCATTCCCAGTGCGTAAGCTGCGTTCACTACCGCCGCAGCAACAACCGTTCCATAGCGCTGCCACTCTCGTCGGTTCGGCCCCACGATCTCCAGCCGCCCTTCCTCAATTACACTCATTCCCTGCTTCGCGAAGCGGAATGCCTCGCTTGGCCGGCCGAGCTTCAGTTCCAGGCGCGATAGTTGCGAGAAATCTAACGGACTCACCTGCGAGAAGTGATTAGGGAGGATAGATTTTGCGCGGGTAATGATCCTTTCAGCCTCTCCGATGTTTTGCAGTAGCAGGTATCCCTCGGCGACGTTCAGCAAAACACCAAGCTCGTCTAAGGCCTCAGGCCCTTGCCAGCCCGATGTCGCGGACCCCGCTTCAGCTTCGAGGTCTTTAAGTCTGGCATCCAGCCCCGCTGTGTCGCCTAGAATGATGCTGGCTTTCACGTAACCTAGGAGTGAATCCGTAACCCGAGTCGTTGTGGACCCGTATCGTTGCTTGTATGTCAAAGCAACCAGGAATGCTCGCTTGGCAGTGGAATGAAGCATGATCCTCGCAGATGCGACAGCATACTCGTGAATGGCTGTAGCGGCTTCCGGGTAGTCCTTGAAGCCCTTATGTAGGCGAAATGCTCTGACGAGATAGTGTCGGGCTTCGCGCTGATGCCCTGCACGGTCGAGCCCAATGCCATAGGACCGCAATATAAACGGAAAGCGAAACGCATCCGACTCAAACTTTGTGATATCCCGACCTTCGGCTTCGACTTGGCTAACCATGTTTCTCAATGAGGCCAGCGCATGATTGAAGTCGTCAGTTCCCGGTAATTCGCGAAGCATCACTAACGTCCCAGAAGTCCAGGGGGAACGTTGGCCCGACAAAGCCTGTTGTCCAAACAGGACTTCTGCGGCTAGTGAGTGGAGTTCGTCACCGACAGAGACGTTAGTGAGTTGCTTGCTGATCGCAAGTGCGGTCCGGATCGTTTTCTCTGCCAATTCTCTTTCGTTTACGTCACGGTAGACACGGGCTGTGTGGACCAGAGCTAAACAGACACCCTGAAAGTCGTGATTCTGATATGAGCGGTTTCTCCCTTCGTTGATCACAATCAAGCATGTCGTCCATCTCTGCCGCAAGTACTGAATGTGCGCCAGCTCTTGAAAGAGCCCTGCAGCCCGCTCTGAGTAGTACGAACCATCCGCTACTCTTTCGAATCCGACGTTGAGACATTTCACCGCCAACTCAAGCTGCTCTCGACCGACAAATAACCTGCCGAATGCGAGTGACCACTCCAGAATCTCCTCTATCGCGCTATTGCTGAGCTCTCGAACTGCCGCGCTAAGGTATTCCAGAGCCTGATTGGGGTCTCTCCAGGCAACACTGAAGGAAAGTAAAGAAAACATGCGGCTGACACTGATGCCCGAGCAGTTTCCAGTCAACTCCGTAATTCCTTGTCGCAGCAGGCTGGCCGTTGCGACAAAATCGCCAGTCTCCAGACTGGCGTGACCGGCGCGCAGGAGTACTTCCGCGGCTTTCTCAAAAGAATCAGAGACCAAGGCTGACCGAAACGCCTTTAAGTACCACGTCGCGCTCTCAAGATAGAAACCGCACTTCTCATAAAGAATGTCGGCAACACCCAAGCAGCATCGGTACACGCCTGAGTAGTCGTTGGCATCTTCAGCGACAGCAAGAGCTTGAGCAAAGAAACCGAGGGCGCTTGAAAACCGACCCTCGGCGGCGGAGGTCTCCGCGTTCCGAGCCGGCAAGTCGAAATCGCCAGTGGGGCTCACTTTTGAATTGAGCGCCTTAAACGCTTCTTCACAAAGGCTCAACTTTTGTTCGAAGATGGAGTATTCCGAATTGCGCTCAGACGGACGAACCCCATTAAGCCATTGACGGGATTCATTTAGGCGTCCCAAATAGAAGTTGTATATTGCAAGCTTCACGGCTGAGACGGCCAATGCTCTAGGATCGGCACGAGTGCGCAGGCGAAGGTCATAACCGAAGCACCCGAGATCTCTAGCTTTTCTATAATCCCCGACCTCGCTCAGTTGCCAACCAATGTTACCGATCAATTCAGGCGTTTCGCCGGCGTGCGCAAGAGTTCGAAACGCCAGCGCTCTGTAAAGATGGCGCAACGATGAAAGCGGAGCGTGTCTCATGTAAGCGGCTTTGGCGCTGGAAATCTCTGCGTCAGCGCTTGCCAGGAGTTTGGTATCGGGCCAGGAAGACGACTGGCTCGTAATTTCTGACAAAATGGGAAGAAAATCCGTATCTTCCCAAATAGGAGCGACGCTAATGTCGAGCAAGGGTGGCGGCACGTCATGCTTCCGCGAAAAAGTGCGCTTAAACCACTGTTCTATACGAGAGAGTCCTCGGAGTTTGCGCATCGCTTTTGAGGTCCGACTTATCAAACATGCTTTCATCGCTTGCAGTTACGATAGATCTAAACTATCCTCCGATAGACTGGAAGAAGCTGTTTACCAATTGGAAAACGCATGAACAAACTAATCCGATATTTTGACCTAGCGCCTGTGAATTCCCGGGGAGGGGTCGGTCAAGTACGACCCACGCTATTGCCGTGGTGGCCGCAATACCTGACTCTCGTGATAGGCATCACTATACAGCCGTTCTTCGAGGGATATCAAAGAACATCTCACTGGCAAGTCGCCGGCCCCGCTGGCCGTGTCGCGTTTGCCCTTGTTGTCGGTTTGCTGATATTCCCGTCTGTCTACAAGGGTGCTTTTGATCCCGACAAGCCGATTTTTATCCAACTTTGCGCAATTTTTGCTTCCGGCATGGGATGGCAATCGTTGCTTCACACGGCGACTACAGCTACGAACGGGCTCGGATCGTGAGCTGGAACGAAGTAGTAGCTGGCAAGGCTTCAATGCCCGTGGTGGCACGAGGGAAGGAAGGCAACCTGGCAGTCAGTTTGCAATCACTTAATGTGAACTACTGCGTACTTCGTTGTATTTAAAGCGCCGTCCGTGCTCTGTAAGTTGTTGTAGGTACGTTTTGGCGTGGATTCGAATCCCACTCTCTTTCGGCCATTACTATTTTCACAGGGTTAGCAGTCCGGCTACGCGAGCCGTTACTTCGAGATTGCTGATTTTCCTCGGTCCTCAACATTGGCCTACTGTGAGGGAGCAGGACCGTTACCTCGAATGCCTTCATTAACATCGCTATCCGCATCGCACCAGATGCCGCGCTTGTTCATTTCGGTCTTGAACAACGCACCGGATGGATCGATGATCGCTTTGATATCGGCTTGGGCCCAAGAACCTAACAGCGTAGTGACGGTAAAGTAGCGCACTACCTCGGTCGACTTCACCTTCCACTCGCACGCGATCATAGAGAATCAGTTTCGCTCGCTTTCGCTGACACGGATCCCTGTTTAGCGTTCTTCCGTGAGCTTTGTGGTTGGTGGCGTAGGGTTAACAAGTCGAATAGTGATTTGAGTCGGGGGTTCGGGATCCGTAACGAGTTCAGGAAAGCGGCTCGCCGTTTGCATGAAGACCTTCAGTGCCTTTAGATCGCCGGTCGCCGCTTTGTTTACAAGCTGCGTTATGCTTGCTTCCAGCTTGGTCATGCGCTGCTGACCGCTCTTCCCGTTTGTCTGAACGACCTGCTTTGAAACCCTTCGGAACATCGCGGCAATGCCGGGGTTCTCTTTAGGCCGCCCGCGGGAGTTTCCAGATTGTCCTTTTGGAAACTGAGACGCCTTAGGTGGCTTACCGTAGCCGACGTCATATTCGTAATCTTCAGCCATTCGTCCCCTCCGCGGCCTCGGAGAGTTGACGGCTCGCGTCGCGAACCGCCAGTTTCCCGGTTCGTCTTTCCCACCTTTTCACGGCCGTGTCGACATACACCGGATCAATCTCAATTGCGTAGCAAACCCTACCCACTCTTTCCGCAGCAATGATGGTCGAACCCGCACCAGAAAAATTGTCGAGAACGATATCCCCAGGTGCGGAGCAATCCAAAATAGCGTCAGCGATCATCGCAACCGGCTTTATGGTCGGATGCAGCGCCAGCAGATTGCCCTCATCCCCTGATCGGGAAAGAGTATTAACTCCGGGATAGCGCCAAACATTTGTACGGTTGCGCCCAAACTTCCCCAGCTGAATATTGTTACGGTGCGTTTCCGTACCCTTCCGGAACACGAAAACCAATTCGTGCTGAGATCGATAAAGCGATCCCATTCCTCCATTATCTTTGGCCCAGACACACAGATTGAGAAATGTGTCATACGTCTGTTTGCCGGCCATCAGAAGTTCCCCTGCATGGCGCCAGTCCATACAGATAAAATGAACCGAGCCGGGCTTGCTGTAACGTTCCAACAAACCAAGTGCTCTACTCAGGAAACCGACAAACTCCGCCTCCGTCATCTCGCCGGACGCCATGGCAAATTCGCGATGCCGAATTGACCCCTTGCCGCAAACATTTCCGTCAATCTTCACGTTGTAGGGCGGGTCGGTGAACACAAGATCCGCAGTCTCGCCATTCATGAGTGCGGTATAGACCGATTCATCCAGAGCATCCCCACAGATGAGACGATGGTTGCCTAATAGCCAAACGTCCCCAGGTTTCGTAAGCGCCGGCTCCGTGCTGATCTCCACCGGCTCCTCGTCTTGTTCTTCTGCTTTGCTCTCCTGCAGAATCAGGTCAATCTCTGGAATCTCAAAGCCGGTGAGTGAGACGTCGAAGCCCAGATCGATGGATGTTAAGTGCTGCAGCTCGATAGCCAGAATCGCATTATCCCAGCCCGCTTTCTCGGCCAGTTTGTTATCCGCCAGGATGTAAGCTCGGATTTGATCTTCGTTCAGATTTTCCAAGCAAATCGTCGGCACTTTATCCATTCCCAGCAGCTTGGCGGCTTCGACTCGACCGTGTCCCGCCACAATCGTGCCCGAGCGATCTACCAGAACGGGATTCGTGAAGCCAAATGCGCGAATGCTGTCTGCAATCTGACGGATCTGACGTTTTGAATGGGTTCGCGCATTTCGCGGATACGGAACAAGGCGTTGAATCTCTTGATAAACAACAGCTAAGGCATCTGCATAAACTTCCATGGGGATCTCCTTCTCTTAGTCGTGATAGAGACTCGTCACACAAACGTTCTCCATAACCACACTGCCGCAGGCTGGACCGAAAGAGAAGAGACTGTGGGGTGTAAACGAAAAAACCGTTTGGCTCGAAGGTTTCGAGCTACAAGATTGGTAACTGATGAGAGGAATCTAACGTTAAGGCTTGCGTGTATCGCAGTATCAGATCCCTCGCGCCAAAGCCTTTGGTGTGATAATACCCGGCAGGGTGTTGAGTGCTAAACCAGACAATCCCCCATCGACGATCGTAAATAATGTTCTGCGCCGTCCCCTTGCGTTCTTCATCGGTAAGACAGTGTTCGACGATAAACTGAAGGAGCCCGGTACGGCTTACGGGAAAACTCCGGAACCGGCCATGCATTCCGCAAGTCTTTTCTCGTATCCAACGAGGCAGCAATTCTTGGGGAATCAACTTGTTGTGACAGCCTGGGGAGACACATTGACGGACTAGTAGTCTGGCCGCAGAACGTCGACGATATTTTCTGGTGTTGATCTGGGAGATCCTGCTCTTATAGGCATTAAAATGCCGACGACAGGACGGCACGTTAAACTGTCTGCGCTTCTGGATCGCATCAGCAGTCTCAAATTTGTCCTCCGCATGGCAATCGAAGCATTCATTCTGCTGACTGCAATATTCCAACTTTTCTTTTGAAATTCGCGCCATCAAACACCGCCTTCTTTTTTCCGAAACCTAAGTTTTCGCACGCTGCGATTCGGTGTCGCTCGTGATGAACTATAGAAGTGTTTGGCCCGAGGATGTCAGGTATCGGACGTAGAGAAACCACAGGAGAAACGGCGGTTTCGCCTGTCACTTTCGTAACAATTAAGAATTCCTTAGGAACTCCCGGAAGCCCCCAGCGTTGGACCGACACGTCTTGCCAAAATCTCAACCACATTTCACTTGATTGTTCGCGCAAAGGAAGCGTCAATGTCCGACTGGAGGTTGTTATGCCAAACCGGATTGCCAGACGTCTCGTCGCCTCGCCAGAACCTAGCCTCAGCCAACACCTCGCTTCTTTGCCCAATTTGAGCAAGGCTGGATTATGTGAACTGTGGGGGCAGCTCTTCAAGAAAGAGCCGCCGCCTGAAATCCGAAAAGACTTGATGCTCCGCATCGTTGTCCACCGCCTGCAAGAGCGGCAGTTCGGCGGCCTCAACGAAGCTTGCAGCCGGCGGCTTCGTCAAATCGCGAGTGCATTGGAGATCAACCCAAATGCAACCGTCTCAAGCCGCCCACCCGTCAAGCCCGGGACTCGCTTGGTGCGCCAATGGAAAGAACAAGTCCATGTGGTCGAGGTGGAAACTGAAGGCTATGAATACCGAGGCGCTCGTTACGAAAACCTATCCGAGATCGCACGCCTCATCACCGGCACTCGCTGGTCCGGGCCACTGTTCTTCGGCCTCAAAACCAAACCATCCACCGAATCTCAGGAGATCTTATGACGACCAAGGAATCGAAGACCGTCACACGTTGCGCCATCTATACACGCAAGTCATCGGAGGAGGGACTTGAACAATCCTTCAACTCGCTCGACGCTCAACGAGAAGCTTGCGGAGCCTTCATCGCCAGTCAGCGCCACGAAGGCTGGCGCGCTTTTCCGGCCCGCTACGACGACGGAGGATACTCCGGTGGGAACCTGGAACGGCCGGCCCTGAAGCAACTGCTTCAGGATGTTGAAGCCAACAAGATCGATACCATCGTGGTCTATAAAGTCGATCGCCTCACTCGCAGCCTCGCCGACTTTGCCAAGATCGTGGAAGCTCTCGATGCCCGCGGCGTCTCGTTCGTATCCGTCACCCAGCAGTTCAACACCACCACTTCGATGGGACGATTGACTCTCAATATTCTTCTCTCCTTCGCTCAATTCGAACGGGAGGTGACGGGCGAAAGAATCCGGGACAAGATCGCTGCCTCCAAGCGCAAGGGCATGTGGATGGGTGGCACCGTGCCGCTCGGTTACGACGTCGTGGAACGAAAACTCATCGTGAACCCCGAAGACGCGAAGTTAGTCGTTCGTCTCTTCAATCTTTACCTCGAACTGGGATGTGTCTCGAAGCTGAAGGCTCGGCTCGATCAGGAAGGGATCACGAGCAAGGCGAGGACCAGCGTTGCAGGGAACCAGTCTGGCGGGACTTCTTATTACCGAGGCGCCCTCTATCAGATCCTGAAGAACCGTATCTATCTGGGTGAGATCCCTCACCGGGGCGAGAATCATCCAGGCCAACATGAAGCGATTGTCGAACGAGATTTGTTTGAACGAGTGCAGACTCTGCTGCGAAGCGACAATCAGGGACGCCGGAATGGCCTGAAGGCAAACTCCCCCAGCGTACTCGTCGGCCTGCTGCAAGATGCCGCGGGCAACCGATTCATTCCGTCCCACACGTTGAAGACGGGCAGGCGATATCGCTACTACGTTTGCCAGCCTGCAGCAGATGCATCCGAGGCGCAAAACAAATCGATCCGGCTGCCGGCCCACGATATAGAACAGCAGGTCGCACTCCGGTTGCAATCGTTCTTACAGTCCGGCAAAGACGTCATGGACGAACTCAGCCTGTCCGACGACCCCGCGGCACGGACTCAGCAACTCATGGCGGGAGCCGCGAAACAATGCAATCAGCTAAGTTCCGCTCCTCCCAAGGTGGTGAAGGACTTCGTGAGAAAAGTAGTGCGGCGGGTTGTGGTTCATCCCGACAAGATTCAGGTTGAAGTCAGCAAACCAGAACTCTGTGCTGTGCTCCTGGGGGACTCTAATGTCTTGTGCAACTCGAGTGAAAGATCGGAGGAGCGTCGAGATAACATGATCCGCCTTGAAATCGAGACACGGGTCAAACGTTGCGGCCTGGAGATGCGGCTTGCGTTTCCTCCTGATCGTCATGGGCAACAGGTACCATCGCACCCGGCCTCGTCACTGTTGAAAGCTCTGGCCCGCGGGCGCAGCTGGTACGAATGGATTTTAGCCGGAGAAGTTTCGGGTGCGAGTGCCATTGCCCAAAAGCTCAAATTGAATGAGCGCTACGTGCGCCGGGTCTTGGAATGTGCTTTTCTGGCTCCCGACATTGTGGAAGCCATCCTCGATGGACGCCAGCCTTCCGACCTCACCTTCGGAAAACTCACCCACCGCTTGCCTCTGAGTTGGATCGACCAGCGCCGACAGCTCGGGTTCCCCTCCCTGCAGCATACGCAATAACCCCATACCGATTAGCCACTTTTTCGTGCCGCGGGAGGTTCAGAAAATGAACAAACGTCGAGTGAAGAACAGTAGAACACCGAAACCCAAGCCGCCCGTGCGCGGCAAGCAAGACAAACAATATCCCGGAGTACATGGGAAGGTTGTGGATTGGGTGGAGCACAAATTCGAGGAAGGCCTTCTTTACATCGATGTTCGATTCACTGACAAAACGGCGCTCTCCTGGACCTTCGCCACAGCCATTGTGATCCGGGAAGCCCACTTGAGCGACTGGAAAACCGGAGACCTCAAACTACTCAGATGTTTCGTGCAGAACAGAGGGGTCGCGAGTGATGTTGTCGCAAGCCAGTCTCCCGCGCGACTTGCAGGAGGGTTTTCTTCCATCTCACTCTCTCCAGAAAATCTCCCTGCAACGGTTCCCTGATCAGGGAATTTAATTCCCTGATACCTCCCTGTTAATTCCCTGTTCCGATTTGGGTCTGATGGGATGCTTGCACCGCAGAATGTGCGACTTAGAGAGCAGAAGTGCGGTTTTGAAGGTCAAAATTGCGCAAATTCCCTGTTATTTTCCCTGTTAGCAGGGAATTCGCCGGAGAAAGGTTAGCACGAGACTGCGCCCTCCGCCACGCAGTCTGTACTGCAGAGAAATTCAGCTCGCTCTGCGCCCAAATACGCGAATAATGCCCGTATTTCGCGATTATTCCCAGAGAAACCGGACTGCGGAGAACGGACTCCTCGGCATCGAATGCAGTCGTTGCCCAGGCTTTTCTCTGGAGGGCACATGCGCGGTCCGGTTTCAAGGTGCGCGTAAGGCGAAGGCAATGCGATCAAAGGCCCGGAATTCGACCCCAGCGAGTTGACTTTTGTCAGCAACTTAGACACGGAGTTCGGCGCCCCTACCCAAAGCGCCTCGCCTCTTCCCTCACTGAACGTCCCGTACCGCAGAACGAACAGCCGTTATTGTTCCTCATCTCTCATCAGTGTTCGTCAAGCCGAACCGCTCTGCGTCGAACGATGGCTCTTGTGCTGCTCCGCCCGCGTGCCATCGTGCGCGGTCAAGCGTCCGGAGACTAGCCGTTGAACCGTAGGTACCACCGGACGACCTTTTCGTAATTGTCTTCCATGACTTCTATCTGGAGAGTGCTTGCATCAGTTTTTCAACCTTCTCATCAGGATTTTCCACCCCGCTTGAAGAATGGCGCGGGGGGACTTGTGCTCGATGCGGCGGGGAATCTCTATGGTCCGGCGAGTGGCGGCGGGACGCACGGTTCGGGGTTAGCTTCGGACTCGACTTCCGCAAAGTGCGTATCCACGCCGATGAAAGCGCGGCCGAGTCAGCCGACGAACTCCACGCTCGGGCCTACGCAGCCGGAAACCATTTGGTGTTTGCGCGCGGCCAGTACGCTCCATCCACATGGCAAGGCAGAACGCTACTGGCGCATGAATTAACCCATGTGGCACAGCAAGGTGCGGGCACGCCGGCAATCCAGCGCCAGCCCGTGACGGACAAGCGCCTGAACCTCGACGTGAATGCTGCGCGCTACCGCGGCAAGGTGATGGCCGCAAGAATCAGAAAGCATGGGAAGCTGTCGAAGGAGGCTCGCGCCAAGATCGACAGCGAGCTCGCGTTCTTTGAGGACGCAGCGAAAGAAGCCTACCTGGCCGAGGTCAAGCCGGCGCTCTTTGCCGTGACTGAGGTCGAGATGCCGGCCGTATATGCCCCGGTGAACCTACCGAAGCCCATCCCATTGATTGAGAGTTACGACGGCCCCAACGCCTGCGGCGGCCAGAAGTGCTTTACCGACGAGGAGCTCAATGCGCCCCCGGATCGCGGCCGAAAAGGAAGATCGGAAACGCGAGGACGACGAACGGCAAGGCATGCTGGATGACCTGAAAGGAAGAATGCACGTGTTTTTGGACTCAGAAAACATGGCGCCTGCCATTGTCGTCACGGTGCTATGGTTCGTTGTTTTCTCGCAGGTGCGCAGTTCCTTCGCGGGTCTGTTCGTGGCGAAAGAATCCGGATTGAAATCCAGCAGCCGTGCCGAAGCGCTAGGCGCGGCATAGTTACCGTTCGACCAACTGCACCAGGTCTGATCGAACGGCCAGAGGCACGATGCAGATGCTCACGGCGGTCCGCATGGTGCCGTTACGCGTATCGAAATGCCGCCTGGAGCAAGAACGGATCCAATTCCAGACAAGAGGAATGAACCGGACAACGCTGGCGGAGCTAGCCTGAAAACGGGCGGGCGATACCGGCCCGGGCGAAAGGACTAAAGCAAATGATTATCACTTTTCTAATCGCAAAGATCATTTTAGGCGCTATTGGCTGATGTTAGCTCCAGTTCTGTTCTCAGATCGGCAGAAAACCTTACAAATCGGACCTGTCACTCAAGGGACAGTCACAGAAGTAAATCGCTTTCCTGGCGATTGTGGGTGGATGACCGGCAAGCCGGAAGTAACTGTTGTTACCAGCCATTACAGGCCATTCCGTCAACTGAGAACATACACGGCGGACGGATACTACTTGACTGCGGTGAGGACCGACGTTGACGCCGCGCAACATTGCGACTACGACGGGCACAATACCTGAAGTATAACGCTGGGAGAAGCGAGCTTTATTGCGTTACATTTCGGGGTTGCGAATGGCTTCGACCAGGTCGGCAAGAAACATCGCGGCTCGCGCGCCGCCGGCCACGCGATGATCGGCTGATAGAGTCAGAGTCATCATCGGACGGACTTCCGGTTTGCCTTCGATTGCGACAACGCGATCGGAGATTGCGCCGACAGCCAAAATCGCGGCCTGCGGCCGAGTGATGATGGCGCTGAATGCGTCAACTTTATACATGCCGAGATTGCTGATCGTGAACGTCGCACCGGCAATGTCGGCGGGCCGCAACTTTCCGGCTCGCGCGCGTTCTGCAACGTCGCGCCGCTGCTGCGCGATTTCCGCGAGAGTCGCCGACTGCGCGTTTGAAATAACTGCGGCCACCACGCCATCGTTCACGGCAATGGCCACGCCGATGTTCACACGCTGGTGGAGGCGGATGCCTTCGGCGGTCCAGCTTGCATTGAGGCGCGGGTGCTTCAGAAGTGCTTTGCCGACCAACGCTACGAGAAGATCGGTATGTGTTATGCGAACACCGTGAGCACGCTCGATTTCGGCCATTACTTGTACGCGAAGCTGATTCAGTGCAGAGGCATCAACGTCTCGCGAGACGAAAAAATGTGGCACGGTGGTCCAGCTCTGAGTCGTGCGCTCGGCCATGAGGCGGCCGATGGAGGTGGGAGTTTCCAGCGATCCCACAGCAGGACTTGCAGCGATTGAACCGGCACGTGCCGAAGATGCGCTTGCGGCCTGCACGTCACTGGCAAGAATCTCTCCTCCCGTGCCGGAGCCATGTACTTGAGAAACATCGACGCCCAGCTCTTTCGCCAGGCGCCGAGCCTTGGGGGAGATCTTCGCACTTGAAGGTACGCTGGAAGCCGGCGCAACGGCGGACGCTGCCACCGGCCCCTCCACTTTCACCGACGCTGCCCGCGCAGTAGGCACTGCGGCCCCGGCATCCTCGGCAGGAACTGCTTCCCCCGGCGCAACAATCCAGGCGATGGTCTGACCGACCGGAATATCCTGACCAGCCGATGCTTTGATGCCAGCCAAAAGACCGTCGGCATGCGCCTCGATTTCCATCACCGCTTTGTCGGTTTCGATTTCGAGAAGGATTTCGCCTTTGCTGACGCGATCTCCCTCCTGCTTCCGCCAAGCGATGAGCTTGCCTGTTTCCTGCGCCATCTCGAGGGCGGGCATAACCACGCTGAAGGCCATAGGTTAGTCGGGTAAGGCTCTTGTGTTTTTTGCGGCGCTCAGCCTGAAACTTCAAGTCGCTCGGTTTTCGCGCTGGCCTCGATCATTTCGAGCACCCGCGCGCTGGGTGGAGCTTCCGATTCTCTGGTCGTGGGCAACGGCCCGTTCACCGTGTGGTAGTGCGCGCCCGCAACCAGCAACTCTTCCGCGGGGAAGCGTGTAATCACTTCGTGTCCGGTAAGTGTGACGACAATTTCTTCTTCAATGCGGGCCGCGCTCCATCCATCGGTCGAAGGCCAGAAAGTTTCCAGGGCAAACACCATTCCCGGCTCAATCGTACCGGGATGCTCGAACGAAACCAGGCGGCTGATTACCGGCTTTTCCCAGATCGCAAGGCCGATGCCGTGTCCGTACTGCAATGCGAATGCGGCTTCTTCATTGGGGAAACCGAAATCCTGTGCTTTGGGCCACACCGCGGCAATTTCCGCGGTCGTGCGGCCAGGGCGAACCAGTTCAATCGCAGCGTCGAGATAATCGCGGCAACGTTTATAGGCATCCACCATCGCATGAGAAGCGTAACCGATGGTGAAGCAACGGTAGTAGCAAGTGCGATAGCCCATGTAGGAATGCAGAATGTCGTAGTAGACGGGATCGCCCGGCCGCAGTATGCGATCGGAAAACACATGCGGATGCGGATTGCAGCGCTCCCCGGAAATCGCATTCACCGCTTCGACGTATTCCGAACCGAGGTCGTAAAGAATCTTGCTCACCAAACCCACGGCCTCGTTCTCGCGCAGTCCCGGCTTCATGGCGCGATAGAGTTCGTCATAGGCCGCGTCGACCATCATCGCGGAAGTATTCAGCAGCGAGATTTCGTCTTGGGTCTTAATGACCCGCGCATCGGACATCAGTTGCTGACCATCGACAACTTCAATGCCTTCGCGTTGCAATGCGAACAGCACGGGAAGTTCGATAATGTCGATGCCCACCGGTTCTTTATGCAGGCCGCGCATTTCAAGCTCAACGCGGATTTTCTTCGCGACGTCTTCCGCGCGTCCCATCTCCGGCGTCATCGCACCGCGCAGCATCGAAATTCCCGGACGCGAGCGGTCGCCCAGCCACGGGCAATTCAGTTGATGATGTCTGGCCGCGGACCCGAAATCCCAGAGAATAGGCTCGTCGTTTTGCGGCAGGAGCGTGAAGCGATTAGCCTTGTCCTGCGCCCACGTGCCAATGTGCGTCGCAGTCAGGTAGCGCACATTGTTCATGTCGAAACAAAGAAGCGAACCCATCGACGACTTCGCCAGCAGAGCTTTCGCCTTGGCCAGGCGCTCCCGCCGCAGACGGTCGAAGTCGATGCGGTTCTCCCAATCGACCGCCATCGTTCCGTGAGTTTTTAATGCCATAAAGTCTCCGAGTCGCGAGTCCTGAGTCCTGAGCTGCGAGCTCTTTTGTCTCGCTCGCGACTCACGACCCGGGACTCGCGACTATTTCCCGCACATCCTGCTTGCCGCCTCGAATATCGTTTGCTCCGTCGGCACGGTCACATCTTCCAACGGCGGCGAAAACGGAATCGGCAC
>Ga0209006_10002624_pt1 | contig 16410 bp, 11 predicted proteins | sample JacPin_JW_Ref_O2_FD_188567 | JGI IMG/M metagenome (GOLD analysis project Ga0209006, IMG submission 188567) | Forest soil microbial communities from Algoma, Ontario, Canada - Jack Pine, Ontario site 1_JW_Ref_O2 (SPAdes) (version 2) | ecosystem: Environmental > Terrestrial > Soil > Boreal... | reverse complement strand
GGACAGAGATAGTCGGAGTTCCACCAGGAAATTTTTCTCGGAGAACCGTCGCGATTGAGTAGCCGATAATCGGGATGATCCTTGAGCAGTTTGGAATTCGGAACCGCGCTTAGTGGCGACCACCATAGTTGCGCACGAAACCCTTCCGCATGGATGCGCTGGACCAGGGCTTTCATGTCCGCATCGCCGTGGGGAAATTTTTTCGGATCAAGTTCCCAATCGCCGTAATTATTTTGCCAGCCGTCGTCCAGCGTCACCCACGAGAAGCCGAGCTTCTTGGCCGTGGGCAGCGTGTCGTAAACCTGTTTTAACTGGACGGATCTGCCGTAGCCCCATGCGCACCAGATAGGACCAAAGGCGCTGTCCGGGGCGGTCGCCATTTGAAATCCCTGGCGCGACATCAGACGGCGGTACTCGGTCAGCGTACGAAAATAGTCCCCTTGATGTATTGAGACGAACGTTCTTAACGTCCGCAACGTCTCACCTGGCGCCAAAGTTTGTTTGCGATTTGATCGTACTGCGACACGCGCGTGATCGGCATCGGGCATGGAAACAGGCAGAGAGATCAGCCGTGGACGAGGCTCAACGTGACCGACGGCGAGTCCCACATCCTTCCGCCAAACATCGATGATGGGACTGCCTCCGCCGTAGTCGCTGGCATTCATGCCGAGAAAGTTTTCCTGATGAAATCCTGGGCGCAACGGAAGCACCCAGTCAGGCCGCTTTTCGTACGAACCGCTTTGGTAGGACCAAAAGGCCGGAGCGGTTGCGGCAGCGCCCTTGTTGGCCGCGAGCGAGGGCAATATATATTCATTGTTGACCCATCCGTGGATGGCGAGCGGCGCCGCGCCCTGGTTCGTGTACTCGACGTCGAAAACGGCAATGGACGGAAAGTCCTTATAAATCGTAACTGACACCTTTTTCTGCAAGGAGCCCGATTGTCCGTTCAGCGAGAGACGCTGACCGGGCCCAAAGACATCGGACATCGGCTCCAGGCGGCTTGATCGGAGAGGAAAATCTTTCCATGTGCGAGCCACACCGAATAGCTTCTCCGAAGCCGAAAAAGGTATCAGAGCTTTTGGCGTTCCTTCGAGAAGCTCAATTACGCGGCTGTGCAACTGGCGGTCGAATTCGATGCGGAGGACGGGGCTCTCGATTTGCAATGAAGCGGAAGAACCGGATGAAGGCGCTGCCGAGGATTCCTGAGTGACTCGACGTTCTCCCGCGACTGGGCCGGATCCCGCGCCCAACAGGGCTAAGCTAACGAGAACGACTGTGCGTAGGTGGCTCATCACCGGAGAATACCATTTGCACACATCGCTTCAGTTCGCATGCCTAGGTCTTTGAGCCGGGCCATTGAAAGTTGCTTGCCGAAAGAAGCGACTCTGAGTATATTGCGAATGATTACTTTTACTTTCGTTAAGTTGAGATTGTCAAGACAAAATGGCGCCAACCGGAGGGTTCACTCGATGTCTGCAAAAGCAATTGCCGTACGTTGTCTGATTTTGGGTATCTTCGCTTGGCCTGCGCCGCAACCGGTCTCCGCACAACAAAGCCAGTCTCAAGCACAAATTGGCTACAAGTCGGCTGCCGACGCCGACGCAAAGAAAACGCTCTTACTAAAAGAGTTTGACCCGGCTTCCATGTTGCACGCACCAGCCCACAACGTGGATCGGGCCAAGTTTTACGTGATCGACGTTCACAACCACCAGAACGATGCAATGCGCATTGACGATCACATGCCTCCCGAGCGCGTGGTTGAGATTATGAACAAAACCAACGTGAGGACGGTCGTGATCCTGACCGGCATGTGGAGAGAAAAACTGCAAGCTGTGATTGATGAAATGGTCAGGCCTTATCCGGGGCGCTTCATCGTATTCAGCCAGATTGACTTCAGCAAGATCGACGATCCTAACTTCAGCCAGGAGATGGTGGCGCAGCTCGATGATGCGGTGCGGCGCGGGGCTCGCGGCCTGAAGCAGTTAAAGGATCTGGGGCTAACCGTGCGCGACAAGTCGGGGAAGCTGGTGACTATCGACGATCCGCGACTCGATCCCATATGGGAGGAATGCGGGAGGTTACGCATTCCGGTATCCATCCACTCGAGCGATCCTGAAGCGTTCTTTCATCCTGTGGATAAGAATAATGAGCGATACGAGGAGTTGACGGAACATCCAGACTGGAGTTTCTACGGCCCGCAATTCCCTACGAAGGAAGCTCTCCTGGCCGCGCGTGATCGGATGTTTGCCAAGCATCCGCATACGACATTTGTCGCGCTGCACATGGCGAACTGGCCGGAGAATCTCGAGTATGTTTCGCATCTGCTGGATACTCTTCCGAACGTGATGGTGGAATTTGGAGCACGCGAAGCCGAACTCGGCCGGCAGCCTCGCCGCGCAAGAGAATTCTTTATCAAGTATCAGGATCGAATTATGTTTGGCACTGACAATGGTATGGATGAAGCCATGTACCGCAATCATTTCCGATGGCTGGAAACCGGCGATGAATACTTCGACTATTGGGGATATCCCGGACAAGGCCGGTGGAAGATTTACGGCATGCAACTTCCGGATTCAGTTTTGGAGAAGATCTACCACAAGAACGCTGAGCGGATCTTCGGCCAATTTCGAGGCGAGGCACAAGCGCAAGCCAAATAGATCAGCCCGTTGCGATGGGGGCCTCAGACCAGCGTTATCTGGATTCCAGACTTCTTTATCGCAGCCAGGTCCGCCTTCGGGATTCCCCGATCGGTGATCAGATAGTGCACTCCAGATGGCGGTGCGATCGACGACAAACTGCGGCGGCCGAATTTGCTGGAGTCGCACACCGCCACCACGACCCGGGCCACATCCATCATCGCCCGATTCACTTTCGCCTCCAGCAGATTCGGCGTGGTCAACCCGTGGTGTACGTCGAACCCATCCACTCCCAGAAAAAGAATGTCGCCATTCAACCGTCTCAGCGTCTCTTCCGCGATTGGGCCCACCAGGGAAAATGAATTCTGTCTTAGAGTTCCGCCGGTCAAAATGACTTCGAGAGTAGAACCGGAGAGTTCGGCGGCGATATTGACTGCGTTCGTAATGATGGTGAGTTTCTCAAACTTGCGCAAGGCGCGGGCAATTGCCGTGGTGGTGGTTCCCGAATCGAGAATGACCACCTGTCCCTCTCGCACCATGCGCGCGGCAACTGCCGCAATCTGTAGTTTCTCCTTGGAGTGCAGCTTCTCTTTTTCGCGGAGAGTTGGATCTTCCAGGGCGCTGTCGCGGACCGGCAGCGCTCCCCCGTGACTACGCTGGATGCGGCCGTGGGCCTGAAGAAGGTCCAAATCTTTCCGGATAGTGACCTGGGATGTACGGAATTGTTTGGCCAGGTCCACGACCAAAACCCGTCCCTCGCGATTCAGGATTTCCAGAATGTGTCGGCGCCGTTCTTCGTTCAGCACAGTTTTATTGGAGCCTCCGCGCTCAGCATGCGCATTTTACACTTGACAGGCCATATCAGTCGAAAGTAAACGTTATTAAACGCAATGATGCGAAACTCCCGCATTCGTAAGATCATTCAGGCGACGATTGCAGTCTCGCTATCGTCCCTGTTCCTGCAAGCCAGTCCCCAGTCGACGGCCCAGAAATCGACGGGCCAGAAAAAGGAGTGGACCAATTATGTGCGTATCGGCGCTTATGGATTGAAAGGCGGAGACGGGGACAGAATCGTCCGAAGCGCCGAGGAGGATGGCGTTTTTGGCATCGAAGTTGACAATGACATACCTGGGCGTTACGAAAGCTTTGTTAATCCCGAAGAGAAGCTCAAGGCCATTCGCGAAGTGGCAGAAAAGGCCCACGCGACGGGCAATCGGGCCTTTGTGTATATTGCCGGGACTGAATGCATTACGGCAAATGCCGGCAAGACTCCACATACCCTGGCCAAAGAGCACCCGGATTGGCTTCAGCGAAAGTTAACGGGAGAACCTGCGATCTTCGGCGGTGGAACCGCCTTCTGGATTGCGAAAGGCGACGAGGATGTGTGGGTCAGCCCTTACGCTCCGGTTTGGCGCACGACTTACATGGAACGAGTGCGGCAAATCGCGGCCACCGGGATTGACGGAATTTACGTCGACATTCCTTATTGGATGACGCACTTCGACGGCTGGGAAGAAACCTGGGCGAGTTTCGACGATTTCACCGTGGCGGCGTTCCGTAAAGAAACGGGCCTCGATGCGAAGAAAGATCTTAAGCTCGGAGATTTTTCGGACGGCAATTTTCGGAAGTGGATCGAGTTCAGGATTCAAACATTCACGGATTTCATGCAGGAGATCGATCGCAACGCCAAATCCGTGAACCCGGACATCAAGACAATTCCCGAGATCTATCCCGGCATTGAAGAAGAGGCAGTTCGTGTGGGTGCCGACGTTTACAGTTTGTATCCGGTGGTCGGCGCCATTGCGCACGAATACGAATTCGGCAGCGGCGATCACATGGCATCGTCGCGAACTCCTCTCGATTGGTTCAATTACCAGGTCGGGATGCATTCATTTCGCGCTTTTGCGCAAGGCAAGGCGACCTGGATTCTGAATTACTCCTGGGACGGCGATGCGAAGGTGGATAAGCGCGAGGCCATGATGAACCTGGCAAACTCAGAGATCATGGCTGGGGCAAATTTCTGGGATGCGCCGGGGCATTCGATGGCAGGATCGAACGACCCGGCAACGCGGAAGAGAATCTTTTCATGGATCAAAGCTCACGAAAACACTTTCTACCAGCCCCGAACCGCGATTGCTCCAATCGGCGTTTACTTCTCCCCCGACACTCGGAATTTCTACGCAAACGAGTTTCTGCCCTCCTTTCGCGGAACTCTCATTTTGTTGATGCAGAAGCATCTTGAATTTCAAATCGTTACTCCGCGCACGCTCTCGCAGTTCCATGGGAACACCTTGATTCTTCCCGACGTGCAGGTCGCCAGCCAAATGGAACGAGCGCAGTTCCGTAACTATCTGTCCGACGGCAATTCGTTGGTGATCACAGGAAAAGACGCAACGGAGATTGGCGCGGCTAAAAACATCATCCGGTTCGATAAATGCCCTGGAAAAGACTATTATGCGGCGTTGCAAAAGAGCGTCGACGATTCGGATCCCGAACGCGAACGAGAATTTCTGGCAAGCCTAAAGCCCGACACGCGAATTCGCGTTGATGGTTCTCCGATGATTGCCACCTCGATCGCAGAGGTGGGCGGAAAGCCGCACCTATTCCTTGCAAACTTTGCGGGGCTTCGGGGAAGCGTGAATCCGGTTCAGACGCCGCAGACTGGCGTCCATGTCTCGCTTGCCGGCGCACGTGGCGGCCACGGATTCTTTCTGCCGTTCCTTGGAGATGTGCAGCAATTGAAAGGAATTGTCGATCAGTCTGGCGTAAGCTTTTCGCTTCCCGTGATCGAAAAGGGCGCAGTGTTTTGGTACGAGCCTTAACGGCAGAATCCGTTGGAACGACATTTGGCCCGTTCTGCCGAATCAGGGGGAGGAAGTTCGCTAGTGGATGCGCTTTCTAAATTGTTGAGTCTGCCGGATAGCGAGAAGGCTGACCGCGGGCTGGTTCATACACCCGCGGAAATTGCCCAACAGCCCGACACGTGGCTGTCGACCTTCGAACTGTTCCACAAAAGCCACGACAGGATTAACAAATTCCTCGCGACCGCACCTGCTAGCAAAAGCTCATCGTCGACATTGACGGTATTCCTGATCGGCGCCGGTACGTCCGATTATATCGGGCAATCTCTTGCGCTAATGCTGCGCAAGACCTGGGGCTGTGATGTCGTCGCGGTGCCCAGTACGGATTTACTCACGCATATGGATGATTTGCTGCTTCCTGAGCGGCGATATCTTTGGATTTCCTTTTCGCGGTCGGGCGACAGTCCGGAGGGCGTGGCTGTGATAGAGCGCGCTCGTAACAAATATCCGGACATTCAGCACCTCGTGATTTCCTGTAATAAGAACGGCCGAATGATTCGCGAGAGCGCCGGCGACCCGCGAGTACTAGCCGTTTGTTTGGACGACGCCGTCAACGATCGGGGGCTGGCGATGACCGGCTCCTTTTCCAACATGGTGATCTTCGGACAATGCCTGGCGCATGTCAGCGATCTTGGCAGATACGAAGAAATACTGGCGCGGCTGGTCGGGGCGGGAAGAAAGCTCTTGCCGCAGGCCGCGGATTGCGCTTCCATGCTGGCGAAAGAACCGTACACCAAGGCCTGCTTCGTTGGTTCTGGCCCACTCCGGGCGGTGGCCAAAGAATGTGCCCTCAAGGTGATGGAATTGACTGCGGGAAGGGTTCTGACTCTATCCGAGTCGGTACTGGGCCTGCGTCACGGCCCCATGGCGGCTTTGGACGAACGGACTTTATTCGTTTGTTTTCTTTCCGGCGATCCTCGCATTCAGCGGTACGAGCGGGATTTGCTCGATGAAATCGGAACGAAGCGATTGGTCAAAACGCGCGTTGTTGTGGAGGGAGCGGCGACCTCCGAGGCGAACTCTTTTGCTGAACATCATCTGAGTCTGTCGGATGCCATACCCGACGACTACCGTCCTGCGATCGACGTAATCTTCGGCCAATTGCTGGGTTTATTTTTCTCCCTGCGATGGGATTTGCAGCCCGATTGCCCAAGCCCGAATGGGGCCATCAGCCGTGTGGTTCAGAACGTCAGCATTCATTCGTGAGCGGTAATGGATTTCGCTCGAGATAATACAACAAGGAATACTGAGTGAATAAAGTCTGCGTAGTCGGCGAGCTCAATCTGGATTTAGTTCTGTATGGGCTGCCGAAGGATCTGGAATCCGATGCAGAGTTGTTGGCCAGCGATATGGCTCTCACGCTGGGCAGCTCGTCGGGTATCTTCGCCCACAACTTGTCCTCACTGGGCACGCAGGTCGGGTTTATTTCGAAGATTGGATCCGACCCTCTCGGGAAAATCGCGTTGGAGCGGCTATCCGCAGCGGGCGTGGATACGACTCGTGTGCAGCAGGGAGCGGGAAAGATATCCACTGGGCTCACTGTCATCCTGCCTCACGACGGGCATCGGTATATGTTGACTTATCCCGGGACCATGTTTGAGATGCACTACTCCGACATCGACATGGACTATGTTCTCCAGTCGCGTCATCTGCATCTTTCTTCGTTTTTTTTGCACCGCGCGCTGCGACCGAAGATTCTCCATTTGTTCCGGCAAGCGAAGGAAGCCGGGCTCACAACTTCGCTGGACACGAACGACGATCCGGAAAACCTGTGGGGACGCGATTTGCAGGAAGTTCTCAAGCATGTCGATCTGTTCTTTCCTAACGAACGCGAGGCAAGGAAGATTGCGCGGACGGAAGATCTTTCGGAAGCGGTCAGTTTCCTGGCAGGCTTGTCCAAGGTAGTGATCGTGAAGTGCGGATCGAGAACTTCCATCTGCCGCACCGGAGATGAACAATGGAGTCTTGCTCCTCCAAGAGTCGATATGGTCGATGACGTGGGCGCCGGCGACACTTTCGATGCCGGCTTCGTGCATCAGTATTTGCACGGATCGAACCTGGAAGACTGCCTAGCCTTCGCCAATCTTGCGGCGGCGTATTCCGTCACGCAGCCCGGAGGTACGGAGGCGTTTCGAAACCACGACGTTTTGTTCAGCTTCTTGCGCCAACAGTGGATGGCGACGGGAAGAGGAAATTTTCCCGGATAGGGCTGAGGTTCGTGGCCTTTGGCGTGGGCTGGATTGTGGATGGAGATTTTTTGAAGTCAACGCTGCGGCTTAAATGTTTTTCATCGGGGCGAATGGGCTGGCGAGTCAACGCCAGCCATTGACAACGCATAGGAGGAATCCTCATGGAACCGGCTCGACGACTTCTTTCATGCATTCTGCCGATGTATGTTTTCGCAATCTTCGGGACGTTCGCGTTCGCACAAGGCAGTTACCGGGCACAGCTTCGGGGAGTCGTATCCGACGACACCGGTGCGTTGATCACCAAAGCAACCGTCACTATCACGAACACAGGCACCGGCATTTCCACTGCCTCCCGCACCGACGAGAAGGGCGCATATTATTTCACCGGATTGCGGCCTTCGGAGTATTCGGTAAAAGTCGAGGTGCCGGGCTTTCGGACGGAGGAGCGAACCGGCGTGATCCTGGCCGTCGACCAGGAAACTACTCTCAATTTCTCTTTAACCCCGGCGAATGTGCACGAGCAAATCGTAGTCACAACCACTGCGCCGCTGCTGGATACCGAGAGTCCGACGCTGGGCACAGACATTACCAATGAGTATGTCAAGGATATTCCTCTCCCGAACCGGAATTTTTTCGGTCTCACATTTCTATCGGGAGGCGTGACGGAAGTCGCCGGCTCAGGAACGCAGGACAATTATCCGGAAGGAACCAACTTCGTTTCTAACGGCCAACGGAACGCGACTGCGGAAGTAAGACTGGACGGCGCACTCATCAGTGCGCCGGAACAAGGAGAAGGCGCGACCAGCAACGTTTATTACGAACCTTCAGTGGAGATCATTCAGGAGTTCAAGGTTCAGAACAACAGCTTTTCCGCCGAATTCGGCAATAACGGCGGCACCGTCGTAAACATGGAGCTGAAGAGTGGCACCAATGAATTCCATGGAAGCGGCTGGTGGTTTGGCCAGCGCTCCGGGACCGATGCCCGCGATTTCTTCAATCCCGAGCCGGGTCAGAAACCGCATCATGAACGCGATCAATATGGCTTCGCGCTGGGCGGCCCGCTGCGCAAGAATCGCACTTTTTTCTTCGCCGATTTCGAAAAGGTTCGCGACAATGAACCCATTAACATTGTGGCTTCTGTGCCTACGCTAGCCGAGCGAACGGGAGATTTTTCCGCGACCCAAAATCCAATATTCGATCCCATCGCGTGCAGTCCGGATTGTTCTTCGAGGAACCAGGTGCAGTACAACGGAGTTCTCAACGTAATCCCTCCCAGCGAAATTGATTCTGTCGGGCAGGCAGTTATCAACCTCTATCCAAAGCCAAATTTGCCGGGAGAATTCTTCAATTACCGTGTGAACACTCTTTCGCACAATCCCGACTATCAGTTCGATATCAAAATCGATCACCAGATTTCGAATAGCCATCGCATTAACGGCCGCTACAGCCGGCTCTACAGTAACGACACCACGCCTACCATCCTTGCCGACGGCGGCGATAGCACCGGAGATAACGGCGGGATCACAAACGCTCCTCTCACCGTGCAAAATGCGTCGCTGGAATATAACTGGACTCTTACTCCAAAGATTATTTGGACGAACCACTTTGGCGTCGACCGCGCCGCGCAAGTCGAGACCACCAACCTGCCCGACCTCACGAGCGTAGGATTTCCCGCGGTCCTCGAAGCGAATGGAATCGATCGCATGCCGACGATTCAGATGTCGGGCGCATCGCCGTGGAGCAGCATTTACGACCAGTGTTGCATCAACACTACCTTCGCCCATACGCTCTATAGCTATTCTTCACAGCTGGTTATCGCTAAAGGAACGCATCTCATTAAATTGGGGGGCGAACAACGTATCTTCTTCAATAACTTCTTTCAGCCGCCGAATCCCACCGGATTATTCAACTTCACCGACGACATAACTTCCGACACGCCTAATAGCGGCGCGGAAGGCGGAACGCAAGGCAATCCTTTCGCCAGCCTGTTGTTTGGATATCCGGACGACAGCAGCGTGATCAACATTTATCCGTCGGTGGCGAACAAATCCAAAGAGACGGGATTTTACTTTCAGGACGATTGGAAAGTGAACTCGAAGCTTACGCTTAACCTCGGCCTGCGCTATGAATGGAGCACGCCCTATACCGAGCGCGACGACCGCATCGAGTTCAGCGATTTCACGGGCGCCAGCGGCATGACCATCGACCTGACCAGCGGCGGGCAAACCTCCGCCCCCGGGTTGGGAACCCAGGCGCTCAACGGAGTTACGCTGTTTCCAAACTCTGGCATGAGAAGCGTTCCGGTGGATCGCAACAACATCGGACCCCGGCTCGGCTTTGCGTATCAGTTGAATTCCAACACCGTCGTCCGTGGAGGCGCGGGCGTGTATTACGGCATGAGCGTAGCTACGAACTTCCAGTATCCTGGAACCGCGTTCCGCAAGAGCGCAACGATGTTTTTTACGGAGGACAACTTTAATACGCGCTCGGCGAGCCTTGCGAACCCATTTCCGAGCGGCCTGACCGGTCCGCAGGGAAAGCAGTACGGCAAACTGGCGGAATGGGGCTACGCGAACGCGAACGACCTAGGCACAACCGAAGCGCAAAATGCGGACGTCTTCCAGTGGAATCTGGGAATCCAACGCTTGCTTCCCAGCCAGATTGTTATCGGAGTCGACTACTCTGCGAATCGCAGCACGCACCTCCCCTTCGGCGGATATTCCAGCACTCGCAATCGGGACTTCATTTCTTCCAACCTGCTTTCGCAGGTTTCTGCGCAACAGCACGCTACGGATCCTACATGCGATGCCGACAGTTGCGTCAGCAACTATCTGGCTAATCCGGTAGCCAACCCGTTCTGCTCGTTGTTCGGCGGCGTCGGTTGCACTTACTCCGCGGGCCCCGCAATTTTCAACGAGCCCGACTCGCGTTACGGTGTGCCGACAATTCCGCTGGTGAACCTCCTCCGCCCCTATCCTCAGTTCGACGGCGATTTCGAAGGACTACCGGTGCTCGAATCCAACTCCTGGTACAACTCGATGCAGATTCGCTTTCAGAAGCGCGCAACTCATCATGTCAGCTTCGAAGGGAGCTACACACTCTCCAAGTTCACCGATGATTCATCGGTTGGCGCCAATGCATTCGTCGGAACGCTCAACAACGGCAATCCGCAGCAACTGGATAACTTAAGAGCCGAGCACTCCATCAGCGCCAACGACACCCCGCAGCGGCTAGCGGCAGCGATCATCGTGGAACTGCCCATTGGCCGCCAACAGTGGATTGGCGGGAATATGAATCGCGTTCTCGACGCGTTCGTCGGCGGCTGGTCAATTTCTTCGCTGATCACGGAGCAGTCCGGGCAACCTCTGGCAATTTCCATGGCCGACCCGCGATTGCAGGATGGCAATCAGCGTCCCAATGTTTTATGCGGAGGCCGCACGGGAATCAGCAACGGTAGCGCCGCACTCACTCAGATGCCTTTTCTCAACATCAATTGCTTCGCCGATCCGGGCGACCAGATGCCGGGCGATGCTCCCCGCTACTTTCCCGGTCTGCGCACCGACGGAATTCACAACTTCGATGCCAGCATCTATAAAGAGTTCACTCCCAGAGAGTCTATGAAAGTGCAACTCCGGGCCGACGTTTTCAATTCCTTTAACCACCCCCGATTCGCCCCGCCAGACACCGCATGGGATCCTGGCGACACTCAATTCGGCATCATCAGTTCGACGGCGGTGGGCTACAATCCGCGCAAGATGCAGTTCGGAGTCAGGTTTGAATTCTGAAGCAGGCGCTGAATACAATGCCCTGAGACGCCAATTGCCCGCGAATACGTCGCAGGCAATTGGCCCTTATCTGGGTTGTCGGGAGGTTGTCTGGTCGCCTAGCCTCGTGACGGATAAATTCCTTGCATGGCGATAACAAAGTAAATGCTCAGATACGGCGGCAGATTGTTATGCGCCTGGTTGCCTCCCGTAAGTTGCAGGTCCGCGACATTCATGTTTACGTTGGTGGCCGCGGCCGCATAGAGCGAAGGCGATACTCTGTCTCCTTTGGCGTTGGACCAAACCGCATTCGCAGGCGAATTCAGCGAGCCTGCACCGTTGATGCAGGCGACGCCGTGGTTATGCGCAGCGATCTGGCCCGTCAGCAAAGGAACTGCGTATTCCCCGCCGGTCTCGCCCCAGGTGCGCGGACTCAATCCGGACCCATTTCCGTACCCCATGGCAGCCATAGCCTGAAAGTTAGGCAGGGCAAAAGTGGATTTGCCGTCGCCGCCATAAGTCACGCCGAGAATCGAAAACAAGGCGGTGTTCTGCGAAATGGACAAGAGTTGCCCGCTGCACAAGGCCCAACCCTGCGGCGCGAAATTAAACCCTACCATCCGTATTTCTCCAACATACTGATCGGACATAACGAAGCCTCCTCGATTTTCTCGGCTTAACTGCCGCGGCTTAGCTTCGCGTGGGGAAGATTCCCGTCAACGCGATGATGAAGTTGATTACCAGATACGGCGAACGGTTTTCGTGTCCCTGGCTGCTGCCGGCATTGGAAATAGCATTCGGCGCCATCGGGGCGTTGATCGGAGAGGCGGCGTACTGTGCGGTCGGCGTCCCCGATGCCCAGAAATTGCTTGCCGGACTGGGCAGCGTGGAGCCTGCGCTGCTGGCTATTGGCGTGTGGTTATGCGCCGGCATTTCACTGACCAGCAGAGTGTGCTGTTCCTCGCCGGCAAGCTGGCCGGGGCCAAACGCAGGCGTGCCGTTCTGAGACCCCACGCCGATAGCGGTTCGTCCCTGGAAATTAGGCAGTTGAAAGGTTTGCACTCCGTTGCCGCCGTAGGTGGTTCCCAGCAGCGAAAACAGCGCCTGGTACTGGCTTATCTGCAAGGTTTGTCCATTGCACAAGGCCCAGCCTTTGGGTGCGATCGAAAACGCCACCATGCGAATCTCGCCAAGATACGGTGTACCCATAATCCTCTTCTCCTCAACGTTTGATCGTCATGCTCGTTGTCGCTAGGTCTGCGACGGGTAAACGCCTTGCAGCGCAATGATGAAAGAAACCACCAGAAACGGCAGCAGGTTGTCGTGGGGTTGACTGCTCCCGGTCATCGACGTGGATCCCGCGTTCATCGAACTATTCGCCGACGCCCCCGGTCCAAAGGATTCATTTACGATCCCGCTGTTTCCCCATGTAGCGTTCGCAGGACTAGACGTCCCGGCACCTGTGGCGCTGCCCAATGCCACGTGTGAGTGTGCCGGCAGTTGGGCGACGGTCAACGTCACATTCTCCACTCCCGCTTTCTGGCCAATAACGTAGTTGCTGAGCCCCGCACCTTGTCCCTGGTGCACCGGCACGCGCCCTTGTAAGTCGGGAAGGTTGAAGGTATTGACACCGTCCCCTCCGTAAGTCGTGCCGATCAGGTTATAAAGAGCATCGTTTTGCGCGATGCTCATCGTTGCCCCGTTGCAGAAAGCCCATCCATAAATTGCGAAAGTGCCGGCGAACAATCTGATTTCGCCTATGTACGGTTGCGCCATGTTTCTCTCCCTACTTAGCTTGATCCTGAGGGATCAAGCGATTGAATACCGCTTCGTAAAACGTTCCCGTTTCATCACGCCCAATGGGGACGAGGAATAAATCGAAGTCCCCGATGGCATCGTGCTTCATCGGATAAATGCGCTGCGGAAAAACTTGATTGCTATCGCCGCGGAAGCGCAGTGAAAACTGCTCCTGTCGCGACGTAGAATGACCATTAGTGAGTTCCACCAAATCCATTGCGTACGGCTCCGAGCCCTCATTCAGGAGCCAGAATCTTGTGTTCAGATTTTCTTCAAACATGGCCTGAGTCAGATGGACCGACATAAGACGTTCCCCACCTCTGACTCTGGCTGTGAGCCTCGCCGGCTTCCAGTGCCCGACCCCACAGGCGCTGGCCGCCAAACCATCTCCAGATAAATTGGCCCACTGTTAACGACCTGGAACCCTAATCGCTCATACCAATGCAGCGCAGGATTAAAGCGCTCTACGTGTAAGCGCACTGCCTTTGCAGCTAACCTGGCTTCCGTCAGGATCGCTTCCATCAAAGTAGAGCCGATTCCCTTCGCCCGAAACTCCGGAAGCAGAGCAATATCCACTACATGGATTTCTTTCTCAGTACGCTCGACAATCAGCCTTCCCACAGCCTCGCCGTCCCAGCAGATCGCGGAATATTCGGCGTCGGGGATCTGCATCAGATAGGAGCTTCGTTGGGCTTCGTACTGCATGCGCAGGAAGGATTCTTTCCTCTCCTCATTCCATCCGGTAAGCGCCATCTCATTGGCGCGGGTACTGGCGAAGGTTTGGTAGAGTAAGGGCTCGTCGGCGGCGACGACCGGAGCTAAAGAGACTCCGGAGACACTTACTGCCATGATAGAAACGGGCTCAACTGCTATGGGGACTTCGCAGCGCTCATCGAGACTCGGCGCGAGAGACTCTTCCTCAAACATGCGCACAACACCGCCTGAAGTAAATGGAGATGGGGCCGGAACTGAAATGACCTAGAAGGGCGAGATTTTGGCAACAAACAAGGCGATTGTCAAGTAAATATTTATAATTCTTGGATTAGTCCTCCCGCCTAAAGAAAATCCCGTCCTTTCAACCGATTTTATCTTGACTTACTTTGCTGGATCGGGGAGTATGCCTAGCGCGTGTCACGAAGGCCCCAGCCTTCGTGCTATCGCGGAGTTTCGACCGAACCCAGGGAGTAGCTCCTCACGAACGCCGGAAAACTTGATCTGTGCCTACCGCTTCCCCCGCGGTTTCCACGGATAAAAAACACAAGTCGGCGCGGAGATCACCAATGATGAAATACCCTCGTCTGTCTCGTCCCGTTTGCCTGACCCTGCTTGGCGTTCTTACTGTTGTTTTACTGTCTTATTTCCCACTTAGCAGGATTCGGGCGGCGAACGCCGGGGCGACTATTCTTCCCAGCGCGGGCAAGCCGTTGGTGAACTTCAACAGTCCCCAGACCCCGAAGCTCAGTTATACAGGAGATACCGCCGCAGTGGCGGCATTGCAGGGCGGCACAGCCATCCCGACGGCATTGGCCGCGGCGGATTTTAACGCCGATGGCGCCATCGACGTGGTCGCAGGTTACTCCACCCCGGGTGGCGGCGCGCTCGCAGTGCTGCGCGGCAACCCCGACGCTTTTGCGCCCACAGATCCTACGCTCTACCAGAAAGCGATGAAGGGCAGCGTTCCGGCTACTTTCTTGTCGAAGGCCGCCGCATTTAGCCTTCCCGAATCTCCGGACTTGCTGGTGACCGGTGACTTCAACCGCGATGGCAATAAGGACGTATTAGTGGGCGCTCGCGGCAGCACCAACCTTTACTTACTCGCTGGAGATGGGACCGGAAATCTTCAAGCCCCCCAGGTTGTGCCACTGCCGGGGCAAGTGAGGGCATTCGCAACTACAGACGATGGTCACGTAGCGGTAAGCATGGACAGCTCGAATGGCTCGCAGGTGACCATTTTCGCATCGAGTTCGGCGGGGCTAACCGCAGGTGCAAGCTATGAACTGCCCGCCAGTGGCGAATCTGTAGCCTGGGGCAACCTGGGCGGAGGAATGGATGTTGCGGTCGGCGCAGGCTCGAACATTGTCCTGGTATATAGCGCACTCACTTCCAACGCGCAGTCTGAGACGGTCACCGTTCCTTTCATGGTGCAGGGCCTGACGTTGGGCGATTTCATTTGGGACCGCGACGGGCGCACCGAGATTTCCGTTCTGGCCGACGACGGCTCCATCCACATCCTGCAACACGGAACGTTGAACACTACGCCGCTGACGGCCGCAGAACTTCCCGCCCGCCGCACCGCGCTTCGTGGGCATCACACGCAACCCGCGACTGCGCCGAATCCGACTGCCGTGGGCGCGTGGACCGTGGCCAAGCAGTTGACTTACACCGGCTCTGCGCCTTCAGGACCGGTTTCGCCTTCGGCCTTTAACTCGCCGCGCGTGGCCAGTTCTTCCACGCACGACCTGATGGTGCTCGATGCGGGACGAGGCCAGCTCAACATTCTCGACACTTCCGGCGCAGCGGCGAGCCCGAGCGCGGGAATTTCATTTTCCGGCACGCCGGTAGCGGCTCTGGCCTTGCCGCAAAAGATCAATGCGTCGCGTGACATCGTGGTCCTAACTTCTTCCCAGTCCGCTCCCACGCTTGTCACCTCCAATGCATCCGTCACGCTGAACGTGAATACGACCGCTGACATCGACACTATAAACGCGTGCACGACGGGTACTACTTCAATCCCGACGACGCTCAGTTTGCGCGAAGCGGTCTGCCTTGCCAATAATCTGGCCGAAACCGCGACCATCAATCTTCCCGCGGGCACGTACGACCTGACCAGCCTGGAAACTGGCGAGCTCCAGCAGGGTACTGGTAACCCCTACAGCCTTTCGATTGTGGGAGCAAGTGTCTCAAATACCCTCATCCAGCAGACCGATGGCCATGACCGCATCCTCGAAGAAGATTTCGCTCTTGCAGGCAACAACCCGGTCGCGATCTCGAACGTGACCATGGACCTGGCCAGTTGCACCACCGGCACCGATTGTTCCTTCGGCGGGGGCGCGATCCTTGCCGGAGGCGTTCCGGGCGACAATCTCACCCTCACCAACGTCGTGTTGACCAACAATTCTGTGTCCGCAGGTGGTGGTGAGGACGATGGCGGCGCCGTGAATGA
>Ga0209006_10002622_pt1 | contig 16413 bp, 18 predicted proteins | sample JacPin_JW_Ref_O2_FD_188567 | JGI IMG/M metagenome (GOLD analysis project Ga0209006, IMG submission 188567) | Forest soil microbial communities from Algoma, Ontario, Canada - Jack Pine, Ontario site 1_JW_Ref_O2 (SPAdes) (version 2) | ecosystem: Environmental > Terrestrial > Soil > Boreal... | reverse complement strand
GTCTAAGAGAGTGGTCAACATCTCAACTGTATCGGAGTATCTCAGAAAACTTACATTATTGTATATCGCGGCGACTAAAACAGTTCCGATCATGAGAAGCCAGTTAAGAAAGGGTACATATATCTGGCCATGGAATATTTTGGACGTATGGACAACCTTTATTTGAGGGAAGTATGATAACTTCATGAGCTGAGCCAGCAGCTGGATTGTGATCAGTATAATTGCTTGGATAATCAAAGACGAGTCTTACCTGGAACGTAGCCGTGATAATGGCTTGAGAAGCCACTATTGCAGCTAGGACAGCGACAATGAGAGCAGGATAAAGAGTTCCAGGTGGTGCTGCGTGGAAAAATGGATTCGTGTATGCTCCCGGATGTGTGCTTATGTAGGCTGCCTGTCCGATGTAGGCAAGAAGGAGACAGGGAAATGTATAACAAAGCCAGCTGAAGAGGGCCACTTATATCTGCATACTCGGGATTGACAACGTCCAATCGCTGGCAAAAAGCGGCAATGGATTGTTGTATAAGATGTTCGCGCCTCGAAGCCGTTTCGTCATTGGCATCAGAAAAAAGGAACGAGTTGGCCTCAGCGGGGGAGATGACGCGAGTTAGGAATTGAGATACTTCTATCCAGAATGTGCGTATGGGCGATAAGTTGCGTCGATTCTGTGAATGATGGGACGACGAAGCAGGCATATTTTCAGAGACCTCCCCTAAACATGCGTTCAAGTAGGCAATAAGATTGCTGTTCTCGTTGCCTGTGGTGCGTTGCTCGAATTGCGAATGTAGGTGGATTTGAGACGATAAATTTGCTTCCTCTCGACGGAATGACTCCAAGATGGCGTACTGACCTACGGCAGGATCAATTGGTTTGTCGGGTACATATAGGCTAATGATCAGTCTGCCGAGGGATACCCAACACGAGCCCAGATTTACGATAGTCTGTCGCCGTGATAAGGATTGGTCGGCGAATTGTCGAAAGCTTGGATGCAAGAAACGTTGCATAGCAACGAGAAACGGTTCGTTGGTGGACCTCTCCAGAACGGCAAGAATGCGGTCGAGAGACACTGGCGCGCCAGCCTGACAGTCATGATCCAGCTCTCGCATAATCTGACCCACAGATTCGTTGAACGGGGGCATAAAACAAGATGCAATCTAAGGAATAATGAGTATAGCTAAGTTGGTTGCGATTCTCATCTTACCATTAGCAGTGATTGCTGTAGGATCACAGTGAGCTGCTCGGTTCGCGATAGAGGACTCTCGGCGAGAAGGAAGGTGAGGCGGACGTGACGATATATTGACGCTTCATAAACTATCAGTGACGATAACGGCTTCCGCGTCCAGTCGCTGCGTAAGATAAGTTCGTGTATAGAGCGAAACATATTTTTCCTTACCAAATTTGCATTGTTGAACAAAGTTGGGTGGGTCGAAAGAGCATTTGCGGGCCTTCTGCATTCTGCAATATTGTCGGGATGTCAACACAATGGAAATGTTTGAGACAACCCACGTTGTCTTGGGGCTCTGTATTCCATAAAGAGATCAGCCATTCTTTCTGTAATTGCGCGATTGAAGGAAACTGTGCTATTATTCGACTTGAATGAGTCGTGTAACTGTGGTTGTCTGGCCCAAACATACCGCTTCCTGCATTCGCAGCCCATAGTAGATGTCGGTACGAAGTAAGACGAATGAGACTACCATGCGGATTTTCGCACGCCAAGTCGATAAGCTCTTCAATACGTCGACAACAGTCCTTAAATTCGATGGGGTCAATTGAATGGTTGTGATACCCATACGCAACGCGAGCACCTTAGGGATGGTAACACCCTGAAAGCCGGAGACCCCAGATAACACACTAAGATCCGCTAAAAGGTAGGAGTTGTTATTTTTACGACTTATGCAGGTGTCTTCGGCTCGAAGGCTTGTGAGGGAGCGCTGTGGTCGTCAGCAGTCAGCGGGTGGAAATGTGACCATTCATGACACTCACCTGCACCTGTTCAGTCAAATTGGATAGAATGATACTTTCCTTATCGGTGACTGTGGCTGGTATACTCCAAAATGTCATCAATTCAAACGCTTGTTTGCGAAGTTCTTTGAAGAAAATTGCGTCAATGATCCATAAGTTCGACGGGATTGCATAGTTACCATAAGAATTGGCAGTTTCCTTCAAGCTACAAGCATTTATATCCAGATGTGTCAACTGAGCTTCTGGGACCCTCAGAGACCTGTCCATCAAAAAGGCAGACCAAATTTCTGTCAAACCATTACCAGCCCAAGATGAGATGATGCCTTCGAGCATTTTCACGCAGCGAAAAAGGTGCGCGAACTTTGGGGAACATTGTCGGAGATCTTGCGACATCAATTTCGAGAACGCTTGGATAACTGAGTAGTCCACCAGACCATTTCTAACGGCAGCCCGCAGTGGCCGTGTGTATCTTAGTAACTTTGAGGCTAGATCAAAATCACCCTGATGATGAAACGGTATCAGCGCAGACCGATGGCAAGAAGATGTTTACCGACAGATGATAATGCCAGGTTGTCATGATCCCAGTTGTCGAGCACCGCTCGACTAGCTGCGGGAATAGCTTGTAGTATAGCTTCAACCACACTCGCTGTATTGTCACCGCCATCGGCGTATCCTTGACGTATTGTTCCTCGCATCTCAGACGCTCGGCCACCGTTTGACGTGACCATTTCTGATTCATCTATGAACAATTCAACACAGATGTTCAAGATTTGCACCATGGTGCGGTGGGTAGATTGGCTCCCGAGATCGACGTTGCAATCCATGCAGGGGATACAATTCAGGAAGCAATCTGCGGGCTGTACTCACCCAACAAGTATGAACGAATCCAGCAAGCTTTAAATAGCTAAAATATGCTAACCTGGGTGAAAATAAACTCTGGGGTCATTCTCTGTGACCGACTGTACTCCTGTCGCAGTGAGGCTGTGGTCGAGACTAGTTGAGAATGTGACGATTGCAAAAAGCCTTGGACATGGTCAACTTGTACGTGCAATATCTTGTTGAGTGCCGATAAAAAGCGGTCGACGTAAGGAAAATATGCGGGGGCAACAATGCGAGCAAGGAAGTGCAAAAGTGGGTCAGATACTCGCAATGACGGTGATGAGACAACCGAAAGTGATGGGGAATATCCAATCACATTGGACAACGGAGAGTCGTGGTCTACTGGATGACCCGAAAGCCATGATGCGCCGCTTGGATTTGCTGGAACCCTCGGCGTGACCAGTCCCCTTCGGATGACCTCAAAATTGATCGCCAGAGCTCCGAGGTCGACATCTCGCGAGTCCGTCTCTGGCAGTCGGACGTGGTGTTGCAATCTTTTCCAGTCTTCAATGGTAGGTTTGTTCAATGGAACTATCTGAATGCCTCGATTACGCATGGCCCGGGACAGCTCGCCGTATTGGGGATCAACAGACATGAACAAGCGAAAATCAGGATGAGGATGCAACGTTTGGACATGGCCATCGACAAATCCTCTCTCGCTCAGAATGACGACTCCGTTGGGTTCGCAGAGCGAGTTCAGCCGATCCAAAACAGAAGGGTTACATAAATTTGCCCCATCAATGAATACCCAATCACCTTTCTTCATGGCATGAATAAGGGGTCCGTCGACCCATTCAAAACGACTGTCTCCATCCTGAAATGGTGTTGTCTCTTCAATTTTACCGATGAGCTTCAACAAGTTGATACTCAAGTCTGAGTCCGCATGGACTTCTTGCGCGAGGCTGGCTGTAACTTGAAGGAGGTGGGAAGGGGATATCAAAGTAGGCGAATGGTGTAGTTCTGCTTGTAGTAATCGATAGTTATCGGATTGGAGAAGTTTCGAGCGGGCCATCGATCGAGAGTGGTCGTTGATCAACGAAAGGACCTGCCTCGCAATCGAGATCATGCAACTACGACCATTAATTTGTTCAAAGCTTCCCAGGATATCCATGGTATCGGTGGCACCGTTGAAGGAGATCTCCGTCAGTTTGTGACCAGCGAGACTTGCTAGCGTCCTGACGAGCTCCGTTTTTCCGCAGCCACTTGGTCCAATTATGATGGCCGGCCAGGATTGAGACACGCAAAGTCCAACAGATTCCAAGATAGAAAGTTGTGCTTGTAAAATACATCCTGGACGGGCGAGCGAGGTGAAATTTCTTCGTCCGCAGTCGAAATGCCCGATCCGAAGATGGTTCGAAGATATCGAAGGATACGGAATTCGTTCCAAGTGAATGGTTGCTGTAGGAAACACGTGTTCGAACAAGAGGCGAGCACGGTTTCGATCTTCGATATTGCGAAAGCGGTGTAGGTACACAGCGGGGAGAAATTCCACGGGGAGTCGAGGGGGAGTCGACGCCCAGACAAGAGACGCCCACCGAATTACATCACGTAAATTAAACTCCCATGGGGCGCCTTCTCGAGCAAATGCAGAGTTCAAGCGGATTTCGTCGTTGAGACTGGTATTATATGTAATCATGTTGCGCAAGACATCCATATCAAGATCTGGAAAAAGATGCTGACATATAAGGAGCAAGTCGCCGTCCGAGAGTTCGGCAAGATAGACTTTTGTAAAGCGGTCGACAAATGATTTCGGCAGTCCCTTTCGCCCACCACCTTGATGTAGAGGATTTTGTGCAGCGAATATCCGAAAATCAGGATGACAGGTAAACGAACGTCCCAGCTCTGGAATATAAGCGGTTCCACGATGATCCAAAACTGCGTTGAGGCCCTCGAGGACGGCTTGCTGGGCGAGATTCATTTCATCGAGTAACACCCAATGACCCTCTTGAAGTGCCTTCAGAAACTCCGCATCCCTCCAAGCAAATTCTCCTGGTTGGCCACCTTCAGCAGGTAGATCAGAGCCAAAAAGGTCGATGAGATCAGTTTGATCCGATAAATTGATCCGGTACAGTGCATGGCCGGCGATGTTCGCTAAGGCAATGATAAGGGCAGTTTTCCCGACGCCAGGACTACCTTCGAGTAGAATCGGCTTTGATAGCTGACAGGCCCTAACTACTCGCACAACGTTGTCTCGAGGAGAGGTTGCTTGGAGATTGAATTCGCTTACACGTGGCTCACAAGGACCCTTTTTGATGGCGAATGGGCCAAATCGCACAGTCGTCTTGGGATCGTGCCAGACTACACAAGCGAGCGAATCGTCCCGAGGTGCGATTTCGTTTAATTTCGACAAAGCTTCAGCCTTTAGGCGTTGTAACGCATCAGGGGAATATGCCGCCAATTGTGGCTGCAAAAGTAGTCCATCAAGAAAGGTCATATGGATAGCATGGTGCTGCAAAAGCTCGTTAGATGAGTGGATGAAAGTAGAACGGTTTGTATATGACGCACGAAGATCTCATCGGGAGGCATATTGTCGTGATCTTCAGGGCGATACGCAGAGTTTGAAAAGGCGACACAGGCCTAACACGCGGGGCTTCAACTCAAATCCGGATAGAAAGATACCCAAACATACTATGATGTCGCGCAAGCTCAGCAACGACCGATCTGTCACTTTCGTGCACAACCATTCCCCGAAGTCCAAAAGATGAGCGGTATATGGTCCGAAGACATGGAATTTCCAGAGGTTGTCGACAATCAACTCGAGATCACTTCGTTGCGTAACTGGAGGTACCCAAATCTCCGTGAAGCGATTACGAAGTGCGGTGGACAACTCTTTTTTACCATAATCACCGCCTGGGTTCATAGTTGCCACCAACTTGAAAGTCTTGACGGCTTGGACGGCCGGAATACCAACGTCATTACCCCCTCGCTCAGAAAGAATGATTGTCCGGGCGGGTTCCAAAACACTGTTCAAGCGCTCGAGTACCGAATCATCAGCTAGTGAAATTTCATCAAGCAGAAAGACGCCGCCTCGGCGCATAGCTTCTAGTAGTGGGCCGTCCCGCCATTCGAATACGGTTGCCAACTGCAACAATTTTTGCCGAGCTTCTTCTAACCGAGAACGTGATTCGACGGTTAGGGTTTCTGGCGTTTTCAGCAAGGTGTCGATAGCGGCGATCAGGTCAGTCTCATCTTGATTGCCATTAATGCCCATCCTCTCTAATTGGACCCTTACTTCTCGTAAGATCTCCCGCCGTGCAGCGGTTCGATTACGCACAGGCCTAAGTCCACCAATCAAATCTGCAGTTTCGGTGTTTTGGTGACAGTTGAGAGTATACAAGTCCTGTGCAACGGTCTCTGCGTATACTTGGCACACGGAGGTCTTGCCTGAACCTGTCTCCCCGACCAGCAGAACCGGCTCATTGAAGCGCAAAGCTCGCGTGACCAGGACGAATAGTCGCTGCATCGCGAAAGTCCAGACAAGGTGAGATGATGACGGAACGTGGCACCCGAGGAACGAGGAATAGTCAATGGTAGGGTTCCGAATGTTATAAAGTATTCGTTCGTCAATTTTTACCTTCATTTCGGACTCGATTACTTCTTTCACAACCATCTTGTCGTCTTCTCTGCGGGTACGCTCAGCCAAAAGCATGTAACCATTTTCCGCCAATTCCTGGTAGCCTACAGCATCTCTTCCTGCCCATCTGAAAAGATCACGAAGAGTGGCAAAGCCGTGCTTGCTTTCGAATATGCGAGCTGACTGCCGACGTTTCTGCAGTTCACGAAAGACATTGACAATTCGTTGACAATAGGACGGTGCTATCCGACACTTCTCGCATAAAATGAACTCGAGCTCTCCCTGGGGCACATCCTCGAAGTGCACCTCAAGAAATCGGCTGCGGAACGCTCGAGACAACACTTTCCGGCCGGCGTACAGACCAGGCGGGTTTTGAGTGGCAAATAGCATAAAGTGTGGATGAGGTCGCACGACCTCCTGAGTTTCGGGAACCACCAGCTCTCGATTGTCATCCAGCAGACGATTCAAGGCTTCCAGGACATCCGTTGGTGCCAGGTTAAGTTCGTCCAGGACAATCCAATCGCCATTCCGCAAGGCACGTACCAGTAGTCCATCTCTGAACACGAGTTTGCCCGTGGTAGGGTCAGGCACATAAGTGCCAACATACTCCTGGATATCAGTATGCTCGTGGTTGTTGATGCGGATGAAATGGTGACCAGTCTTTCGTGCCAGATACTCGACAGAACTTGTCTTGCCACTGGATGTAGGACCTTCGATCAACACAGGGAAGCGTCTGGTCGTTACGATTCTGGCAAGGTCCACGAGTTTTCTTTCGACTGATGGGGTAATGACATAGTCGCTCACGGGTTCCGCTGGCAAGGGACCCTTTTCGAGGTAAAAGGGACCAAATTTGATGAACTCCAAGGCAGGATTTAAATGAGCAATGGATGGTTGTTTGGAAAACATGGACCGAGGGTTGCGAACGCCGGCCAAAAGATGTGTCTCCGCAGTGGCCGTAACGACAGCTGCACTCGAGGTATCCAGAACCATAGTAAAAGCCATTAGACAGCCTTCCCAAAGCGATCGTCGTAGACCATATGTACTAGCCATGTCCGCGGAAAATGTGAGAGCCCGGACTAAAGTCCGCAAGTTGTAATGGGGCGTGTGATTTGATCTGTCTGCGATCTGGCGCTTCTCAGCCAACTTCTTCACGGCAAAATAAAATTCTGCAACGTTCATGATGGCAGCCTTGTCTCCAACTGCACACGGTCCGATATACTGCGTGATTATGCCTAATAAGGTTTCTCGATCGGTATCGGCGGGAGGTACATCGATTTCCGTGAAGCGGGATCGAATGTGCGGTGGAAGGTCTTTTTTTCCAACATCATTTGCGGGGTTCATGCATGCAAACAAGCGGAAGTCTGGATGTCGAGGAACGGGTTCCAACGAGCCTTGCTCTGTTAACGTGATCGATGAAGTGGGGTTGTGAAGGAGACCTGAGATACATTCTAACGTTTCCGGGGTAGCTAGGTTGATTTCGTCAAGGAGAACCCTACCAACAAGGGAGTTTAAGATGTCGGGGACCAACAGTCGGAATCAACATACCAATCCCCCGATCGCAATGCCTTCACTAGAGGACCCTCCACGAAACTAAACGCAAACCTACCTTTGGCTTGTATATGTTGAACCTCGAACTGGTTGACGTCCCCTTCAAAAGCGTTCCAGTTAGATTCCGTAGTTTCGGGTGCAATTTGATCGATCCTGATCCGTTTCCGTGGTAGATTTTCGTCTTCAGCCGCATCCGCGGAGCTGATGTATATATATACAATGGCCTTCAATGCTCAATCCTAAAAGGAAGGAATCGGTGTAACTCACACGAGTCCTCTACTTTGTTTTGCCTGCAACTTCTCTCTGGCCAATCGCGCAGCCTCCTTCCAGGTTCTAATTGCTCGGTTCCATCGACCATCGAGAACCGCTTTCCTCAACACTTCCTCGAACTTTGGGTTCTTTCTACGACTAAATGTCCTCTCAAACAATTCAAGAAATCGTTCTTGCAGAGCTGACCCGGGTATTCTTGCATCCACGGGTTTGAACCCACCAATCAAATCTGAGGATTCAGATTGATGAGACAAATTCAGAGACACAAGGTGGCGGCGTAAGAGAGATGCCAGGTACGTGACAGCGCTCGTCTTGCCTGTGGCAGTTTCTCCAGTCAAAAGGACTGGCTCGTGGAGGGACAATGCAGTAATAATGCGAGAGAGCAATGATATCGCAGGCTTATGCATAACAAAGTGCCGAGCAACCAACGGCGCAGTTCCTGCTTCCACCAATCTTGCAGGAAATCGCGCTGTGCCGGCGAAGACAGCAGTTACTCGGTCATTCGCGTCTTTCTCGATTTGAAACGTCGGGATTCGTCCTTGGAGGACCCAATCACGTCGGTCGGGTTCCAAGCCCAGGTGCTCCGCTACAGTAACTGCGATAACATCCATTCGCGCACGAGCTACGGCCGTTATTGTTCCTCCCCCGAAAAAAACGTCGCGCGCTTCAATCAAAATATCTTCCCGTATCGTAGGATTCGGAAAAATTGCTGAGAAAGACTCTCCATCCTCATCACAAGATATGTCCATAGTCTGATGCGAGACAGGCAAGATGTTCTCGACGCGTGCGCAGAACCTTTCTAATTCACGCAAACCCACGTCCTGTGCAGACGCTTGCGATCCATGTGCTTTGACAGCCTCCCACAAGCGAATGAGGGCCTTAGCTGTAGTTCCCGCTAAACGAGGGAACCGAGAGCTGATGATGGTTATCAATTCATCGTTGGTTGGTGAATGAATAACGACTTCGTGGAATTTGCGGGCACCCAAGAAAACTGGGGGAGGAGTTTGGGTAGTCCTTGATTGCGCCAAGGATCTAGTTGCAAATAAAGCAAAATCCGGGTGGGCTTGAATTCGCCCACGACTGGGTTCCTCTAGCGACGCGCGGCCACCAATCCATTTGCCCACGCGAAGAGACTCCACCAGAGGTTTTATTATACCGAGAATTTCGCTACTCCCCTTATCGATGTCCTTGAATACCACCCACTTTCCTTCCTTCATTGCACGCACCAGAATGCCATCGTTCCATTCGAATGTTCCAGGGTGCGTAGTAGAAGATATGTATGCACCAAGGAGCGATCGCGGATCCAGGGATGTATCAGCCAGGTGAATGATAACGATCTGATTGTTGACCCCAGGGTGTAGGCTTGATGCTAGATGATACAACAATAACGACTTGCCTGAAGATGGTGGGGACGTGAGGAGAATAGGCAGACGAAGCGAAATGTGAGTTGCTAATGTGCGTAGCGATTGGATGGCGTTTGGTGTGTGTATTAGAGGTGAGACTACTTTTGCTTGACTGGGGGGTCGAAGAAGTAGGATGCCGTGGATATTTGCCACATGAGTACTGGCAGAGCATCAAAGTTAAATAAAATGGAATCAGTTAAGAAAGCTTGCCTTAGATCAGATTGAGGGATTGGCAGGTTTGCATCGTTAGGATCGACACCATAATAGTCGTGAGCTGCCGAGACAATGGCATTTCTTGCATCAACAATTCTCTTGGTCTCAAAGGCGGGCAGCACCCAGCCGTCGATATTCTTGTCCCCCTCGAACAGGTCTTGACCGTACTCAATTTGACAGTCGACGTCGCAAATATTTCCGAGAATATCTTTTTCCAAAATTTCCCGTTCGCCTTCGCCCATGCCGGTTTGCAGAGCATAACAGCGAATTGATAGTAAGCGCACACCGGTATCAGGATGAGGTGTCCCAAAAAGCATCGCGAGAGGTGATACTGGCCAGAGATGATAGTGTGGAAGTTCGCGGTTCGCGAGGAGGATGCGATAATAGGCCAGTAAAAGACGATGTAAACGAACAGTGTCTATGGAGACCAAAGATGGAGACGTCAAGACGAACGCAAGAGGTCCATCGGCGAAGCGTTTTTGCAAAAGCTCTGAAAGAACGCTGAACCCAGGAGGAGATGTGAATCACCTGCAGTCGAAGACGAACAAGAAAAAAAACAAACGGAAATAACTCCTCGTGAGGTTGAATCAATAAACATAACGCTACCAGTTTTTCCTCTTCGTCCCCTTCGTCGTGCAACCACTGAGCGCACAAGGGCAACAAGAGTGGCCTGAAAGCAATCGCAATAGACAACGTAAGCGCTGGTTTTGCCAGAAGCCGAGAGATATTTGCAAGCAAATCTCTCTGAGTAGACGCGTTCAGGATCGTAGCAGCATACGGCGAGGACGAGTGAATGGTTGACAGTAAGACACGAGTCTGTCGTGTGATGTTCATTGTTAGTGGGTCGTGAAACTCATTATAGGGTTCCATTTTCGAATACGACGAGTTTTTTTAAGCTGAAGCAGAGCCTGTATATATGGGGTCTTGTGAATGCTACGGACGCAAAAAAAATGGGCACGTGACGAAACTCGGACTTGAGCCAAGTTGACATGGATGAAGCACAGGCCCTCGATGCATTGGCTAACCTCCTCACCGAGCTAGCTAGGAAACCGTACGACATCTCTCTACATGCCGAGCATCTACGCCTATCTATTGAATGCGGAGGGTCCCAAGTCCAATCTGCAAGGGAAATGTTCACCAACTTTCTAGCCGCCGGGGATCTAGTCTGGCTACCTCTTATCGAGTCAAAAGAGGACTCGGTAGACATATTGTCTCCAGGAGGTTTACAGGAAGTTCTGTCCCTATACGCGCGTGCTGAAAGCGATTATTTTTGTGCGTAACATCTGCCGTTCCGGCTGTTTACCGTCCTAAGTGAGAGTTTTAGCTATTCCAATCCTTCAAAAGCATATGGAATTCCTCATATCTCGACACGCAGAGTTAAATAGCTTGCCTTCAATGCCTGACGAGTTGGGTGAGCTATTTTCAACGAAAGGGACACGGTCCGCGATCATGGAGATTGTCAATAAAGGAATCGGACACTTGACGCAGGTAAGAAGATACAGAAACTTTACATTCGATCACTTACCCTTGCTCAACAGGGTCATTTACTTTGGGACACAATGCGTGATTGGGAATCAGACATTCTGGAAGCCAGTGCTGACCCTGATAAGTAAGATCAATTTCAGGCACTCTCTATCATTATATGACCTGTTTTTATCCAGGCCGCTTCTCGTAAAGGGCTTGGAAGCATTGTACCTTAGTCGTCTTCGACAACCTCATTCTAGTAATGTCATTACCACGGGTTGGGGCATGCATTTAACTTTCTCTTAGACATCGACGAAACATTCCAATCATATTCAACTTTCACTACGAACTATAAGCCACCACACGAATACGAAAGCCTTATGGTTGCTGCTTCGAAACTTCGATCACGAACAGTCAAGTCATATCAGCGCAGGGAGGCATCTGAACTCTCGCTTGTATGTTTTTCGTAGTCTCCGCGCATTCTGCCTGTTCATAACCGTTTCGAAGGTTCAATCAAAATTTTCCCTTGACGCATATGCCCGTTACATCGCAATTGAACGTCGGTCTAAGAGTCCCGATCTGTTTGTCCTGAAAACTCTATATGAACGCGCAATTGCGGAAGCTGCTCAACGGAGATACAATAAAGAACCTAGCGCGGAAGAGATGCTTAGGTTACTCTGGATCGGGTACTGCGATTCACTGGTGTGTCTTCACGTCTTGCCTGCTTATATATTGACTTTCATTCTGTGATTGAAAGAGACTTTACAACGCTGGCGTGCAAGCCGAACTAGAGACATTCAGGAGAGCTGTGAGAAGCGCTCCTGCTTCAGGCGATGTATGGGCTCGCTATATACGATACCTGGTTAGTGCTGCAGAGTTGGACTACATATAATTCCATAATAACGCAATCTCTCCCTAGGAACGCGAGGCTGGATCTAAGACGTCACAGGAAGGTCTCGAGAGTGTCGCAGGTGTGTTCTTTGATTCAGTTATCTATCACTGCGGAGACCCAGCGTCTGTCCACATCAGATATTTTCTCAAGAGCCGTGGCCACGAATCTGTTGCATGAAGATGTGGAACAAATTGTTCCTCTATTTCTGTCTCGCGCAAGCTATGAGAAAAGACGCGTTGAATCACCCAATGCAGGTTAGATATCGGATTTCGCTTTGCGCCCTCAGCTAAAAGTCTTGCAGACGAGGATGCGTTGTCAACTTTGATTGGAGTGCTCGAGAGTGGGATCGAGATGGTGCAAGGTAATGTAATATGTTCACAGATAGCACACTTTGATACGATATCGGTCATATTCAGCCTCTCCGACCGGCGATCCGCGACTACGGCTTGAGAAATATCTCACAGAAATAGTAAGTCGTTACAGAGGCCAAAAAGACGCTATTTGATACAAGCATGAATTCAGTACTTGGGCTTTGTCGGTACACCTGACAGCGCTGTGGCTGTGATGCAGATGGCTGCCAAACGCTATAAATCCAGCTACCTAGCATGGATCTCTTACACCGATATACTCATGTATGTCGTCCTTTTTCGTCTTGAGATCTGGATGATCTCAATGTCTCTTCTAGAAAGCAGAATCAAATCCAGGAAGCTCGCCGGACGTTTAAGGACCTGTGCATGAAAAACCTGGACTGGCCGGAAGCCATATGGGAGGCGTGGCTTTCCTTCGAGCATCTGCATGGTTCTGTGGATGAAGTTGATGCATGTTTGGACAAAATCGAAAAGGCTCAGTACCAAGTCAATGCTCGTCGTGCGAAGGTTGTATATCACATCTCTCTTCTGTTGATTCAAGTGTGCTTATATTACTGGGTACTAGGAAGCGGAAGCGTCCCATCGGGCAATGCTTGCCTCGCAACCACACACCTCTGCGATTCCCGCAATTGAACCCGACGTGGAGATGACTCTCGCCGACGAGGATTGTGGTGCGCCCGACAGGACTTCTACAAGTGGAATCAAACGCAAGGCTGAGGATGTTGATCTTACAGAGGAAGGAAGCAAGAAAGCAAGGACAGGTGCGGTTTGATCTCCATCACCGCTGATAATGTCTGATCACGATCATTTACAAAGAACATCTTTCGCCGCCAAAACGGTTTGTATTTCTATGAGCGTTGGTTCATATTTGATCCACTAAACAGAACGACAGAGATCGAGAGAATAGCACAGTCTTTGTGGCAAATCTCCCATCGGGAGTTACTGAAGATGACCTGATGCAACTCTTTAAAGATGTGAGTTCCTGTTAGTAGGTATGCCCGTCCTCATCTCCCTTTTATCGACTAGTGTGGAAAAGTTCGTGAGGTCAAGATTACACAGTTGCCTGGTGTGCTGGTGGCCACTGTTGAGTTTTTTGACCGAGTAATGTGATCTTTTCGACCTGCCTGGGATTCAAAGCTAATTTGAAATTCCATTATGACAGGAGTGCGTTCCTGCTGCTCTGACTAAGGATAAAAAACGATTAGGCGGGGAAGAAGTCGCTGTTCATCTCGCTTGGAAATCAACGTTATATATCACGAACTTCCCGGAAAAGGCTGATGATGCCTCCATGCGTAATCTTTTCGGCAAAGTGAGTCATATATGAGCTTCGAGTACGTCCTACCCAATGTTAATACCTTTAGTACGGGGTTATTTTCGAGATTCGCTGGCCCAGTAAAAAAATCAAGAATACAAGGCGATTCTGCTATATCCAATATGTATCTCCAGTACGTGACTCTTACTGCTTTCTGTTCCGGTTTTTGAACGTTATCATCAGTCTTCCGCCATGAGTGCACTCGAACTTAATGGTCAAGAAATGGAGCAAGGCCACGCCATGAATGTCTTTATCTCAAATCCGGAGCGAAAGAAGAAGCGGACCGATGCCGATGCGAACGATAGGGAAATTTATGTCGCCGGGTTAAGTAAATTTACCACGAAAGAGGATCTGGAGAAGCTATTTGGATCTGTAAGCCTTTCCCCAAACGAAGTTTGTTACTCCACTTATCGTCCCGCTCAGTATGGTCGCGTGAAGGAAGTCCGGATGACAGTCGGGAGCGATGGAAACTGCAAAGGTTTTGCCTTTGTAGAGTTTGAACAGGAGGTTTGATTACATCGTTCGTCTAGTGCAACCTTCGGTCTCACTTTTTTCTGTAGCAAGATACACAAGCCGCTTTAGCAGCAAACAATCACGAACTAAAGAGTCGTCGCATTGCAGTCACTTTGACGGATAGTCGCGTTCGTGCTCGTAACCGGTATGTTCGACTTCGCTGATGTTCGAATCGTTAATCGTAATATCTTACCTTAGCAACGCAACGTCCGACACTGGCCTCAGTCGACATGCTGAAGCCCGAAACCGGTCCGTAAGAATTCGAAATCTTCCCAACGGCACGCAGGAGGGTTTATTGCAGCAGATCATGGAGAAGCACGTTGCAGTTAAACGTGTGGAAGTTTTTGCTGACCAGAATGAAGCCACCGTTGAACTTCAAAATGCTGCGGTAAACTTTTATTTATTCTGAGACTCGGCCTCGTTTCTGAACGTAGAACAGGAGGCAGGCAAGTTACTTCTACGCACGGAACCTATCATATTCAACGGAAATGTTTTGCGATTCACGGAGGAGACCCAGAGTGGTCCCGCACATTCAACCGGGCTGTTTGTACCACGGGCTGCGGTTTCTAGACCGAAAGCACGGCTAAAACATACCAAAATTACGGGAGTTGGAAATCCCCAGTCTTCTGCGACCAGTTCATCCGGTTCACGTCCGAGCAAAGGGCAAGACGACTTCAGGAAAATGTTGAATGGCTGACATTACATAATGTACGAATATTTCAAGATATTGATGTTATTACATAAGCACTTCTATTTAAATGAGTGTCGGGGTGAGTCAACTTGAACGTTGAACACTCTGACGATGCCACCCACCTCGCCTACAATATTATCGCTTCATGGCAAAGGACTGAAGCTTGACAGTCGAGAAGACATCGAGCCTTGGTTAAAGGATGTCGATCCGATCGCGATAGAGGAGATTCACTTAGGTGGGAACACCATCGGAGTCGACGCGTCTACTGCTTTGGGAGAGTTTTTGAAGAAAGCAATCAATCTCAAAGTTTAGTGACCTTTCTATTCCCAGAACATCAGCTCATAGATTTTGTGTGAAGATTGCAGATTTCGCGGATATTTTCACCGGTCGTTTGATCTCCGACATCCCTCTCGCTCTCGTCGCGATCTGCGATGCCCTCAAGGAGAATACGTCTCTCGTGGAATTGAACCTCAGCGATAACGCATTCGGCGGTCGATCTGTTGATCCCATCGTCCCGTTCCTGACCGGGAATCGCAGTTTTCAGGTATTAAAGTTGAACAATAACGGTCTGGGCCCGGCGGGAGGTGCTGTACTCGCCGATGCATTGCTCAACTCGGCCAAACTGAGCAAAGCGGAGGGCAAGAAATCGAACCTGCGTACTGTTGTTTGTGGGCGAAATCGGCTCGAGGACGGCTCAGCGTCCGCCTGGGCGGAGGCTTTTGCTGCACACGAAACACTTGTCGAGGTTAGGATGCCTCAGAATGGATTTAGAATGAAAGGTATCACCGCTCTGTCCCGGGGTCTTTCCAATTGTCCGAACTTGCAACACCTCGACTTGCAAGATAATACGTTCACGGAGGATGGATCGTTGACTGGAGTGAAGGCGTGGACTCAGGCCCTATCAGCGTGGCCCGATCTCTTGACGCTTAATTTTTCGGACTGCGTTCTTTCGTCTGACGGCGAGGTCCCTTTCATCGTCACTGCCCTGGCGGAGGGCTCTAACCGGAAGCTGCGTACTCTCCAGCTGCAAAACAACAACCTGGAGGAGCAATCGCTTGCAGCCCTTGCAAAAGGGATCTCGGAACATCTCGTGGATTTGAAGGTGCTGGAGCTGCAGTGGAACGATATCGACGATTCAACTGAGAGCATAGAGATACTCACCATTGCCATGAAGGAACGAGGAGGGAAAGTACTTATTTCAGATGACGACGAAGAAGCGGAAGAGGAGGAGGAAGAGGAGGAAGAGGAGGAAGAGGAGGAAGAGGAGGAAGAGGAAGAGGAGGAAGAGGAGGAAGAGGAGGAAGAGGAGGAAGAGGAGGAAGAG
>Ga0209006_10002621_pt1 | contig 16420 bp, 12 predicted proteins | sample JacPin_JW_Ref_O2_FD_188567 | JGI IMG/M metagenome (GOLD analysis project Ga0209006, IMG submission 188567) | Forest soil microbial communities from Algoma, Ontario, Canada - Jack Pine, Ontario site 1_JW_Ref_O2 (SPAdes) (version 2) | ecosystem: Environmental > Terrestrial > Soil > Boreal... | reverse complement strand
CGACACTTTTCTGGGTTAATTCGAGCGATGCCGCATTGGTCGGCGGCACCGTCTTAGGCTTGATGCTCGGCCTGCTTGTTGTCATCAACCGATGGACGCGTTCGGCTCTCATCGGTCTCTTCGCGCTTTACCTGTCCTATGTCTATGCCGGACAGGATTTCATGAGTTTCCAGTGGGACGTGCTACTGCTCGAGTCGGGATTCCTGGCCATATTCCTCACGACTGGATCAAGGGTAGTCGTCTGGCTCTACCGCTGGCTGGTCTTCCGCTATCTGTTTCTGGCGGGCATCGTCAAGTTGCTGTCCGGCGACCCGACGTGGCACAACCTGACCGCTCTCGAGTATCACTTCTGGACGCAACCGCTGCCGACACCTCTCGCCTGGTATGCCGCGCAGCTGCCGAGCTGGCTCCTGATCGCAGGAACCGCCGCTACCTTGATCATCGAGATCGCAAGTGTGTTTCTAATCTTCCTGCCGCGTCGCCTGCGCGCGGTCGCGGCGTGCTGCATCCTGCTGCTGCAATCATTGATCGTGCTGACCGGCAATTACAACTTCTTCAATCTGCTCACGATGCTTTTGTGCATCTTCCTCTTCGACGATGCCGCTCTGCGCCACATAGTTCCGGGTTGGCTTGGATCCCGGGCGCAGGGCCGTGGCTTGCATCCACGTAGCGCGACTGTGATTGCCACCGCGGTCGCGCTGATCGCAGTGCCGGTCGGGATTAATCGGATTTGGCAGACCCTGATGCGATCGGACCTGCCGCTGCTCGGTGCTCTCACGAACGCCGTCTCACCATTGCTTATCGTCAATCCCTATGGGCTATTCGCCGTCATGACGGTCGCGCGACCCGAGGTTGTAATTGAGGGTTCGGCTGACGGGAAAGCTTGGCGCGAATATGTGTTCCGATACAAACCGGGACCGCTGTACAGGCGCGCCTTGTGGAATATTCCGCACCAGCCGCGTCTCGACTGGCAAATGTGGTTCGCGGCTCTCGGCAGCGAAAGAGATAATCCGTGGATGGCAGGCTTAATGCTGCGTCTGCTGCAGGGAAGTTCCCCGGTGCTGGCGCTGTTTGATTCCAATCCGTTTAGCGATGGCCTGCCGAAATACGTGCGGGCGCAACTCTATGATTATCGCTTTGCGGACCGGCAGACACATATGACGACGGGTCAGTGGTGGGTGCGCCGCCCCGAAGGCCTGTACTTTCCGCAAGTCAGTCTGGCTGACTTCGAGCGCGCCAGCGGTGGCACACCTGCACAACCGCCGGATTCGAACCGAAGATGACAGCTAATGTTGGTACGCCGCAAGCGCAGCCGTGCACTCACGAGGCGTCATGGATACTTCTTTTCAACGACGCCTCGGACAAGATGGGTATCGTAAACCAGTACAACGGAGGCGATTCGTCCGGTGTTGGGATCGAAGTTGAATACGTCGGCGCATTCAAACGAAACGTGGGAGCCGTCCTTCAGCCACCAGTCGTAGAGATAATAGCCGACCGCTCGCAAATTCCCTTCTGCGCTCACGAGGACATCGTGCACCGTGAGCTTGGCGCGGCTCGACGCGCCAGCCACTTTTGCGATGTATTCGCGCACGGGCACGCGGCCCAGGAAGGGTGACTCGACCCACCCATCAGGGGTGAACAGGGCGGCCGCTTTGTCGGCGTCGCCCGCTTCAAGGGCCATCAGATACTTACGCACGGCTTGTTGCATGTTCTGCTCCGCAAAGTCGTACCGGCGCGCACCGTCGGAGAGTCGCAGTGTAGCGCTCTCACGCGCGTTCCGAAAATCCGTCCCACGGTGCCAGCATGGGATGCACAATGTAGTGTCGGATGTATTTACTAATTCCGGAGCGCTCGGCATGGCCCACACTCGTCCCTCCATCGCCGACAAGCGCCGCATTTTTCGCCAGTTGCACGATTCCGGCTGCTTCGTGATACCTAACCCTTGGGATGTGGGTAGCGCTGTGTATCTGCAAAGTTTAGGGTTCAAGGCGCTGGCCACGACGAGCTCAGGGTTCGCCTGGTCGCGCGGCCGGGCAGATGGCGGCGTTGCACGCGATACGGCACTCGCTCACTTCGCGGATCTAGTGGCGGCAACTGATGTGCCTGTGAATGCAGATTTCGAGAACGGCTTTGCCGACGATGCTGCGGGAGTCGCGGGCAATGTCGCTCTCGCCGTCCGTACCGGGGTTGCGGGACTCTCGATCGAGGATTCAACGGGCGATGCCGCCAACCCGCTCTTTGATCTCACGACGGCGATTGACAGGATCCGTGCGGCGCGCGAGGCCATCGACAGGTCAGGCGCAGACGTATTTTTGATCGGGCGAGCCGAGTGTTTTCTGGTCGGTCGCCCTCAACTCGGGGAAACGATAGAGAGACTCAAAGCCTATGCGCAAGCCGGTGCCGATTGCCTCTACGCCCCCGGCCTGCAAGGCAGCGAGCAGATTGCGGCCGTGGTTGCAGCAGTCGCGCCGAAGCCCGTTAATTTGCTCGTCGGATCAGCCATCGGATTGACGGTGCGAGAGATCGCAGCGCTCGGGGTTCGACGCGTGAGCGTCGGTGGTGCGCTTGCACGCTCGGCATGGAGTGCGTTCATGCGCGCAGCGACGCTCATCGCAGATGAAGGACGATTCGACGCGTTTGCCGAGGCTGCTGCTGGGCGGGATCTGGATTCTTTTTTTCGCGCCCGCTGAGTTTTCCTGGGCGCTGAAGCACGACATTGTCCATTGGCCTAGGCGGGCGACGTCTGAGACTTACGCGAGCGGTCCGGAGACGTCATATCAGCCGAGCACTTGAATGACCTCTTCCTCAAGAATTATATGTAAATAACTGATTTTTAAAGAATTATACAGGCGGGAGGGCTAGCAACCAGACCGACCCTCGTTGCAACGGGCCCGCGCGTCGCCGGCTGACACAGTCGCATTCCGCGACGCCATTTGCGGCCAGGCCCGAACGAGCACTAGGATTCAGTCGGTGGATTGGCGCTCGGGCCCGACGCGCACAGCAGAGGCGGGAAGAGGCGCGAATTTCACCAAGAACCACTCTTTACCAGAATAACGAGAACGACAATGGCCGCAAAAAATATTATCGACCGCGCCAAATCCATTCTCCTGACGCCGCGCGCCGAATGGCCCACGATCGCCGAAGAGCCCGACACCGTGGGCGGGCTCTACACGAAATACATTGTGATCATGGCAGCCATACCGGCGGTCGTGCATTTCATCTCAGCGTCGCTGATCGGCGTATCGGTTCCCATCCTTGGTTACTATCGGGTCGGCGTTACAGCCGCACTGAGCGCCGCGATTCTCGGCTACGTGCTGGCGCTGGTTGGAATTTTCGTCGTGACGCTGATAGTTGACGCACTGGCACCGACATTTGGCGGCCAGAAGAACCAAGTGCAGGCTCTCAAGACCGTCGCATATGCCTATACCGCGAGTTGGGTTGCATCGATCGTCGGACTTATTCCCGGGCTCACGCTGATTGCGGCGTTGGCCGGAGGCATTTACGGCATCTATCTATTGAACATGGGTCTGCCTTTTACGATGAAGTGTCCACCGGAAAAGTCGGTCGGCTACACAGCGGTCACGATCATCGTCGCCATCATCATCGGTTTCGTTCTTAATTTGATTGTTGTTTCGGCCGGAGGCTGGGGTATTGGCCCTAATCGAATACCGACGACCTTCTCTGCGCCGGGAAGCGGTGACAACGGCGGTTTCGCCCGCGGTAGCGCCGGAGCCGGCCTGCAGGCCTGGTCAAATAAAATGGCGGCTGCCTCACAGCAGGTCGACGCGGCACAAAAGTCCGGCGACGCTAATGCGAAAGCCAACGCGGTCGGCGCAATGCTCGGCGCCGCCCTGGGCAGCGGCGGCAAAGTGGAGTCACTCGCTCCCGATCGCATTAAGCCCTTCGTGCCGGATTCCTTGGCGGGCTTGAAGCGAACTGAAATGTCGGCTGATCGGTCGGCTGCCATGGGCGTGCAGATCTCTAAAGCCGAGGCCTCTTATTCAGACGGCGCCGAACATCGTCTGAAGCTGGAAATCACGGATACCGGATCGCTGAAAGGCCTGGTGGGATTCGCCGGCGGCTGGGCGGGGGTGGAACAGGATCATGAAACCGATAGCGGTTACGACAAGACCTACAAGAATAACGGCCAGCTCGTCCATGAGAAATGGGACAACCAAACCCATAACGGCGAATACGGTGTCATTGTTGGCGACCGCTTCTCGGTGAACGTATCGGGTAAGGCTGCGAGCATGGACGAACTGAAAGCAGCCCTTGCCAGCATCAATCTCTCCGGTCTGGCGGCGCTAAAGAACGAGGGCGTTCAGCCCAATTGAATGGGTCCAGCCCGCGACCCGGATCGAACCGAGCTGGCGCGGAGCGTGTCGTTTGCTGAGCGCAAACCCACACAGTCCTGAATGGCTTTGCCAGCTTCGACCGGCGATCGCCTTCGAGTAGGCCGGCTCAGAGCGAGCGCCCGGTCGCCGTTCGCGCAGGCACCATCAGGTCATTTAGCCCGATCGCGCCCGAGCGACGCCTGATAGGCCTCTATCCGGGGCAAGATTTCCAATCGGCGGGCGAGGCTTTCAGGCGGCCAATGAGAGCCGCGATCGTAGTATTCCGGGACGGCCGGAACGCCCTGCGGAAGTGCTACCCACGGCTGCTTGCTGGCGGTAAATATATGGATATCCGGCGGCAGATAATCTGGCGAGTCTAGCGTGCCAACTCGAACGAATCTAATGACCGGCCCGGCGCCCGCGTAATTGCTCCATACCGCGATCCGGCACTTTGGACAGCGCGCGATCTTTTGGCCTCTCCCGCTGTTCGAGGGTGTGTCGGTGATCTCGGGTTCCGAACGCAAATGCACAACACGGTCCGCTTCGATCATCGCATTCAGAGCGAACGACGCGCCGCTTTCGCGCTGGCACCAGCGACAGTGGCAGCAATGTACGAACAGCGGTCGCGTTTTCATGCGGAAACGAATCTGTCCGCAGTCGCAGCCTCCATCGAGGGGATATGGATTGTCGTCGGCCATGTTCGCGCTGTCTCTCCGGGTGAATGGCAATTCAAACGGACTCGTGCCGTACGGTGTAGCAAATCTTGCCGTGAGATGCCATCGATCCTTCCAAACACGGAAGCCGCGCACTCAGGGCCACAAAGGCTCTAGTGGCGGGGACGCTCTTATTTGCTTGGCATTTCTACCGGCACAATATCTAGCTGCAGCATTTGCGTACGTCGCAATACGGACAGCTGCAGCGACTCGCCGATTGGCCAGCGACTCAAGAACCGGTGCAGGGCGTCGACGCTTGCAATGTTCTGTGACTGCGCCGCGAGAATGATGTCGCCGATCCGCAAATCCGAGTTCGCGGCGGGCGTATTAGGCTCGCGCGTGACGATTTCCAGCGCGGTCTCAGTCTGCAGCGCCAGTGCTCGCACCAGACGCCGGTCGAGACGCCGCGTGCGACCGGCGATGCCGAGGTAGGCGCGGCGAACGCGACCGTTTGTCAGGACTTCGGAGATGACCCATTCCGCCGTAGATGCCGGCACCGCAAAACCGATGCCCTGTGCAGCGGCGATTATCGCGGTATTAATGCCAACCACGCGGCCACGCGCATCCACGAGGGGGCCACCGGAATTGCCGGGATTGAGCGGTGCCGTGTGCTGTACGACACCTTCGATCAGGCGTCCGTCGGAGCCGCGCAATGTGCGCCCGTGCGCGCTGATGACGCCCGCCGACACGGTGGCCTCGAAGCCAAAGGGGTTACCGATGGCGACGACCAGCTGTCCGACGCGCGCCGCCGCTTTCGTCAACAGACTGACGGCCGGTAGGCCGGATGTGCGCGCGTGTAACACGGCAAGATCGGTCGAAGCGTCCTCCGCGACGACGCGTGCCTCGACCTGTTCGCCGTTGGTCAGTTTGATGCTTACCCTTGCCGCACGGTGAACGACGTGCTGGTTGGTCAGCAGGTATCCATCGGGCGTCACTATGACGCCGGAGCCGCTACCGACCGCTATGCTGCTGTCGTCGCGCTGCTGGCCGATGTGGACGCTGACAACTGCAGGACCGACGAGGTCGACCGCGCCGACGACCGTGTGCGAGTAGGCATCCAACTCCGCAGCGTCATCATCTATTTCCTCAACTTCGCCAGGCGCATTCTCGCCCAGCGTCGAATCGCCGGGCAAACCGGAGATGAGCTCGGCGTCCACCGCCGCACTGCCGTCGGTATGCATCTGCTCCTGCCGTGACATAGACCAAGGAACATGGGAGCGAGTCGCCTAAATGCAAGTCATGCCATGTCGCGGGTGCGATGAGCGCCTCCGTTGGCGCGCCTGCTTGTCAGGCAGCAGGCACCTTCTAGAATCAGTCTCGATATTGATGTTCCTCTGACTGCCGTCAGGTCTCGACGCGGCGATAAACGGAGCGGCGGCGCACGATCAGACGATATTGCCGTTTTGGAGGATGCAAGTCCCTTCGCAGCACTGCGCCCAGACGCCCAAATCACGGGACATGAGAATCGGGAGCCGTGTCTACGGCTTGGCTGCGATCATCCGGGTGCTCGCAGGCTTGATCCTGGGATGAATTTGCTCTGGTATGACAACCGGTGCTCGCTGGCGGCCCTGGCCGCACGGCGTTCGCCGGTACCAATGGGCCCGGACGGCCGACTTCGGCGCCCGGCTCTGACCATTGCCTAACTTCTGGCGTCCTCCCGCTTCGCGGCTCAGGTCGTCGCGTATTCATGTCACTTCGGCGCATAAGTTGCTGCTACCGAACCACTGGTACTCGAGCCGGTGGGCTGATTGCTTAACCGTGCAGCGCTGAGATTGACAGTCGATTTGGCGGCGCAGTCCGTGCGTTTGGGCTGCCTGGCGTTCGGCTGAGGTTCGGCCTCGTGCTTTCTTCCGCGCTGAAAAGTGCTCCGAGCGCCACCCATTGTCAAACGCAGAGGGCTATTTCGCAACACCCGCTGACGTCAAAACCCATGAGAGCATCCTTGTCTGCTGGCGGCTGACGCCGTGTCAAAACCCAAAGGAACCGCACGCCGCTGCGAGGCTCGCCTAGCTATGCGCATAACATATATAATTTCTTCATAGCGCAGCGTACGTACGGCCCGACGCGACCAAGCGTGCATTGCCCAAAAGAAGTCAAAACTAGAATCAAAGGAATTTCCATCATGAACAGGAATCGTTTTGCCGCATACGCGGCGTACGCTTGCCTTTTGTGTTCGAGTGTTGTCTCCCTTGCCGACGACCATGCCTACTCGGAAGGGCCGATAGTTAGCGTGACCAGAATTCGCACGGTGGACGGTAAGTTCGACGACTACATGAAGTACCTGGATACGACATGGAAGCGCGAGCAGGAGGCTGCGAAGAAGGCCGGATACATCATCAGCTACCAGGTGCTCACGCTCGATGCGCACGGTCCGGATGATCCGGACGTGGTTCTTTCGATCACCGTCAAGAATTGGGCAGCGTTGGACGGAGCGCTTGCGAAGGGAGATGCGATCGCCAAGCAGATTGAGGGCTCTCTGGCTGCGTCGAATCAGGCGCAGAGCGATCGTTCCAAGATCCGGCGCGTGCTCGGCACATCGACGATGCAGGTGCTGGAGCTCAAATAGCAGCCTCCGGCGTTCCGCAACGGCTCGGAGGACCGGCTGCACGTCCGGTTTCTCGATTTTACGTTCCGGACGCTGAACAGCTGATGAACGGATATCAAAATACCTTTTCTGAATACGAGAATTAGCATGCATAAGACACTGCGCGCGGGGCTGTTGCTGATCGGAATGAGCTTTACCCTATCTGCCGTGGCCGACGAAGGGATGTGGACTTTCGACAATTTTCCGACCGCCAAAATGCGGGCAAAATACGGCTGGGCACCGGATGCCGCATGGCTCAAGCACGCGCAGCTTTCGAGCATTAGGCTCGCGCAGGGTTGCTCGGCGAGCCTGGTATCGCCCGAAGGGCTCGTGATGACGAACCATCATTGCGCGCGTGAATGCGTAAGCGATCTAGCGGACGCCAAGCACGATTACATAGCAAAGGGCTTTTATGCCGCAACGACAGCGGACGAAAAACGCTGTCCGCAGCTAGAGGCCAATCAGCTGGTTGAGATCACCGACGTCACCAAGCAAGTGGATGCCGCCACTGCCGGCAAGTCCGACCGCGCATTTCACGAAGCGGAGCGCGCGGCAATGGCGAAAATAGAGAGCACCTGCGGCACCGCGGCGGATGTGCGCTGCCAGGTTGTCACGCTATACCACGGCGGTGTGTACGATCTGTACAAGTACAAGCGCTATCAGGATATCCGCCTCGTGTTCGCGCCCGAGGAGAGCATCGCGTTCTTCGGTGGCGACCCGGACAATTTCACGTTCCCGCGCTTCGATCTGGATACCGCATTCGTGCGCATCTACGATCAAGGCAAGCCGCTGCACACCGACAATTACCTGAAGTTTGCAACCAAGGGAGTCAAAGAGGGCGATATTGCCTTTACCAGCGGCAACCCCGGTGGCACCGACCGAGAGGATACGTTTGCGCAGCTCGAGTACCAGCGCGACGTCGCGCAGCCCTTTATCCTGACTCTATACTCCGAACTACGCGGCGTGCTGAGCGAATTCGGCACCAAGGGACCGGAGGAAGCGCGCACGTCCAATACCATGCGATTTTTGGTTGAAAATTCGCTGAAAGCCTACAAGGGCAGGCAGCTTGCCCTCGTGCAGGGCTCGCTGATGACTGACAAGGCACGTGCTGAGGCCGCATTTCGCAAGCGGGTGAATGCCGATCCGAAGCTGGCGGCAGCCGATGGCGGAGCCTGGGATGTGGTGGCGAAGGCGGTGTCGCACGGCCAGGACATATTTGTGCGCAACATGATGCTGGAGCGTAGTCCGCCGCGGCTTTCGCCCCTGCTGGAGCACGCCATAGCCTTGAACCGGTACGCAGCCGAAATCGGTAAGCCGGACGGGCAGCGACTCGAAGAATACTCAGATGCCAATTTTCCGGCGCTCAAATTGCAGATCACCGCACCGGCGCCGATCCATGTAAAGCTTGAAAAGACCGTCCTTGCCTGGTGGCTGACGAAGGTGCGCGAAGATCTCGGCACGAGCGATGGCGACGTTCGTAAGCTCATGGGTAAGCGCAGCCCGGAGGATATTGCCGCTGCGCTCGTTGATGGAACGAAGCTGACGGACGCGAAGCTGCGCGCGAAACTGCTGGCTGGCGGTGCCAAGGCCATCGATGCCTATCACGATCCGATGATGGATTTCGCCCGGATTCTTGATCCGCTCGCGCGCGCAGTTCGAAGCGACTACGAAGACAATGTCAAAGCGGTGATCACGAAGAATGCGGCGCTGATCGCCAAGGCACGGTTCGCGCTGGAGGGCAGAAATGCCTATCCGGATGCGACCTTTACACTGCGCTTGTCTTATGGAGCCGTGACGGGATACCAGGAAAGCGGTCATGCCGTAGCACCAGTGACGAATTTTGCAGGTGCCTACGCCCATGCCACGGGGCGGGACCCCTTCAAACTGCCGGACAGCTGGATCAAGGCGGAAAAGTCGGTCAATCCGAGTACAAACATGGATTTCGCGTCGACCAACGACATCATTGGCGGTAATTCGGGCTCGCCCGTTATCGGGCGCAATGGCGAGGCCATCGGTCTCATTTTCGATGGCAACATCCAGTCGTTGGGAGGCGACTACGGCTTTGACGCCAGTGTCAACCGGGCAGTGGCGGTAGACGTGACCGGAATTTCCGAGGCGCTGAAGAACATCTACCACGCCGACCGCCTGGTGAAGGAACTGACTCCTTGAAGGCAAAGGCAGGATGTAGCAGTTGCAGCATCTTGCGCGCGTGGTGGTCCCAGCGGAGATGAGAAAAATGAAGAGGCTCGTGGCGACTGTGTTGTTGATTGGCGCCGGCATTGGACTCGCCAGCGCGGATACGCAGTCGTCCAATGGCCATACGGCGAAGGACTCCGGTGTCTCGCAAGAAATCCAGCAACTCGAACGCGACTGGGCTAATGCGCTTGCCGCTGGCGACTTGGACAAGGTCGCCCAGATCGTCGCTGACGATTGGACGGGTATCAATAACGACGGCAGCAAGGCCACGAAACAGGGTCTCCTGGCAGCTGTCAAGGCTGGCAAGGATAAAGCGGAGACTATTGAGGTCGGACCCATGGAAGTCAAAGTCCTAGGAAGCGTCGTAGTGGTCCAAGGGACTGATATCGAAAAGAGCGTGGTAGAAGGCAAGGCGACCAGCGCGAAATGGGTCTGGATGGATGTATTTGTTAAGCGCCAAGGCAAATGGGCTGCTATCCGCTCCCAAGTCGCTTCGCTTAAATAAATGCGTGTATCGCCTTTCGTAGGACGCGCCGCCACGGGCCGTCGGTTGACGGATGCATCTGGGCGGAAATTTGATTGGGAGCAAGATGGCTCCGGACTTGCGGTGAAGCAGACACTCGGACTGCGATCTGGGCTTCGACAAGGTGAATCCGCCATGCGCAATCTCTACGCTTCAATAGTGCTGCCGCTATTTCTGGTTCTGTGCGCGGCGACCGCCGTTGCACAGAATGCGCGACCTGTCCTGGTGGAAAGCATCGCCGAATCACAGACCGTGACGCTGGAGGGCAATACACCGCCCCAGGCGCTACGCTCCGAGAACGACCGTGGCGCCGTTGCCGATGCGATGCAACTCGATCATATGCTGCTCGTTCTCAAGCGGCCCGCAGAGAGTGAAGCGGCGCTGAAAACACTGATTGACGATATGCACAATGTTGCTCTGTCGCCGGGATATCACAAATGGCTCACTCCGCAGCAGCTTGGGGCGCGCTTCGGGCTCGCGGCCGCGGATCTGAACACTGTGCAAGGGTGGCTTGAATCCCATGGGTTTGCCATCAACCGGGTGTACGAGAATGCTCTCGTCATCGACTTCACCGGATCCGCCGCGCAGGTTCGTGAGGCCTTTCACACCGAGATTCACCACCTGACGCTGCCTAACGGCGAGGAGCACATCGCCAATATCCGCGACCCGCAGATTCCGGCGGCGCTCGCCCCGGCGATTCAGGGCGTTGCATCGCTGCACGATTTTTTTCCGCGCTCGCACTCCGTTTCGCTCGGTCCGGTGAGTTTTGATCGCGCCAGCAAGACTTGGAAACCGCGCACCAACATCAACATTGGCGGTTCCGTATACCACACGCTCGCTCCGTATGACCTCGCCACCATCTATGATCTTCTGCCACTGTGGAAGCAGGGCTTCACGGGTAAAGGTGTGACCATCGCTGCGGTCGAAGATAGCAACCTGCTTCACTCGAGCGACTGGCAGGAATTCCGCAAGACCTTTGGTCTCGACAAATTCACGCACGGCACGTTCCGCCAGATTTATCCTGGCTGTCGCAACCCGGGTCAGAACGGCGATGAAACCGAAGCCGCCCTCGATGTGGAATGGTCAAGCGCCGCGGCTCCCGACGCTAACATCGAGCTTTCGGCGTGCGCAAACACGGCGACGACATCCGGACTCGACCTTGCGATTCTCGGTCTTATCGACTTTGCTCCGCCCGATATCATCACGGACAGCTACGGCCTTTGTGAAACCGTCACGGGTGCCGCGGAGATTGCTCTCGAGAATCGTGAAGCCCAATTGGCCACGGCGGAGGGCACGACATTTTTCATCGCCGAAGGGGACGACGGCGCGGATCAGTGTGCACCGGTGGAACCGACGAACTACGCGATCCTTGGCATCAACGGCGGAGATAACACCGCCTCCGCTTACGCCGTCGACGTCGGGGGAACCGACTTCATGGCGCAGTACAACGCCGACGTCAGCGGCATCCCCCTGAGTAACTACTGGAGCGCCAAGAACGATCCCACCACAAAGGCATCGGCGCTCTCCTATATTCCGGAGATCCCATGGAACGACGGGTGCACCAGTCAACTCATCTACAGTGATCCGGTAAATGGGAGCTATGAGCATTCCTACGGCGTGAGCGGCTTCTGCAACTCGGCACTCGGGAAGAAGGAATTTCTGTTTGATTGGGCAGGCGGTGGCGGCCCTAGCACCTGCTTCACGGGCAAGCCAGCCATTCCCGGCGTCGTTAGCGGCACGTGCAAGGGCAACCCCAAGCCGGTGTATCAGTACTTCGTTCCAGGCGTGCCCGACGACGGCCTGCGCGATCAGCCGGATATCTCTCTCTTTGCCAGCGATGGCTCCTGGGGCAGCTTCTACCTCGAATGCATGTCCGATCAGAGTGAGGGCGGCGCGCCGTGCACGGTCAGGAACGATGCCATAGTCCAGGGTGGCGGCGGAACATCGTTCAGCGCGCCCTCGATGGCCGGCATCCAGGCGTTGATCAACCAGAAGTTTGGCCGCCAGGGCAACGCCAACTATGTCTACTACGCCCTGGCACGACGGCAGTTCAGCCAGCCGGACGCCTATGAGTGCGATGCCAGCAAGACTGATGGTGCGCTTCCGGCAGCCGGCTGCGTCTTTCACGACGTTACCCGCGGTGACATCGACATTCCCTGCGGGCGCAATTCAGATGGCAAGTTTTACGACTGCTTCGGTGCTGTGGGCGCCAAGACTTTCGGCGAGCTCTCAGTCACGGACTCCAAGAGCGAGCCAGCCTACCCGGCGACGTTCGGGTACGACCTCGCAACGGGACTGGGGTCCGTGGATGCGACCAATCTTTTCAATGCGTGGCCGCAACCCTACTAGGGACCACCGGGATTTGGCGCTTCTGCTGCGGACGGCGGCATTGTCAACACCATGCCGGCGGTAACGGATCCTGCCGACTGGGTGGACCGCGCTGCGCGTACACACCCGCGCCAGCTCTTTCTCAAGACGCCGTCCGGCCGCCAATACAGCTATGAATCGTTGCGTGAAGAGTCGGGCCGATTTGCTTCAGCCTTGGTCGAGCGGGGCGTCGTGCGCGGCGACCGGGTCGCCGTTCAGGTCGAAAAGTGCGCGGAGGCGGTGCTCTTATACGTCGCATGCCTGCGCATGGGCGCCGTATTCGTGCCGATCAATGTTGCGAATACCCCCAACGAAGTTGATTATTTTCTGCGCGATTCGCAGCCGCGGGTCGCAATAATCCGTCCAGCCGACCGTACCGTGCTCGAACCTCTGGCAGAGCGCGCCGAGATTACTCACGTCGAGACTCTGGGCGCTGACGGCGAGGGATCGTTCCTCGAGTCCGTGGCCCAAGCCACCGCAAACCTCGAATCGCTGCAGAGCAGCGCGAATTCGCTGGCGGCGATTGTTTATACATCCGGTACGACCGGACGATCCAAAGGGGCGATGCTGACGCGCGCCAATCTTGCGTCCAATGCCGCAGCGCTCGTCGAGACCTGGCGCTTTACGGATCGTGACGTCTTATTGCATGCGCTGCCGCTGTTTCACATCCATGGACTGTTCACGGCCATCAACACGGTGCTGGCGTCGGCGTCGAGTCTATTGCTGCTGCCGAAATTCGATGCCGCGAGCGCGCTGCGCCACTTGCCCGAGGCCACGGTCTTCATGGGCGTCCCGACCTACTACACGCGCCTCTTGCAGCAGTGCGGGCTAAATCGTGATTCGACCGCACACATACGTTTGTTCGTCTCAGGATCCGCGCCGTTGCTGCCCGAGACGCACCGCGAATTCTTGCAGCGCACTGGCCATACGATTCTCGAGCGTTATGGTATGACCGAAACTTTGATCAATACTTCAAATCCCTACGACGGACCGCGCGTACCCGGCTCCGTTGGAAGGGCTCTACCGGGAATTGCGATCCGCGTGGCCGGCGCAGAAAGTCGCCTCGCCGCGTCTGAAGCAAGAGAGGTGGGCTCGCTCGAGGTCATGGGGCCGAATGTGTTCGCCGGCTACTGGGGAGATGCAGAAAAAACGCATGGCGAATTCACGGCCGATGGTTGGTTCAAAACCGGCGATCTGGGGCACATCGATCGCGACGGCTACGTATCGATCGTCGGCCGTGCGAAGGACCTTGTGATCAGCGGCGGCTACAATGTGTACCCGAAGGAGGTCGAGTCGGAGTTGGATGCGGTACCCGGGGTGTTGGAGAGCGCCGTATTCGGCGTCCCGCACCCGGATTTCGGTGAGGGCGTTACTGCGGCAGTGGTACGAAAAGCTGGCGCCGAGCTGTCAGAGGCGCAAATCATCGACGCCATCCAGACACGACTCGCCCGCTACAAGCTCCCCAAGCGCATACTAATCGTCGACGAATTGCCACGAAACACGATGGGCAAAGTCCAGAAAAATGCGTTGCGCGCAACTTATGCGTCTCTGTACCGGGCATCCTGACTGCATGACTCGCCGGCTGTCAGCGGCATGCGCAGCAGGAGTGCTGAGCGGCGACGCACGGAGCCGGCATGACTGAAATATCTCAATTGCAGGCGGACGCTCCCGTGCCGCTGACGTCGGCGCAGGTGCGCGGTTTTTGGGCCGCCTGGTCGGGCTGGACCCTCGATGGCATGGACTCTTTCATCTTCGCGCTGGTTCTTGCACCTGCGCTGACGGAGCTTTTGCCCAAGTCGGGGATGGACGGGTCGCCGAGCCACGTGGTCTTCGCAGGCTCGGTATTGTTTGCCGTGTTTCTTGCCGGTTGGGGAAGCTCCCTAGTATGGGGTCCCATTGCCGATCGTTGGGGAAGAACCCGCACGCTTGCCGCCGCCGTCGCCTGCTACGCTCTGTTCACCGCCGCCGCAGCGCTGGCCCAGAACGTCTGGGAACTGGGTGTGTTCCGCTTTCTCGCCGGGGTGGGTATCGGCGGCGAGTGGGCCGTCGCGGGTACCTATGTTGCCGAAGTATGGCCGGAGTCGCGCCGCAAGATGGGCGCCGGGTACTTGCAAACCGGATACTACGTGGGCTTTTTCCTCGCCGCGGCCCTCAATTACACCGTCGGCGCAAGCTTTGGTTGGCGCGCTATGTTCCTCTGCGGCGGCGCACCCGTGCTGCTCGCTTTCTATATGCTCTCGCGGATCGGTGAGTCGGAGCGCTGGCATAAAGCAGCGAAGTCTGCGCCGCGGGCAAATCCCCTGCGTCAGATCTTCGCCGGCGAGTACCTGCGCCGTACGTTATTGAATGCAGGCCTGGTCACGGTTTCGATCATCGGTCTTTGGGCTGCAGCCGTGTATGAGCCGTCCGCCATCGTCACACTGGCGAAGAAAGCCGGGCACAGTGCGGTCGAAGCTACACGCCTGGCATCATTTGGCACGGGGCTCTTGTCGATTGGCACGTGTCTCGGCTGCCTCGCCGTACCGGCACTGGCGGAACGCTTCGGCAGGCGCTGGACGCTGGCAGGATTCTTCGTTGGCATGGCCGTTTGCATCTGGTTTTCGTTCGGGTGGGCATTCTATGTGGCAGACGGTTTAGCCCTCTTCATCGGTAGTCTTTTTCTTCTCGGGGTATTCGGCGGAAACTTCGCGATGTACAGTCTGTGGCTGCCCGAACAGTACCCGACCGCCATTCGGGCGACGGCGTTTGCCTTCGTGACGTCTTTCGGAAGGTATATCGGTGCGGGCGTCAATTTTCTGATCGGCGCCGGCGTTCACAGTTATGGCAGCATGGGAATTCCAGTCGCTACAACGTCGTTGGCTTTTCTTGTCGGCTTGTTGCTACTGCCGCTGTGCCTCGAGACGCGCGGCAAGAAGCTGCCTTTTTAAGACCACGCTGCCGTCCGGCGCGCGCTTGCGCAGACCACCAGAGTGCATTCGCGCGTGTCGACGCGCTGCTATTTTTGCTCCTTGAGGTAGGCGATGATATCTGCGCGCGATTGCGCATCATCGATTTTGAAGAACATCTTAGTGCCAGGAACCAGGGCGCTGGGATTAGTCAGCCAGCGGTCCAGCGTGGCCTCGTCCCAGGTCAAACCAGAGGCCTTGAGGGCTGCAGAATAGGAATAATCCTCAAGGCTTCCCGCACGGCGTCCGACGACGCCACGATGCCGGGGGCCCAAATCGTTGTCATCAATGGAGTGGCAGCCGCCGCACGCTTGGTACAGGCCTTTGCCGCGGACCGGATCGCCTTGAAAAGCGCCATCCGCCGAGGCGAGGGCTACTGCAGCGATGAATCCAGCGGTCATAACTGTACATGCCGCGATCCATTTTATAGGTTTTTCTCGTCTCATCACATTGCATCCACACAGCGTTAGGGGCGTACAGGCGTCTCGTATCCAATGACAGGACTGCCCGCGAGCCGGATTTATTCCCGCGACAACGCGCGTATGCGCAGCAACCGCGCCCGGCCGCGAATGACACTCCTGCGGTCGATCCTGGCTCAGGGCCGGGGAATGGTCAGTACTGACTGTGACGCCGGGTTCGAGGGCACTACGGCTTAGGCGAGCGTTCGCGCGCAGCGGGCTTCATCTGTAGCGAATTGCGTTGTAGAGTGAACCTTCACTCATGCAGGAGCACGCAATGCGCAACGGTATTCTCACCTC
>Ga0209006_10002620_pt1 | contig 16423 bp, 17 predicted proteins | sample JacPin_JW_Ref_O2_FD_188567 | JGI IMG/M metagenome (GOLD analysis project Ga0209006, IMG submission 188567) | Forest soil microbial communities from Algoma, Ontario, Canada - Jack Pine, Ontario site 1_JW_Ref_O2 (SPAdes) (version 2) | ecosystem: Environmental > Terrestrial > Soil > Boreal... | reverse complement strand
AGCACCTGGCCGACTTCCGAAACCTCGGCTTCCTGGCCGAAATTCTTGATCTGCTCCTTGAGGATGGCGGAGATTTCCGCGGCGCGGATATCCATTATCGAGCCTCTTTCATCGCGTGCTTGATGGAATTGAGTTTGGTGCGGAGCGAGCTATCGACCATGCGGCTGCCGAGCTTGACCACGAGCCCGCCAATGATCGCGGGATCGACTGTGATATTGAGATCGACATCCTTGCCGCTGACCGCCTTAAGCGCGCTGCGCAACGCGGCGACGTGATCGTCTTTGAGCGCCTCGGCCACCGTGACTTCGGCCGTAGCCTCGCCTTTGTGCTGAGCGACGAGCTCGCGAAAGCCGCGCACCATGTCGCGCGCCGCGAACAGCCGGCGGTTGTTCGTCACCGCCATGAGAAATTGCGCCGCCAGGCCGCCGATGCCGGTGCGGTCGAGCACCGCCGTGAGCGCTTGCAATTGCTCGGCGGCGGAGAAGACCGGGCTACGCACCAGCCGGGCGAGATCGGGGCTGTCAGCGATCAGCGCGTCGAAACGCTCCAGGTCCGCCTTCACCGCGTCGATCGCATTGGCCTCGCGCGCCAGTTCGAACAGCGCGGTCGCGTAACGGCCGGCCATGCCGGACACAAAGGGTTCTTCGCCTGCCAAGTGGGCTCTCTATGCTCGCGTCGTCGTCTCGGATTCTTTTGCAGCTTTCCGCAAACCCGCATCCGGCGAAACGGTCGGAGCAAGCCCTTGGGATTAAAGCGGGACTTGGAAGTTTGGGGCTCCGGGGAAGTGCCCACGCGCGCCCCGCAGAAATCGCGGTTTTGCTAACATAGCGCGGAATGCGGTGCAACAAGCCGAAAAGTTGCCCGTTCGGCTTAGGGGCGCCCCGCCCCATGCTGGCGGATCACATCGAGGAATACGTCACCATACTGCCGGAGCTTGGCCTCGCCGACGCCGTGCACGGCGCTCATCTCGGTCGCCGTCGCTGGCTTGCGCCGGGCCATGTCGATCAGGGTCTTGTCGGCGAACACGACATACGCCGCGACGCGCTGTTCCTTGGCGAGTTCCGACCGCCGCCGCCGCAAGGCTTCGAACAACTCGGCGTCGCCTTCGGCGCCATCGGCCAACGCCACGGCGTTGGCGGCGGCGCGAGCCGTCTTCCGCGTCGCCGGTTTCAAGGTGTCCCGCCGCAATGTAACGCTGGCATTGCCTTTGAGAACGCCGCGGCCGGTTTCGGTCATCGACCAGGTGCCGTAGCCGGTGATGTCGAGGGCGATAATACCGGCGCCGTGGAGCTGGCGGAAAATCGAGCGCCATTCCTGCTTGCCGTATTCCTTACCGACGCCGAAGGTCGGCAGGCAATCATGGCCGAATTTCTCGATCGCCTCGGTGCTCTCGCCAAGGAGAATGTTGGCCAGATGCTCGGTGCCGAAGCGCGCGCCGGTGCGCACAATGGCGGAGAGCGCCTTTTGCGCCGCGACGGTGCCGTCGATCACTTCGGCGCCCTCGCAACAGAAGTCGCAATTGCCGCACGGCTCCGCCGTTTCGCCGAAATAGGCCAGCAGCGTCTGCCGCCGGCAGCGCGGCGACTCGCATAACGAGACCAGCGCGTTGAGGCGTTGCCGGTCGACCCGCTTCTGCTCGGCCGTGGCCTCGCTCTCGTCGATCTGCAAGCGGCGGAGCCGGATGTCGCCCATGCCATAAAGCGTCAAGGTATCGGCCGGCATCCCGTCACGGCCGGCGCGGCCGATCTCTTGATAATAGCTCTCGATATTGGCCGGCATATCGGCGTGGAGGACGAAGCGGACATCCGGCTTGTCGATACCCATGCCGAACGCCACCGTTGCAGCGATCACGACGCCGTCCTCTTGCAGGAAAGCGTCCTGGTTGCGCGAGCGCGCCACGCTCTCCATGCCGGCATGGTAGGGCAGCGCGTTGACGCTGTTGCCGCGCAGGAATTCGGCGAGCTCCTCGGTCTTGCGGCGCGAAGCGCAATAGACGATGCCGCTTTGTCCGCGGCGGGCCTTGATAAAGTCCGCGACCTGGGTGCGCCCGCCGGCCTTTGCCCGCATGGCGAGGCGAAGGTTCGGCCGGTCGAACCCGTGCACGAACAAAACCGGCGGCCGGGCGAACAGCTTCGCCACGATATCGGTGCGGGTCGCGGCGTCCGCCGTTGCCGTGAACGCCACTGTCTGCACACCGCCCAATTCGGCTTGCACCGCGCCGAGCGCGGCGTATTCCGGCCGGAAGTCGTGTCCCCATTGCGAGATGCAATGCGCCTCGTCCACGGCCAGCATGGCGACCTTGGCGCGCTTGAAGAGATCGAGCGTTTCGGCCTTGAGCAAACGTTCGGGCGCCACATAGACGAGACGCAACTCGCCGTGCGCGATGCGGTCGAGGATGGCGCGATTCTCCGCCGGATCGTTCGCCGAGTTCAAGCTCGCCGCCGCGACGCCGTTGCCGCACAGTTGCGCCACCTGATTGCGCATCAGCGCGATCAGCGGCGACACGACGATGGTGAGGCCGTCGCGAACAAGCGCCGGAAGCTGGTAGCACAACGATTTGCCGCTGCCGGTCGGCATCACCGCGAGCACGTCGCGGCCGTCAAGGATCGCTGACACGATCTCGGCTTGACCGGACCGGAACGCCGCGAACCCGAATACCGTGTGAAGGCGGTCCTGCGCGGCTGTGAGATCGGACATGGCTGTCGTCGGCCCCGGCGTCGTCGTTCTATCTTTGTTCCGAATGCGCTGCAAGCCTGTTATGCATCGCCTTCTGCTGCGGTGAGGTTTCTTGCAGCGTGGCGCCTGCTGATGCAGGGTGGCCGCTGAAAATTTACTCACGCATGCATCCCGCCGGGAATCCCGCCGCCGAAAATTCGCGCGGCCCCATCATCAAGCTCGTGTGCCTGTTGTGGCTCGCCGGCGTCGCCATGCGCATGACGCTCTTGGTCATGCCGCCGGTGATCCCGCAGGTGCACGACGAACTGCACATGACCGAGACCCAGGTCGGCCTGCTGATCGGGCTGCCGCTTGCTGTCCTGGCCATCGCCGCCATCCCAGGATCCCTGCTGATTGCGCGCATCGGAGCGACCGTTGCGGTCGCGCTCGGCATGGCGATTGCCGCCGTCGGCGGCGGCGTGCGCGCGGCCGCAATCGACGTGTGGACGCTCTACGCCGCCGCGATCGTGTCTGCCTTCGGCATCGCCATCATGCAACCGGGCATGCCGACGCTCGTTCGCCAATGGCTGCCGGACCGCATCGCCGTCGGCACCATTGGTTATTCCGCGGGTATGCTGATGGGCGCAATGTTTCCCGCGGTTTTTACAATCGCATATGTCCTGCCGGCGGTCGGCGGCAGTTGGCGGCTCGACGTTGCGCTTTGGGCCGTGCCGGCGCTTGTCATGGCGCCGGTGTTTTTTCTGTTGAGTCCGAGAATCCGGGAAAGCCGTGATACGCTGGCCGTGAGCGGTGGCCGCTGGTGGCCGGACTGGAAGAACCCGGTGGTCTGGCTGCTGGGCTTCACCTTCGCCAGCAACAACAGCCCGTACTTCGTCACCAGCGCCTTCATCGGCGACTATCTGCAGAGCTTGGGGAAGCCGGAGCTGCTCGGTCCCGCGCTGGGCTGGCTGAACGGCTCGCAGCTTTTCGCCCTTGCCGTACTGCTCGTGACCGCCAATAGGCTGCAACTGCGCGCCTGGCCGTTTTTGGTTTTCGGCCCGATCATGTTTGCCTCGTTTCTTGTGCTGGTCGTCTTCACGTCGTCGCCGTTCGCCATCGTCGCCGCCACGGCCGTGATCGGCGTTGCCGCGGCAGTCACGATGACCGCGATCCTGGCGCTGCCGCCGCTCTTGGCGGCGCCGCGCGACCTGCCGCGCACTGCCGCCGGCATGTTCACCGTCAGCTATACCTGCGCGGTCATCATTCCGACCATCTGCGGCGGGCTGTGGGACCTGACCGGCAAGCCTTGGACAGTGTTTGTGCCGCTGCTGATTTGCTGCGTTACGCTCACGGTGCTCGGCGCCATCGTGGTGCGCTTTCGTCCTGCGGCGGAGAAGACGCATGGCTGATGTTGACGGTGGTTCTACAGCCCGGCAGGAATAGCCGCGCATGACCACGCGGCCGGGAAAATCCGCGCGCATAAAGGGGAGGTCGACGCAGCGGCTGCTGCCGACCGACCGTATCGCCTATTCGGCCATCACCGAACGCCCGCCGCTCAAGCTGCCGGACGGCGCGCGCATGCTGGTATGGGTCATCGTCAATGTCGAGGAATGGGACCCGCGGGAGCCGATGCCGCGCACGGTGCTCACGCCGCCCGCCGGCGGCTCGCCGATGCCCGACGTGCCCAATTGGGCCTGGCACGAATACGGCAACCGGGTCGGCTTTTGGCGGTTCGTCGAGGTGTTCGACGTGCTGTCGATCCGCCCGGTGCTGGCGATCAACGGCTCCGCGCTCGCCGCTTATCCGCCGATCGTGCGCGCCGCGGTGGAGCGCGAGTGGGAGTTCATCGGCCACGGCTTCACTCAGCGCAATATGCAGAAGGTGGCGAACGAGCGCGCCGATATCCGTAAAGTCCGCGACGTGATCGCCAAGGCAACCGGCAAGCCGCCGCGCGGCTGGCTTGGTCCGGGCCTCACCGAGACCTGGCGGACGCCCGACCTGCTGGCCGAAGAGGGCTACGACTACGTCGCCGATTGGGTGCTTGACGACCAGCCGGTCTGGCTTAAGACCCGCGGCAAGCCGCTCCTCAACCTGCCCTATACGCAGGAATGCAATGACGTCGCCATGATGCTGATCCAGCATCACAAGGCGTCGGAATATCACGACCGCGCGCTCGATCAGTTCGAACAGATCTACGCCGACGCCGCCGCCTCGGCGCGCGTCATGGCTTTGGTCGTGCATCCCTACATCATGGGCGCGCCGCACCGGCTGAAATATTTTCGCCGCGTGCTCGAAGTCATCAGCGAGAAGCGCGACGTGAAATTCTGGACCGGCACGCAGATCGCCGACTGGTATAGCGCCGCCGGACCGAAAGCGCCGTGACCGTTCGGGAGCAGAGTTCCAGTGAGCCCGCCGCCGCGGCCGGCGGCGACATTCGCGCCAAGCTTCTGCTCGTCGCGCTGTGCTTGCTCTGGGGCACGACCTGGCCGGTGATGAAGATCGCGCTCGAAGACATCCCGCCCTTGAGCATGCGGACCATGACCGCGGCGTTCGGCGCGCTGACATTGCTCGTTATTTGTTTGGTGACGCGCCGGCGGTTGCGCATTGCCACCGCCAAGGCGTGGGGACACGTGGTCGTCACCTCGCTCCTCAACATCGCTGCTTTCAGTCTGTTCAGCGCCTACGCGCAAATCGCCGCCGCGACGTCGCGGGTCACGATCCTCGTCTACACGATGCCGATCTGGACTGTTCTGCTGGCCTGGCTGCTGCTGGGCGAGCGGCCGACTGCGCGCCAGGTTCTTTCTCTCGTTCTGTGCGCGCTGGGGCTGGCGGTGCTGATCTATCCGTTGGCCGCCCGCGGCGTGCCGTTCGGCGTCCTGCTGGCCGTCGCAGCCGGCATGAGCTGGGGGGCCGGCACGGTCTACATCAAATGGGCCCGCGTCGACCTCGATCCTTTGGCGCTGGCGTTCTGGCAGCTCGTGGTCGCGTTCCTGATGATCGCCGCCTGCCTCATCGTCGCCGACGGCCGGCTCAATCTCGACCACGCCCACGCCGGCTCGCTCCTTGCCACCGCGTATGCCGGAGTTGTCGGCAGCGGTATTGCCTACGCGCTGTGGTTCGAGATCATGCGGCGCTTGCCGGCCGGCACCGCATCGCTCGGCACCCTGGGCATCCCGGTGGTCGGCGTTATTTCGACCATACTCATCGTCGGCGAACGTCCGACTGCGACCGACATCACTGGGTTTGCGTTGATTTTTGCCGCCTCGGCGTGTGTGCTGCTGGCGCCGGCGGCGCGCGCTGATGAGGTGAAATTGCAATCAAACAGGCGTGAGGCGAACTAAGGCGCCTTGCGGCGAACCCACGTACGATGCCGAGGAGACGTAATCCGGGCGGACTTCGCGCGGCTCAAGCGCACCATGCGCGCTGTCATCAGGTCGGCCAACCTGCTGGACGGTCGCCTCATTTCCGTGCCGCGTCCTGAAGGATCGCAATCATGCGGTCGATCAGGTCATCGACTGTGGTTCCAGGCGGAAGTTGGGTTTTCTGACCGGGGTCTTCCTCCCAAAATCCTTTGGAATGTGTGCGGTGGCCGACAATCTGGTAGAGTCCGTCGTTTTCCTTGATGCTCCACGCTGATGCGTTGCGGGCAAAGACCGACCAACTCCCCACGCCGGCATATTTCAGCAACACCGGGGCCGGCCACTTACCCTTTGGGACGGGCACGACGATATTTTTTCTAGCGATCGCGTCCAACAAAGCGCGGCGGATCGCGTCGGTATTGGTGACGGGTACGACTGCGACCGGCTCGATCTCTGTGTAAACAGGCCCCGTCCCACGTTTGGCCACGGTCGGAACATAGACGATACCCTCTCTCAGGTAAGAGCTGAACAGCATGTGATGACCTACGATTCGGTGATCGCAATTCGCAAGATTATTATTCTTTATCTTGCCTACGCGCACCGCCTCGATAGCGTCTCGTTGAGCTGCGGTCTTGCGTTGCTCAAATCACCCAACGTGCTCCGGCCCGAACCTTCGCATCACTTCCGCGCCGCGTCCTGCAGGATAACGATCAGGCGGTCGACCACTTCATCGACTGTGGACCCCGCCGGAAAGTGGGTTTTCTGACCGGGGTCTTGCTCCCAATATCCTTTGGGATGCTTGCGATAACCCACAATCTGGAAGACCCCGCCCTCTTCCTCGATGCTCCAAAGTGATGCATTGCGAGCGAATGCTGACCAACTTCTCACACCGGCATATTTCAACAATATTGGGGCCGGCCACTTACCCTTTGGAACGGGCACGACGATATTTTTTCTGCCGATTGCTTCCAACAAGGCGCGGCGTAAGGCTTCCGTATTAGTGGCGGGCACAACTGCTACGGGCTCGATATCCGTATAGACGGGGCCACCTTCCCGCATGGCCACCGTTGGGACGTAGACGATGCCATCTCTTAGATAAGAGTGAAACAGCATGGCGTGACCTAAAACTCTCTGATGCTAATTTTCTACAGGATTGTGATTCTTCATTTGTCCCCACGCGCGCACCGCCTCCAATTATTTTCGTGCCGCATCCTGTAGGATCACGATCATGCGATCGATCACCTGATCTACTGCCGTTCCGGGCGGGAACTCGACTCTTTGCTCGGGATCTTCCACCCAACCAGTCGGTCCCTTTTGATTGCCGACAAGCTGATAGATCCCATCGTTTTCCTTAATACTCCAAGGCGAAGCGCCGCGCGCGAACGTTCCCCAGCTTTTCACGCCGGCATATTTGACCACGACCGGCAGCGGATAAGCGTCGCGCGGATAGTAGGGCGTGGGCGGATTGCCTCGGGCAATGGTCTCACGGAAGGCTTGGCGCAAGGCTCCCGTGTCTGAAACATCGACGACGGCAACAGGCTCGACATCGCGATACAAGCCTTTGTGCACAAGGCCAAAAGTAGGAATGAACACCTTTCCATTCCTCAAATACATATGATACTGCCGCATAACGTGTCCTAAAGCTCGGTGATGATGAGACGGAAGCCTTTGCTTTTCGCAATTGCGTTCGCTGCTTTCATAGCCTCACGTTGTACCGGCGTCATACTGCCTTTGGGAACTATCAAGCGTAGCGTGCGGCCGCTAATTTGAGATAGTTCGATCTTATCACCTCCCCAGTCCGTACCTTGATAGCTTTCCAGCTCATCAAGGTACTTGTTCGCTCTGGACAATAGGGTGCGGAATTTTTGATAGGTGGCCGCATTCAAGTCTATCGATTTATTGCTAACTACGACACCGTCCTCGATAAAGTCGTCGATGGTGCGAGACAAATCATGCAACGAACCACTGCGGAAGATTCTATCGATAACTTTTCCCCGCTTGGCCCATCCAAGTTTCCATATGGCCGCACGCTCCACGGCCGATAGTTCAATTCCCGCCGTCTCGATCTCTAATTCAAGCGGGCCGGTTGGGGGTTTCGTCAATATCCTACCGGCCAGCAACGGAAGCAGAAGAAGGGTTGTGCCGGAAAGCAGATCGCGCAGCTGGCCCGTCTCAGCCGGATCGTAGCGGGCGTAGTGCGAGATCAAGTTGAGAGTGGCCTGGCGATCTTCTTTAGTAGTGCCGGGCTGGAGGATTCCGCTCAACGCGGCATTGAGTGCGTCGCCGCCATTCGCGTCGCCGACGTCGTAGTAGTACCGCTTGATTTCCGCTCTGATCGTTTTCGCATCTTCCGGCTTTGCGTTTGCAATCCATTCGACGAAATCGGCCAACTCGTCGATGTATTTGCCGGGCGGTATCTGTACCCATTGGTCGTCGGACGTCGGCTCGGCGTTGTTGCGCCGCGAATCATCCTTGTTTTCCGCAATTCGCACCCTTGATGTGTCGTCGGTTTCGCCGTCGGTCGGCGCGAACCAGCCGGGATTGGGCGGCGTGCCGGCGCGTGGATGCAACGCCGGATTCCAGTCGGTGCTGCCGCCTTCGTCGCGTGCGTATTTGATCAGCGAATCTTCCGCCTCCAGCGCATCGCGCGCGGCGGAGCTTGGCAGGTCGGGAATCTTCAGATGCACTGCGGCGATCCGCGCCAGGCACGGATCGTTTGCATTCAAGGCCGACGCGACGGTCGCAAGGCCTGGCATGAGCCGGCCGACCGCGGGCTCGCCGCGATAGGCTCGCTTCAACAGCCGGTCAATCTCGTTTGGTTCACGAACGACAAAGCGTCCATCGCGCCGCTCGATGAGCGGCGTCTGCCCGAGCAACAGGCCATCGTCAGTGCAGGCGAGCCCGAGATTGTCCGGTCCTGGCTCGCTGAGGCGCCAAAATTGATGAATCATCACCGTCCCTATAATAAGGACAGTTGGTGACCTATACGGTTACGAATGTCAACGAAATGGTGACCGTGAGCGCCGCATCCTGAGCGCGCGCCAACCCGCTACCTTCCGATTCGTCCGGCTAATTCCGCGATCCGCGCGACCATCGCGTTTTTGGGATCGACGAGCGCTTCGATGACCGTGAAATGGTTGCCGGGCAATTCGGCGTAGCGCGTCTCGGCCTTCGCCTGCTGCCAGGCATCGGCCATGCTGCGGCTTTGGCGCTTGAACTCGCTCGATTCCAGGTCGCCGACCGTGGCGTCGAGCGTGCGTCCGGGCGGGACCGGCCAGAAGGTTGGCGAGATGCGGCGCGCCTCTGCCGCGTCCAGGCGAAAGTCCTGGTTCATGCTCGTGTTCACCAGCGGCGTGACATCGAACACGCCGGAGATAGCGTAGCCGGCCGGCACCAGATCGCTCGGGACTTTCGGCCAGAGCTTTTGCCAGTCGGTCGCGACCATGGCGGCCGTGAGGTGTCCGCCGGCCGAATGTCCGCTCACCAGGAAGCGGCGGCCAAACCGCAGCCACAGAAAGGCGCAGGCGTGTCGGATTTGCTCGATGATGTCGGCAATGGTGACGATCGGAACGAGGTCGTAGCCGACCACGGCCACGGCAAAACCGCGCTCATTCAAGCCGCGCGCCATGTGGCTGTGAAACGAAGGATCCATCGCGCGCCAATAACCGCCATGGATGAACATGACGAGCGGCGCCGTTTCGCCCGCCGCCGGCAGGAACAGATCGATGAATTGCCGCGGCGTGTCGCCATAGGACAGGCCGAGCTCGGCCTTGCCGCTTTTGAGCATGTCGGCGCGGTAGTTCTCGGCCTCGCGCGCCCAACGGGCAAAAATCTCGGCGTGGTCGGTCACGGTGACGCGGGGGCTGTATTCGGTCTCTAGATCGAGAGCGGCCATCGGCTTCCTCCAGGATCGGCGCGCGCGACATTGCGGCAATGGCATTGCGCGAGCAAGTCTTCGGCACGTCGTCATTGCAAGGTTCGCAATGACGCGGATTACCGCATCCGCGGCCGCACGGAATCTGCTAGATCAAAGCCATGAAAGTCGACGGCAAATCCATGCGCAGCATCTGGCTCGAGCCGGACGGCTGGTCGGTCGGCGTGATCGATCAGACGGCGCTGCCGCATCGTTTGGTGACCGCGCGGCTGACGACGCTGGCGGAGGCCGCGCATGCGATCCGCGCCATGGTGATCCGCGGCGCACCGCTGATCGGCGCCACGGCCGCTTACGGCATGAGCCTGGCGCTGCGCGAGGACGCCGCCGACGAATCGCTCGAGCGCGCCTATGCGATGCTTCTGGCCACGCGTCCGACCGCGATTAATCTCAAATGGGCGCTCGACGAGATGATGGCCGTCGTCCGCAACCGCCCGCGCGCGGAGCGCACCGCCGCCGCCTATCGGCGCGCCGCCGAGATTTGCGAGGAAGACGTCGCCATCAATACCGGCATTGGCCGCAGCGGCTTGCCGCTGATTGAAGCCATTGCCGCCAACAAGCCGCCGGGCGAGCGGGTGAACGTGCTCACCCATTGCAATGCCGGCTGGCTGGCGGCGGTCGATGTCGGCACCGCCACGGCGCCGATCTATATGGCCTACGATAAGGGCGTTCCCATTCACGTTTTTGCCGACGAGACACGGCCGCGCAATCAGGGCGCGTCGCTCACCGCCTGGGAGCTCGGCCGGCATGGCGTGCCGCATACGCTGATCGCCGACAATACCGGCGGCCATCTCATGCAGCACGGGCTGGTCGATCTGGTCATCGTCGGCACCGACCGCGTCACCGCCAACGGCGACGTCTGCAATAAGATCGGCACGTATTTGAAGGCGCTCGCCGCGCGCGACAGCGGCGTGCCGTTCTATGTGGCTTTGCCGTCGCCGACCATCGACTTCACGGTGGCCGATGGCGTCGCCGAAATCCCGATCGAGGAGCGCAGCCCCGACGAGGTCGCGACCATGACCGGCCGTACCGCCGACGGCCGCATCGAAACCGTGCGGATCGCCCCTGCCGATACGCCGGTCGCAAATTACGGCTTCGACGTGACCCCGGCGCGGCTGGTAACCGGCCTGATTACCGAGCGCGGCGTGCTGGCGGCGTCCCGCGCGGCGCTGGCGGGGGCTTTTCCCGAGCGCGCCGGCACGGCAGAATGAAGAGCTTGGTAGAGTCGGTTGCGCAGTCGGAGTGCGTGACATGGGTAAGATCGAAACGCGGCTTTGGTCCAGTCCGCCGCTTCCCGGAATCCTGGCAATGAGCGTCAATCTGCTGCCGGCCGCGCCGCCGGCCGATGGACGGCAATCGCCGACCGCGCTCGCCATCGCGCGCGGTACCGCGCGGTTCCTCCATGCGCTCGGCTATTGCGTGGTGAGCGAGCTGCCGCTGCCGTCCGGCCGCCGCGCCGATCTTGTCGCGCTCGGCGGCGACGGCGAGATCCTCATCGTCGAGATCAAATCGTCGGTGGCCGATTTCCGCGCCGATCAGAAATGGATGGAATACCGGTTGCACTGCGACCGCTTGTTCTTCGCCACGATCGTCGATGTTCCGTGCGAGATATTTCCGCCGGATGCCGGATTGATCGTGGCCGACGCCTTCGGCGCTTCGATCGTGTGCGAGGCGCCCGAGCATCGGTTGATACCGGCGCGGCGCAAGACGGTCATGCTCCGCTTCGCCCACGCGGCGGCTTTGCGCCTGCAGGCGCTGGTCGATCCGCAGGGGCCCTATGGCGGGGAGTTCTGAAACCGCGCGCTCCCTCTATCCGCTCGCGGGAATGAGCGGAATCGGATGCAAAAACTACAGCGCGGAAGGTGCAGTGGTGCCGGTTTGCGCCGGCGCCGGTGTCCGGCGCGCTTCCGCCACCTGCGGCGCGAAGCGCTTCACGCCGTCCTGATCGAAAGCGAACAGCGGCAACACGTGCGGCATGGCGCTGTCTTCGATCAGCGTCAGGCGGCGATTGTCGAGCATGATCCACTTTTCATCGACTCGGGCGGCAACTACAGCATGATCTTCGCCGTTGGCGAAATCGCGCACGATGACCAGTCGGACATCGGCCTCGGCGACGCCCGCTTCCCGCAGCGCCACATATTTGGCAATCGCATAATCCTCGCAATCGCCGCGCCCGGTCGTGAGCGTGGCGAGCGGCGCGCTCCAGCGATCGGTGACGCCCCATTGCGCGAGGTCGGTCATCGGCTGGATCGCCAGATTGATGGCGCGGTTGATCACGCCGATGCGGGCGCGTCCCTCGCGTGCGCGGCCGTCCGCGATCACGTTGAGGAATTTTCTGGCCGCGGCCGGGCAATGGTGCGCGTCGCTGCGGCAGCGTGTCAGAATCTCGCTCTCGGCGCGAATGTCGGCGACGACACCGTTCCACTTGCTGAGCACCGGGCCGGCCGTCGCCGACTCGACGTTCAGGGCGAACGGCTCCGGGAGCGCCGGCGTTTGCATCGAATGCTCGGCCGGGTCGCTCGCCGCTGGAGGTTGGGCTGGGCGTTGCGGCAAATCGTTGACAGCCGAGAAGCGGCTGTCGAACGTCGCCACCTCGTCCGCAGCCTGGCCCGCCTGCGATTGGGCGAATGCACGATCAACCAAAACGGCCGGCAACAACGCCAGCAGCACGGCAATGCCGTGCACGACGCGACTGAACATTTTGACGTCCCTGTCGGCAGGAGCGTCGCGCCCGTGTGGCGCTCGCCCTGCTCTTTGCTTTCAGGGGCGCACTTACCTCGGTCGCTCCTGTTGCCGCGTTAAGGCGGCCGCGTCGGCGGTGGAACAATCGAAAACAGCGTGCAGGAAGTCTTACGCCGGCATGAACAAATTTAATGCTTGCTGAATCTGCGGCAGTGCAGGCGTCGTGGGCTGCTGTACAGGCGCGGGCTTTTGCGATTAAATGCAACAGTTCAAAATTTAACCAATCAAATCATCTGGAGGAAATCATGCGCCGGATGCGGCCACTCGTGCTCTGTGGAGCAGCGTTTCTCGGCCTCGCGCTCGGGATCGGCGCGGCCTCGGCGGAGGACAAGACCGTCGAGCTCAAGCTGTCGCACTGGGTGCCGCCGACGCATCCGTTGCAGAAGGCGATCGAGGAATGGGGCGCCGACGTCGAGAAGGCTTCCGGCGGCACCATCAAGTACAAGGTCTTTCCCTCGCAGCAGCTCGGCAAGGCGTTCGACCATTACGACATGGCGCGCGACGGCATCGCCGATTTCACTTATGTCAATCCCGGCTATCAGCCCGGCCGCTTCCCGATCATCGCCGCCGGCGAATTGCCGTTTCTGGTCGGCGATTCCCATGGCGGCATTCGCGCGATCGACAGCTGGTACCGCAAATACGCCGCCGACGAGATGAAGGGCGTGAAATATTGCTTCTCGTTCATCCTCGATCCGCTGACCTGGCACTCCAAGGCTAAAAAGATCGTGGTCCCGGGCGACATCAAGGGCATGAAGATCCGGCCCTCGCAGTCGACCGTCGCCGCGTGGGTGACGCTGCTCGGCGGCACCAACGTACAGGCCAGCGCCACCGAAGTCCGCGACGTGATGGAAAAAGGCGTGGCCGAGGCGGTGAACTTCCCGTGGGCGTCGGTGCCGCTCCTGGGCGTCGACAAAGTCACGAAGTATCACATGGACGCGCCGCTCAACACGGTGATGTTCCAGTGGCTAATGAGTCCGCGCACCTACAATGCCATGTCGCCGGCGCAGCAGAAAGTGATCGACGATCACTGCACGACCGAATGGGCGGCCAGGTTCGCCGATCCGTGGGCGGACTGGGAGCGCGGCGGGCTGGAAAAGGTCAAGGCGATGCCGGGCCACGAGGTTTACAAGATCACCGACGAACAGCTCGACGAGTGGAAGAAATCGGCGCAGCCGCTGCAACAGAAATGGGCCGATGCCGTGCGCGGCGCCGGTGGCGATCCGGATACGATCATGAAAGAGTTGAAGGCGTCGCTCGCCCAATACAACGCAGCCTACTGATAGGATCGGCCGCGGACGCATGTCCGCCGGGCGGTTGAGGAGCGCGCATGGTTGAGCCTACGGCTGTCGGCGGAGTCGACCCGGGCGCGGCGCCGCCACCGGGGCCGCGCGGGCCGATGAATTGGTTTATCGATTTCATCGAGCTGATGGCGGCAGGTTTCATCGGTATCGTCGCTGCGGATATCTTCATCTCCGTCATGCTGCGCTACTTCTTCAGCGTGCAGATTCCGGACGCCTACGATTTTGGCCGCCTGCTGCTCGGCATTCTCATCTTCTGGGGCATCGCGGCGACGAGCTATCGCGGCACCCACATCACCGTCGACCTGCTCTATGCCAATGTCGGCCGGCGCGCGCAGCGCGTCATCGACGTCTTCGCCACACTCGTCCTGCTGTTCGTCGTCACGGTGCAGACTTACACTCTCTACGACAAGGTCTGGACCACCCGCGCCGATCACCTTCTGACCTTCGACTTGCGGCTGCCGGTGTGGCCGTTTTTCCTCGTGGCGTGGCTGGGTGACGTCTCGGCGGTGCTGCTGATCGCCATCCGCACCTATCGGTTGATCTTCCAGCCGGGCGAGTTCGGCACGCAATACCAGATCAAGCCGGTCGAGTGAGCGCCGTGAGCAGCGATCTCGTCGCCGTCCTTGGATTTGTCGCGCTGTTCGCGCTGATGCTGCTGCGCGTGCCGGTCGGCATGGCGATGGGCCTGGTCGGCGTCAGCGGCTTTGCCTATCTCGTCAACGGCGACGCCGCGCTCAAGATCATCGGTCACACCTCGATGCGCACGGTGACCGACTACACCTTCGGCGTCATTCCGATGTTCCTGCTCATGGGCGCGTTCGTGTCCAATTCCGGCATGAGCCGCGAATTGTTCCGCGCCGCCAATTCCTTCGTCGGTCATTTCCGCGGCGGGCTCGGCATCGCCACCATTGCGGCCTGCGCCGGCTTTGCCGCGATCTCGGGCTCCTCGGTCGCCACCGCGGCGACCTTCGCCACCGTCGCCTATCCGGAAATGCGGCGTTACAACTATCCGCAATCCTTCGCTACCGGCGTCATCGCCGCCGGCGGCACGCTCGGCGCCATGCTGCCGCCTTCGACCGTGCTCGCGGTCTACGGCATCATCACCGAGCAGGATATCGGCAGGCTGTTCATCGCCGGAATCATTCCGGGTTTGCTGGCGGCCACGATGGACATGCTGACCGTCGTCGTCATCGGCCGCGTACGGCCGGATTTCCTCCCGGTGGCGCCGCGCCATTCCTGGAAGGAGCGGCTGACCGGCCTGCGCGACGTCTGGGCGATGTTGCTCCTGTTCGTCTTCGTCATCGGCGGGCTCTATGGCGGCCTCTTCACGCCGACCGAGGCCGGTGGCGTCGGCGCCATCGGCGCGCTCTTGATCGGCGTCGCGCGCGGCAGGCTGAGCCGCCCGGAAATTCGCCGCTCGCTCTTGCAGGCCGTGCGCACCGCCGCCGCGGTGCTCACCGTCCTGATCGGCGCGCTGCTGTTCGGCTATTTTCTCACCATCACGCAGACGCCGCAGAAGGTGACGGCCTTTCTCACCGCGCTCGGGCTCGGCCGTTACGGCGTGCTGGCGCTGATCATGCTGATGTACCTCGTGCTCGGCTGCCTGATGGATTCGCTGGCGATGATCATCCTGACCATCCCGATCATCTTTCCGGTGATCATGCAGCTCGGTTTCGATCCGATCTGGTTCGGCGTTATCATTGTCATGACCGTCGAGCTTGGATTGATCCATCCGCCGGTCGGCATGAACGTCTTCGTCATCAAGAGCGTCGTGCAGGAGGTCAGTTTCTCGACGATCTTCCGCGGCGTGCTGCCGTTCATCGTCACCGATCTGATCCGGCTGGTGATCCTGATCGCGTTTCCGATTTTGGCGCTCTGGCTGCCGTCGCATATGGGATAAGGCTTCAACCGCAATGACGGCCAGCACAACATAGGAGGTTGCCATGCTTCGCCTCGTCCTCGCCGCCGCAATGATCGCGCTCGCCACGGCCGCGCATGCCGCTGACGCCAAGCAGATGGAGGACAACAAGAAGGTCGTGCTGCAGCTCTACGAGGCCGCGATCAATCAAAAAGACTTCGACGCCGCCGCGAAATTTCTCGGCCCGCATTACACCCAGCACAATCCGAAGGCTGCCGACGGGCCGGAAGGGCTAAAAGCCTTCCTTGCTTTTCTGCGCGACAAGTTCCCCGACTATCACAGCGAGATCAAACGCGTCTTCGCCGACGGCGACTATGTGATCCTCCACGTCCACAATGTGCCGACGCCGGGCAGCCGCGGCAACGCCATCATCGACATCTTCCGTCTGGAAAACGGCAAGGTGGTCGAGCACTGGGATGTGCGGCAGGAAATTCCGGAGCAGGCTGCCAATTCCAACACGATGTTTTAGATCGTGAAATGGACTTGGAGTTAGTCCACCATGACCACTGAATCAAAA
>Ga0209006_10002619_pt1 | contig 16424 bp, 8 predicted proteins | sample JacPin_JW_Ref_O2_FD_188567 | JGI IMG/M metagenome (GOLD analysis project Ga0209006, IMG submission 188567) | Forest soil microbial communities from Algoma, Ontario, Canada - Jack Pine, Ontario site 1_JW_Ref_O2 (SPAdes) (version 2) | ecosystem: Environmental > Terrestrial > Soil > Boreal... | reverse complement strand
ATTCGTGAGATCGCCCTGCGCCGCTTTCGACGTCGTCTCCAGCTGCGTGAGCAGCCCGCCCAACTGCGTCACCGACGCGTAGGAAACCGGAGCTCCCTGGGCCGACGCCACCGTTGCCTGCACCGAATACTGTGTAGACGGAGCAACAGAGTTCGGCGCAACCGGCTGCCCGAGCCCACCCGTTGATCCAAAAACCGCAGGCATACCGACAATAGAAACGACAAGAACGGCGACGAGGACGAGGACCACGCCGGCAGCGAACCGGACCGCGAAGCTGTCCACGTGAGTGTCCAGGAAAATGCCCAAAAAAATAGAAGTACGCTTCATTTTTTCCGCAGATGTGGCGTTTCGTGCACCAGCATACTACAAGCAGCCCGCCGGATAATGAACAGTTTGCCGGGTGACACGCGACAACTTTTCGACGTTATTCCGAGTGTTAGCAGTTTTTCAAGCGGATGCATGCCATATCAAATGAGATGTCGTCTTAATCAAAAGAGGATGTCGTCTTTATTCAAAGGCAATGTCACATCCCGAAATTAATTCAAATGGGATGTCCTCCCGAGTGAGCCGAAGGCCCGGTGAGGGAACCCTCGATGCGCATGCAAGGGCATACCGCTGGCGGGCTGCCGTCACGGTGCATGCAGCGGAAAAAGCCCTGCTCGCGGCGGCCAGACGTAAGCTCTCATCGAGTTGACATCCCTGCCCGAGCGAGCCAGAGGAATCTCAGACGCCCCACTCTCAGACGCCCCACTTGACAAACCCCGCCCCCACCTGCACAATACTCACAGGCGAATAAAAAGCGAAACAGCCTCCTAGCCTTCCAGGCTCGGCGTTCCCTGAAATTTCCCGAGGAATCATATGTCTTCCGCAATGGTTTCCGCTGCGGCGGCCCAGGGCCGCCTTTTTTTCTCCACCGCTGACGCTACTCCAGAGGTGCGCTCGTTCCCCGATAATCAAGAGCACACCGGGAGGCTCGCTCGTTTTTTTCAATCAAAAATCAACCATCAACCATCAACCATTCTCGCGAACGTAACCTCCGCCTCGCATCTGGCCGTGCGTCCCGCCCCAGAAATGCTTTCCAGCGGCATCGCCGCCATCAATGCCCTCACCGGGGGTTGGCCGCGCGGCTGTCTCACCGAAATCTGCGGTCCCGCCTCTTCGGGACGCACCACCTTGCTGCTCGCCGCTCTGGCGGCAGCTACCCGCCGCGGCGAATTCTGCGTGCTGGTCGACGCCAGCGACGCTCTCGATCCGCACTCTGCCGCAGATGCCGGCGTGGATTTGGACCGCCTGCTCTGGATCCGCTGCGGCGAAGATGCTCCCCAAATATCACACCAACCAGGGTGCCCCATTTCTCGCGCGCCTTTTGCGCGAGAAGCAGGCGGGGCATCTCAAGATGGTTTCGATTTCGACCGTCCTGGGTTGAAGAAAAATAGATTTAAGGAAACTGCCTCGCCGCATGCGGACCATCGTTTAGAGCAAGCCCTGCACGCCACCGACTTGTTGCTCGAAAGCGGCGGCTTCGGACTGGTGGTTCTCGACTTGAGCGACCTTTCACCGCAACAGGCCCGCCGCATCCCGCTCACCACCTGGTTCCGTTTCCGCCGCGCCGTGGAAAACACGTCCACCGTGCTGCTGACCATCGAGCAGCACCCCATCGCCGGAAGCTGCTCTTCCCTGCAGCTGCAACTGGCATCACCAGCCGAAGCGAATCCTGACGAAGTAGCCGCGGAGCGGCGCAAGAATGCCGCCCACGGCGCAAGCCGTGGGTCAGAAGCAGAAAAACATGAAGCCCGGCAGGGGCGAAAGAAACTGTATGCAGCCGCGCAAACCGCGCCCGATTTCCCCTATTCCGCGCACGCGCAATTGCTGACCGGCCTGGAAATTACCGCCGAACTGATGCGCTCGCGTCTGGACCGCAAGCCCGCCCGTTCAACCGCAGCTTTCGCCAGCAAAACCGCCTGGACCGGATGAAGAAGACGGGATGAAGAAACTGAATCATACGAATTGAATCCATTGCCCCATGTCTTTCGCCTGCATCTACGTGCCGAATTTTCCCGTAGCCGCAGCATTGCGCGCCGAGCCCGAACTGCGCACGCGAGCCGTAGCCATCCTCGAAGGCAAGCCTCCGCTGGAAACAATTCTTGCCGTGAACGACCAAGCCAGCCGCCTGGGCATCGCACCCGGCATGACTAAAGCACAAGCCGAGTTGTCTCCCGAGCTTGTCCTGCGCCCAAATTCTCCGCTGCAAAACTCCGCTGCCCATGCCGCCCTGCTCGACTGTGCCCAATCTTTCTCGCCGTGCGTGGAGGACGCCGCCTGCGACACCTCGCTGCTGGATCTCGCCGGCATGGAATCTCTTCTCGGCCCACTCCCGGATATCGCCCGCGCCCTCCATGATCGTGCCGCCATTCTCGGACTCAATGCCAACATCGCCGTAGCTTCCAATCCCGACACAGCCGTGCTCGCTGCCCGCGGATTATGCGATGCGGGATTATGGGGCAGGGGATTGTGTGGCGCGGGCACTCTTGCCCGCGCAGCCGTCACCATAATTCCCTCCGGCAAAGAAGCAGAGCGTCTGGGATCCCTGCCGTTGAAAGTTTTGTTCGCCGATCAGTGCAAAGAAGATCCACGTAAAGAAGAAGAGAAAAAAGAAGCCGCTCGCCTCATCGATATTCTCGACCGCTGGGGAATCCGCACCCTGCACGCCCTCGCAGCCTTGCCCGCAATTGCGCTGAGCGAGCGTCTCGGTCAGCAAGGTCTGCGTCTGCAGCAACTGGCGCGGGGCGCGGCTTCGCGCACGCTGGTGCCCCTAGAAGCGCCTCTAATTTTTGAGGAAGCCGTGGAATTGGAATGTCCCATCGTCCTGCTCGAACCTCTGGCCTTCGTGCTGAATCGCCTGCTCGAACAAATCTGCGCGCGCCTGGCATCGCGAGCCCTCTCCGTACAGGCACTCCACCTTACTCTCGATCTCGAAACTCGCCCCCAGTCCAATCAACAAGCAAAAAACAACAAGCAAAAATTTGTTCGCGCCCTCCGTCTCCCCTTGCCCATGCTCGACCCCAAACTTTTCTTAAAGCTATTGCAACTGGATTTAAATGCCCATCCTCCCGGCGCGCCCATCGTAAAAATTCATCTGGCCGCCGAGCCAGCGCGCCCGCGCCCCGGCCAGGCAGGATTATTTCTTCCCCCCTCGCCGGAACCGGAAAAACTGGAACTCACGCTCGCCCGCATCGCGGCCCTGGTCGGCGTGAACAAAGTGGGCGCTTTGGAACTGCTGGACACGCACCATCCCGAAGGATTCCGTCTGCGCCGTTTCATGGCGTCGTTCGCCCCACAAAAAACGAAAAAACCGGGAGAAGTAAAAAGAACAGAAGCAGTAAAAGAAGAAGAAGAAGAAACAAAAGAAAAAGAACCCCCAGCCATCACCGCCCTGCGCCGCTTCCGTCCCGCGCTGCGTGCCATCGTCACGCTCGACCAAGACCAGCCCGCACAAGTGGTCTGCGAAAAAACCATTCAAGGCAGCGTGCTCTGGAGAGCCGGCCCCTGGCGCTCTTCCGGCGATTGGTGGGAACGCGAAGCCTGGTCGCGCAACGAGTGGGACATCGCATTACAAAACAACGCCCTGCCAAACCCAAACAGCATCGCCCTCTACCGCCTGGTGCACGATTTGCTGGAAGGAGCCTGGTTCGTGGAAGGCACGTATGACTGAAGGAATTGAATCATTGAAGGATTGAGACATTCATTCATGGTCCATCAATCACTCAATGTATCCATGGTTTCAATGAATCAATATGTTGAACTCCACGCCCGCTCCGCTTTCAGCTTCCTCGAAGGCTCATCCTTGCCCGAGGAGTTAGCCGCAGCCTGCGCTCGCCTCGGCATGCCCGCCATGGCTCTGCTCGACACGGACGGCGTTTACGGCGCCCCACGCTTCCATCTCGCAGCACAAAAAGCAAAAATCAAAGCCCACATCGGCGCAGACGTCACCTGCAATTCTCTACACTCTGTCATCCTGGCGCAGTCGAAGGATCCCTACCCTCAGCAATCGGCCAGAAGTCTAGGGGCTCCTCGCAAAACTCAGAATGACACGCCCCGCCTTCCGCTGCTCGTCTCCTCCCGCGCCGGCTACCAGAATCTCTGCCGCCTCATCACCAAAATGAAAATGCTCGCCCCAAAAAACGCAGGCGCAGTCAACACAGAAGAACTGGAAGAGCATGCCGCCGGACTCATCTGCCTCACCGGCGGCGCGAATGGCCCGCTGGCAGCGGCTTTGCAGCAGGGCGGCATGGACGAAGCCCGCCGCCAGGTCGAGAGTCTAATCGCAATCTTCGGACCCGCCAACGTCTACGTCGAATTGCAGCGCCATTACCAGCGCGAAGAAGAATCCCGCAACCGCGCCGCCATCTCCATCGCCCGCTCGCTGAATCTTCCTCTCCTCGCCACCAACGGCGTCGGCTACGCCGTCGCAAAAAATCGCGAACTCTGCGACGCCTTCACCGCCATCCGCCATCACCGCACGCTCTCGACCGCCGGACGCCTGCTCTCCCACAACTCCGAGCGTTTCCTGAAATCTGCGCAGGAAATGCGGCAGCTATTTTCAGATTTGCCGGAAGCTATAGCGAATACCGGTGAACTTTCTTCCCGCCTCGAATTCACCCTTAACGATCTCGGTTACGAATTTCCGCGCTATCCCGTTCCCGAAGGCGAGACCATGAATTCCTTTCTGCGCGAACGCAGCTGGGAAGGCTTCCACCAGCGCTATGGCCGCGCCAAGCCAGACCTGCAAGCCCGCGCCCATCTCCAGATCGAAAAAGAACTCAAGCTCATCGAAAAACTCAAACTCGCCGGATATTTCCTCATCGTGTGGGACCTCGTCCGCTTCTGCCGCGAGCAAAACATTCTCATGCAGGGACGCGGTTCCGCCGCCAACAGCGCCGTCTGCTACTCGCTCGGCATCACCGCCGTCGACGCCGTCGGCATGGAGCTTCTCTTCGAGCGTTTTCTATCGGAGGAACGCGGCGAGTGGCCCGACATCGATCTCGATCTCCCCAGCGGCGACGAGCGCGAAAAAGTTATCCAGTACGTTTACAAGCGTTACGGCGAACGCGGCGCCGCCATGACCGCCAACGTCATCACTTATCGCAACCGCATGGCCGCGCGCGAAATGGGTAAGGCGCTAGGCTTCGATCCCGAAACCCTCAACAAAATTTCCGCAGCCGTCGCCACCTGGGAATTCCGTGACGAGAATGACGCGCTCGACCGCCGCTTCCGCGACGCCGGACTCGACCTCAACCATCCCCGCCTGCGCAAGTATTACGAACTCTGCCTCGCCGTGCAGGATATGCCGCGCCACCTCGGCCAGCACTCCGGCGGCATGGTCATCTGCCAGGGACAACTCGATTCCGTCGTCCCTCTCGAGCCCGCGTCCATGCCCGGCCGCGTCGTCGTGCAATGGGACAAAGAAGATTGCGCCGACATGGGCATCATCAAAGTCGACTTGCTCGGCCTCGGCATGATGGCCGTGCTCAAGGATTCCATCGAACTCATTCGCGAACACCATCACGAAGAGGTGGACCTGGCGCATCTGCCGCAAGACGATCCGCAGGTTTATTCCGCGCTGCAGCAGGCCGACACGGTGGGATTGTTCCAGGTGGAAAGCCGCGCGCAAATGGCGTCTCTGCCGCGTCTGCGCCCCAAAAAGTTTTATGACATTGTGGTGCAGGTCGCGATCATCCGCCCCGGGCCTATCGTCGGCCAGATGGTGAATCCATTTATCCAGCGCCGCCAGGGACGCGAAGACGTTACCTATCCGCACCCGTCACTCGAGCCAGTGCTCAAGCGCACTCTCGGCGTACCGCTTTTTCAGGAACAGTTGCTGCGCTTAGCGATGATTGCCGCCAACTTCACCGGCGGCGAAGCCGAAGACCTGCGCCGCGCCATGGGATTCAAACGGTCGCAGGCGCGCATGAAGGAAATCGAAGCCCGGCTGCGCTCCGGCATGACACAAAATAAGATCCCGCAAGACGCGCAGGAAAAAATTATTCTCTCCATCACTTCGTTCGCACTCTACGGCTTCCCCGAATCGCACGCCGCCAGCTTCGCCCTCATCGCCTACGCCAGCGCCTATCTGAAATGCCATTACCTCGCCGCCTTCACCGCTGCCCTGCTCAACAACCAGCCCATGGGATTTTATTCTCCCGCCACGCTGGTCAAAGACGCGCAGCACCATGGAATGAAGCTGCTGCCAGTGGATGTAACACGCTCAGAATGGAAGTGCACGCTGGAAGAAGTCCCGAGTCCCGGGTCCCGAGCACCCAGTAAACCTCTTGTCTTTCCGACCCCCGAGCGCACGCGTGGGGCGGAGGAATCTCGCTCCAGCTCGCAACTCGGGACTCGGGACTTGGGACTCACGTCTCCGGCGCTGCGCCTGGGCCTGCGCTACGTTCGCGGTCTGCGCGAAGACGCAGCCCAGGCATTGTTGCGCGAGCGTCAGCGCGCTCCGTTCACTTCCATTCACGATCTCACTCGTCGCGTCCCGGAATTACGCAAGGACGAACTCACCACGCTAGCGGAAATCGGAGCGTTGAACGCAGTTACCAGTTGCCAGTTGCCAGCTGCCAGTAAAGCCCTTGTCATTCCGACCCCCGAGCGACCGCGAGGGGCGGAGGAATCTCGGCTTCGTTCGACACCCGGTACTCGGTACTCGCAACTTAGCCGCGATGATTCCATCAACAATCAGCAATCTACAATCAGCAATTTCAGACTTCACCGCCGCGATGCTCTCTGGCAGGTGGAACGCGCCGTGCGCGGCTCCGGACCCTTGCTGGAAAAACTGCCGGAGCCCGATACGCCTTCGCCCTTGCAGCCCATGAACCACGAAGAGCGCCTGGTCGCCGATTTTCACGGCACGGGACTCACCGTAGGGCCGCATCCCGTGGCTTATCGACGCACCTGGCTCAATGCCATGGGGATTCGCCGCGCCAGCGAACTGCGCGACCTGCCGAGCGGCAAGCGGCTTCGCATCGGAGGATGCGTCATCGTCCGCCAGCGTCCCGGAACGGCGAAAGGATTTGTTTTTGTCAGCCTGGAAGATGAAACCGGCGTGGCCAATGCCATCATCACGCCTGATTTATTTCATCGTCACCGCCTGCTACTGGCCAGCGAGAAATTCCTCGCCATCGAAGGCATCCTGCAGAATCAGGACAACGTAATCTCCGTGAAAGCGGAACGCGTGATGCCGCTGTTCGTCACGAAAGCGGAAACTGTTTCGCATGACTTTCACTGAGGGAGTGGATAGTTGCTAGTGGCTAGTAACCTGTCAAAGCAAACGCGGCTCGGTTTTTAACCAGCCGCTAGCCACCGCCTTTTCACTTCCCGGTATAGCTCACTCTCCAGACAGAGTTCGACCCGTCGTCGCTTACCAGCAGCGAACCATCTGGGGCTACGGTGATGCCCACGGGACGTCCCCAGACTTGGCCGCTCGGAAGCACGAAGCCGGTCAGGAAATCCTGATATTCGCCGCTGGCGTGACCGGTCTGGTGCAAGGGGACGCGAATCACTTCGTAGCCGACGCGCGTTGATTTATTCCAGGAACCGTGTTCGGAGGCAAAAAGTTCGCCGCTGTATTCCGCGGGAAACTGCTTGCCATCATAGAAAGTAAATTCCAAAGACGCGTTGTGCGGTTGCAGCAACACGTCGGGCACGATTGCTTTATCTTTCAACTCAGGATGCTTGCCTTTGTGCCGCGGGTCTTGATGTGCGCCGATGTACCACCAGGGCCAGCCGTAGAATCCGCCTTCCTGCACGTGCGTGATGTAGTCGGGAACGAGATTGTCGCCGAGGGCGTCGCGTTCGTTCACCGAACACCACAGCTCGCCAGTCTGCGGATTGAATAGAATTCCACCGCCGGCATTGCGAATGCCGTAGGCGTACACGCTCAACACGCAGGACTCGGGAGCGCAGACGAGGATGTCGGAGCGATTCTTTTCGCGCGGACTGGTATCGGGATCGTCAACGTTTGAAGCCGAGCCCACGGCCACAAACAATTTCTTGCCGTCGGGAGAAAAATCGAGGGCGCGGGTCCAGTGGCCGCCGCCTGCGGGCAGATCGGCGATGTGCTCTGACGGGCCAGTCGCCTTCAAGTCTCCGTTGTGATAGGGAAAGCGAATCACTTCGTTGGTATTGCCTACGTACACCCACTGCGGATTGGGGCCGGGCGGATAGAACGCAATGCCGTAGGGCCTTTTCAGACCAGTGGCAAAAACCTGCATCTGATCCGCCTTACCGTCGCTGGTAATGCCGCGAAAAACGCGGATGCGCCCGGGCTCGCTTTCGGCGAGGAAGATGTCTCCGTTCGGTGCGGTGCGCAGCAAGCGCGGATTATCGAGTCCGGCGGCATAGAGTTCGACCTTGAAACCAGCGGGCGCAAGCGGCCAGGCATCGGCGGGACGCGCAACCACCTCTGGGCTGTTCTCGGACGACTTCGTCGCAAAGGGCTCGGGAAGATCAGCCGCCGTGATTTTTCGGGTGGCCCCCGGCACTTCGTAACGGAAATCAGTGAACGGTGCCGTTGGAGACTTATCGGTGAGCTTCGTGGTGGAAACCTGCGCTGCCGGCGACGCGTCTTTCGCGGCAGTAGCGCCGACTGGGGCAGCCGCCATGGCCTCGACATAAGTCACAATCTGCCAGCGGTCCTGTTCGGGCAGGAAGGCCCAAGAGGGCATTCCGTTGTCTTTGCTGCCCTCGGTGACAAACCAGAAAACCTCACCTGCGGTCACAGCCTTCAGCCTGCCCTCGACCAGGGAGGGAACATTGCCGGTTCCCTTGCCGGTCCGGCCGTGGCAAGAGAGGCAATTCTTGGCGTAGAGCGGCTTGCCCGCGGCTGCAGCGGCGGCCTGCCCCTGGTAAGGATTCTTCATCTTCTTGGCGGAATCGGGCGCGTTGTGAAAATCCTGATTCACGGCGTGTAAGGCGGCGATAGGGAAAAGAAGAATAGCGGCTGCGACAATTCTTGCGGCAAAGCGCATGGATACCCTCGCGGTAAGGTTGGTCTGCCAGATTGGCACTATGCAGTATAGACGCGGCGGATGAGATTCCGGTTGCGAAGGAAATTGCCGCCACGGCGAATTCGCCGGCTGGCTCGACGCGGCAGTTTGTTAAGAGCTTTTGGCCGCAAAGATCGCAAAGAAAAACAGCACCAGGAAAATCTGGCGGTTTGCCGCTGGGTCGCTTGACGATCTTTAGCTTGGCGATCATCGCGCCGCCGTGATGTACCTGGCGCTTAAAGGATTTCAGGTACGGCATTTCCAGGGATTGAATCTGGTATTATGGCCGCGACTATGCGGCTGCGATCTAGTGAAACGATTTAAATGGGCATCCTGTTGTGATGAGCATCATGGCCAAAAAAACGAAAGCCGGCCAGAAACCGCAGGTCATCACTCTCAAGGCAGTCGCCCAGCATCTGGGATTGACTCCGGGCACGGTCTCCACGGTGCTCAATGATGCGCCCTCGGCGCGGGTGATTCCGCAGGAAACCAAGGATCGCATTCACGCCGCCGCCAAAAAGCTGAACTATCGGCCGAATTTTTTTGCGCGCACGCTGCGCAACAAGCGCACCTACACCATTGGAGTGATTTGCGCGGAGATTGGCGACACCTATGGCTCGGCGATCATCAGCGGCATAGAAAGTTATCTGGCGCAAAAAGATTATTTCTTTCTGACAGTGGCGCACCGCCATAATTCTGAGCAATTGAATCGATACTCGCGGCTGCTGTTGGAACGGGGCGTTGAAGGCCTCATCAGCGTGGACACAACTATTCAGGAAACGCCTGATCTTCCGACGGTTGCAATTGCGGGGCACAAGAGGGTAAAGGGAGTCACCAACATTGTGCTCGACCATCACCGGGCCGCGTTTCTGGCGCTGAACCATTTGAAAAATTTGTCTCACGAGCGCATCGCTATCCTGAGGGGGAATCCGTTGAGCTCCGATGCCGACGACCGCTTCATCGCGATCTGCGAGGTGGCGGAGCAACTGGGGATGCACATTGATCCGGAACTGACGGTGCAGATTGATATTGACGATCCCACTCCGCAGCTGGGTTATCCGTTCGCCAAACAGCTACTGGCGCGCAAGAAACCGTTCACAGCGCTGTTTGCCTATAACGACATTTCGGCGATTGGTGCGATTCGCGCTTTTCAGGAACAGGGATTGCGCGTGCCACAGGATATTTCGGTGATGGGGTTCGACGATATCGCGGGAGCGTCGTTTCATACGCCGAGCATTACTACTGTCCGACAGCCGCTGACGCGCATGGGGCAGGTGGCGGCGCAGACGCTGTTGGAAAGGATTGAGGGAAAGAAGGAATATCCGGCGGAGATCGCAATTGAGCCGGAGCTGGTGGTTAGGGAATCGACCGGGGCGGCGAAGAACACTTAGGTGGTGGTGGTGGTGGTGGTGGTGGTGACGCCCGGAAGCGCTAGTGGTGGTGCCGCGGCTTCGTAAGGTTCCCTCGCTTCGCTTGATGACAGGTCATTTTAGATCTGCTTCAGATTTGGCTCTTAGTGTTTGCCGGGGCCCTGGGCTTGCTGGTCGGCGGTGAGCTTGTCGACGATTTCTCTTTCTTTGGCGCCGTCGGCGGGACGGTGCAAGCGGTAATAGAGGGACGCCAATTCCTCGTGCGGCTCCAGCCAGGTGGGATCGTCTTTCACCAACTTCTCTAAATCCTGCGCGGCGGTTTCGTACTGTCCAGAGGTGCTTTCGAACATGGCCGATTCGTAGCGGGCCATTGACGAAGACGGGTTGAGGCGCAGGGCGCGGTCGAGGTAGGGTTTGGCCTCGTCCATATGGCGCTCGCGGTAGAGAATTGCGCCCAGGTAGAGGTTGGCCTCGAAATCGTCAGGGTTGATTTTTAGGGCCTCGCGGAAGGCTGTTTCCCCAGCTTTTATGTCTCCCGTTTTATCGCGGGCGGTTCCCGCGAGGGTGTAGATGCCGGGGAGTTTGGGATCGAGACGGAGGGCTTCGTCGAGGTCGCGGCGGGCGGATTCGAACTCGTTGAGGTCCAGGAGAGTGGAGCCAGCGAGGAAGTAGGCAGCGGCGCTGTTGCTTGCTTTGGCGACTTTTTCGATTCGGGCAACGCCGTCGCGGCGCTTGCCGACCTGGATCAGCGCCGTTCCATAGACATATTCGAGATCCAGATTCTGGGCGTTGGCGGGCTCCAGCGGCTCCAGCAGCTCGACGGCAGTGGCGGGCTTGCCGACATGGACGTCTGAGTCCCCGAGAAGGATTGCGACCCGGATGTCTGCGGGAGTTGCTTTGTGGAGAGTTTCGAATTGCTCGGCGGCGTTTTCGAAGTCTCCTTTTTTGTGATAGGCGACCGCAAGATCGAACAGCACGCCGTTCTTTTGGAAGTTGTTCTTCTCTGAGACCTGGGAGAGTGCCGAGCGATACATGGCGATGGCGCCGTCGAAATCTCCGACCTGGACTAGGGCCGCGCCCAGATTGACTTTGGCTTCGATGGTGTTGGGGCGGAGCTCGAGAAGTTTGCGATAGTCGCGGATGGCGGACTGGTAGTCGCCGTGCTGCTGGGCTTCGATGGCGCGGCTTAGTAACTGGTCGGGGCCGGGTTCCTGCGCGCGGGCGGCGGCGACCAACATTGGGACGAGGATTAGTGTTAAGACCGCGCGCATTGCCTGGGCCCCGGGATTCGCCGACTGTTTCATCGTAACTTAACCCTCCTAACTTTAAATCAGCGCGAGGCGAGTCGGGGGGGCGAGGTAGCGTCCTAAAATTTTTTAGCACACTTTCTTTACCTCAGAGGACACACGGGGGAACACAGGGCAAATCTTTTAGCTTTTCGCCGACATCGGAGGGAGGCGAGCTTTCCAGACCTACACAAGAATCCGATCCGTGAAGAGGCGCCGGACTTTGGATAGCAATTGTTGGATAATATTGGCGTGTACAAGTTCTTTGCTGTGAGGTGTGCCGTGAGGAAGTTTTTCTTGTTTTTTCCTAGTTTGCTTGCCTCTTTTCTTACCGTTCTGAGTTTCAGCAACTTTTCCGGAGCTCAGGGCACGCGACAACCTACGCCGGCGGCTCCTTCGACGATCACGCGGCCCGATTCTATTCAGGACAGCGGACTTTACGGATACTGGAACAATATGTCGAACCAGGGGCGCGCGGGAGGAGCGTTGCTGGGCAAGGTGACGGTGGAGGGCGAACCGCTTTTGTGGAATCCGATCCTGGTATCGGTGATCTGCAACGGGACGGCTGTGTACACCACGCAAACCGACCCGAAAGGCAATTTCCAGATTGCATTTGCCGCGGTGACCGGGACAGAGCCGCAGAAAGACGCGCAACGCCAGGTGGAGACGCATTACGAAGGGTGCGCGGTGCAGGCGTCGTATACGGGATTTCACTCGGGTGCGATTACGATTACGCCCCATAACCTGCGGGACGACCCGAATCTCGGTACGGTCACACTTTCGAGGGCAGGAGGCCGTGAGGCAGCAACGGCGGTGAGCACGACCACAGAATCCGCTCCGGCGGGCGCAGTGAAGGCTTTCGAGAAGGCACGCGAAGAGTTGCTGCAACAGAAACCAGACCGCGCGGAAAAAGATTTGGACAAGGCGGTGCAGGTTTATCCGTCGTTCGCGGAGGCGTGGTATCAGCTGGGAAGACTGCAGCAGGCGGAGAATTCCGGGGACGCGCGGAACTCCTATGCGAAGGCGGCGGCGGCGGATCCGAAGTTCATTCTGCCCTATGAACCGCTGGCGGGAATGGCCGCGCAGGACGGAAAGTGGCAGGACGTGGCGGATGCGACCAACCACTCGTTGCAACTCGATCCCGAGGGCACGGCGAAGATCTGGTATTGGAATGGGTTGGCAAACTTTCAACTGGGCAAGAGAGATGTAGCGGAAGCCAGCGTGGTGAAGGCGCTGGCGATGGATCCCTCACACACGATTCCGAATACCGAGCAACTTCTGGCGGTGATTCTGACGGCGAGGGCGGACTACACCGAAGCGCTGGCGCATTTGCGGAATTGCCTGACCTATGTGCCGAGCGGGGCGAGCGCGGACCTGGTGAAGCAGCAGATCGCGTTTCTGGAAACGAAGGTGGGTGGGGCGAAGTAGTCGGACGAACTAGGGAACATAAACATTTACCTAGCTTTACCAACACTTTACGTGCTTGCGTGGGTTAGAAGTTTAGATTGAGAATGTCGGATTGCGATTGAATCCCTGGAGAGACCCAATGGTGATCGCGACGATTTTGCCGCGTGCGCGCGGCCTGGTGGCGGTCGCGCTGGTGGCGGGCTTGGCGTATTTTTCTCCGGTACGCGTGTTTGCGCAACGTTCCTCGGCACCGCCGGTTTCGAGATCCCCGCACGGTTCGCAACAAACGGAAAACCGGAATCTGCAATTTCGCAGCGCGGTGAACCGCGTGATTGTGGACGTGGTGGTGACCGACGCGGCCGGGAAGCCGGTGCACGGGCTCAGCCAGCAGGATTTCGCGGTGACCGAAAACAACGTTCCGCAGCGGGTGGTTTCGTTCGATGTGCACGACTTTGATTCGGTTTCCGACTCGTTGCCGCCAAATCTGCCGCCGCTGCCGGTGAATACATTTTTGAACCTGCCCAAGGTGCCGGAGCGCGGGCCGCTTTACGTTCTGCTGCTGGACCTGGTGAACACAGAAACCAAAGCCCAGATGTGGTCGCGGCAAGAGTTGCTGAAATTTATCGACAGCAAGCCGGCGGGAACGCGGTTTGAAGTGTTCGTGCTTTCTGACGAACTGCGTCTGGTGCAGGGATTCACTTCTGACCGGAATCTATTGTCGGCCGCCCTGGATTCGAAGCACCCCAAACACCATGTACCGAAAGTTTTTCTCTATGGGCAGAACTACGGACAAGGTGACAAGGGCGCGATGATTTCGGTTTTCCAGTTCATCGCGCAATCCCTGGACGGGCTGCCGGGGCGCAAGAACCTGATGTGGATGGCAAATTATTTCCCCTTCTCCACGAGTCCGATCGAGGGTGATGCCTTCGATCTAAGCCAAGAGACCAAGCAGGCGATCGATACTATGACGCGGGCGCAGGTGGCGGTTTACACGTTCGCGGCCTGCGGCATATCGGCGGACGATCCGAACTGCGGAGGAGTGCTCGGCACGGGTGGTGCGGGCGGAACTCCCTCCACGATGTTTTCCGCCGTCTCCGCAACCGATGTGACGACCAAGACGGGAGGCAAGGCTTACCGCCTCAACGATTTTAAGGGCGAGCTTGCGGATGCACTCCAGGATGGAGCGAACTACTACACGCTGACGTATGCTCCGAGTAACTCGGCCTACGACGGCAAGGAGCGGCACATCAAGGTGCAGCTTACGCGACCTGGCGAACACGGCGTGGAACTGGCCTACCGGCGGTCGTATTACGCGGATGATCCGGACGCGCCGGTGGTGCAGAAGATCTCCGCCAAGGATGAGCACGGGCCACCTGCGCCGAGGAAGCCGGGCGATTCGCTGATGGCGAATATGGAATACGGAGCTCCGATGGCTCACGGGCTGATTTTTCGCGCTCACGTGCAGGCGGTGGGCGCGCCGGCGCTGGGCACGGCGGCGCAGATGGCGAATCTGGCGGAACAGCCGGCATACTTTCAGGTGCGGAAGAAGAACCGTCCGGCGACGGCGCTGAAACCGATTGAACTGCAGACCTATACCATCGACTACAACGTGCTGCTTCCGCCGAAGACCGGGGGCTCCGGCAACACGCAGCCGATCGCACTGGAATTCGCGACGGCGGCATTCGATGCCGAAGGCACGATGCTGAATGGCGTGGTGGAGAACGGGGTGCCAAACACTTCAGCGGATGCAAAGTCGTCGCGAGGGCAGAATGCGAATCAGGCAGCGAATGAGAAATTCTATCGCGCGCAGGAGCAGATCGATGTTCCTCTGGCTGCGACCTCGATACGGATCGCGGTTCGGGATATGACTACCGACCACATCGGCGCCATTGAGGTGGCGCTGCCGCTGGCGGCTGAGGGCCCGGCGCAGGCAGCCGCGCCGGGACAGCCGCAAGCTGACTCCGCGGCAGGCAAGCCGAATTGAAGTTCTGCGCGTAGAGTGTGCCTCGAGTACCGAACTGCTTGGTTGCGGGTAGGAGTGGTGCTTGGGGCGGCATTTGACCGGCGTCGGACTTCGCCCAGGCTTGGACAGCCGAGGCGGCTGTCGCCACATGGGGTGTGGAGGTGCTGCTTGAGGCGATTGGTTTTCGTAGTCCTGCTGGTGGTGGGGTCGGCGCATTTTTTCTTTCTTCTTGGGCAAAACGCGCAAACCGGGCAGGCCGCGCAGACGGCACCACCGACACAAACCGCGCAAGAAAATACTCAGGCTCCACCAACCCCACAGAAGCCGGTGGGCGGGAATTTGGTGCTGAAGAGCACGGTGAACCGCGTCATCCTTGACGTGGTGGTAACGGACTCCAATGGCAGGCCGGTGCGGGGGCTCACGGCGAAAGATTTTTCCGTTGCTGAGGATGGGCGTGCGCAGGAAATTCTGGCGTTTGATGTACACAGTCTGGAGACAGCTTCGGATTTCGCCAAGCTGCCGCCGTTGCCGGCAAATACCTTTGTCAACATCCCGCCGGCGCCCGAGCGAGGTCCGCTGTATGTGCTTTTATTGGACCTGGTGAATTCCGAAAACACGGATGAACCCTACGCGCGGAAACAACTTCTGAACTTCATCAGCGAGAAACCAAAGGGTACGCGCGTTGCCATCTTCGTGCTTTCCGACGGGCTGCATCTGGTGCAGGGATTCACGGATGACGAGAAGCAACTGTATGCGGTGCTGGATACGGCGAATCCGCGGCCGCACATTCCGCGAATTTTTCTGGAGCAGAAAAACTTTGGCAAGGGTGACGTCGGCGTGATGGTTTCAGTGGTCACCAACATTGGCCGCTTTCTGGACGGACTGCCGGGGCGCAAGAACCTGCTGTGGTTTGCGGGCGATTTCCCGCTGACATTTTCTCCAACCGACGACGTTAAGAGTTATCAGGACGAGATCAAAGGAGCGCTGGATACGTTGGCGCAGGCTCAGGTGGCGCTGTATCCGGTGGATATTCGCGGAGTCGTCACCGAGAATGCGCATGGCGCCGCCGGGTCGACGGGGGCCGGTGGAGTGACCAGCGACTATCACAATGGGAGCCCGCCCGCGGGTTCAGGAGGCGCAACCGTGGCGATTGGCAGCGCCTCGGCGGATTCTACCCCGTTCGCCAACGTGTCCCACGCAGGCGGAGACCAGGGCAATTCACTCCTGATGCAGAGTTATTCGGTTCAAGACCAGCTCGCGAAGATCACTGGAGGGCGCGCGTTTCACAGCAACAACGGGTTGAAGGATCTGCTCGAGGCGGTAGTGGAAGACGGGGCCAACTATTACACGG
>Ga0209006_10002618_pt1 | contig 16425 bp, 9 predicted proteins | sample JacPin_JW_Ref_O2_FD_188567 | JGI IMG/M metagenome (GOLD analysis project Ga0209006, IMG submission 188567) | Forest soil microbial communities from Algoma, Ontario, Canada - Jack Pine, Ontario site 1_JW_Ref_O2 (SPAdes) (version 2) | ecosystem: Environmental > Terrestrial > Soil > Boreal... | reverse complement strand
CGCCGCCCTCCGCACCTGGAAATTCCAACCCGCCATGCGCGGAGATCAACCCGTAGAAGTCACCGCCATTCTGGGCTTCAACATCGACACCAACGACAGGTTTTAGAGTTTCAAAGTTTCCATTTTCTAAGTTTCGCCCATCTGAGTGCGTCATCCGGAACGGAGCCGCTCTTCAGGCGAAGTGAGGGATCTCCCGCGCAACTACTGGCGAAGCACCGATTCTTGTTTCGCTTTGAAACTTTGAAACCAGAAACTAAAAACTATTTTTTCCGAGCCTTCTTCCTCAAAGGCGGCCGCACACCCTTCTCCGGATGCTCCCTCTCAATCTCATCCGACAACTTATGCAGCGGACGATCATTCTTCGACGACAACTGCCGCCCCGCCGCCTTCACCGTCAATCCCTGCCCCGTATACATCGCTTCATTAAAAGTCGATCCCGAATTCACCTGCGCCACCGCAAAAATTCCATGCGGCACGCCGCTGATAAAAACCGTCGCAACGTAATCTCCAACCATCAGCCCATTCTGCGAAGTCGGCAACCAGCTCAGCGCCATCGATCCCGTCAGCGACACCGGAGCATTCCACGTCGCGCCGCCGTTCTCCGACGATATAAAACTCACGCTCAACTGGCACGTCGCCGTCGTGCAATTCGTCTGTGAATACTGGTAGTAGTGAACCCCCACGTGCGCTCCCGCACCCGAAGTCCCCGGATCGATCCCCAGCCCCGGAATAAAATGATCCACCGCACTGCTCACATCATCGATGGGCACCCGCGTCACCGCGCTCCATGCCACTCCATCACTCGAAGTGCTGTACACCAGATCATTCGTCGCGCAATTCGCGCGAAAGCGGCAATCCTCCCACATCACCCACACCATCCCCGCGCCATCGATCGCCGCCGTCGGCAGCGGCCCGCTGCGAATCCCTCCCGCATCGAGGTGCGTCTGTATCTGCGCAATCGTTACCGTCGCCGACCAACTCGCCCCGCCATTGGTTGAAGCAAACGCGGCCATCTCGTCGTCATCCAGTTCGATCGGCACCACCACATTTCCATTCGGCTGCACCAGCGGCTGCCCGCCCAGCCCCTGCGCCGAATTCGCCGTCGCCAGAGGCGCGCTCCACGTCAGCCCGCCATCACTCGACGTGCTCATGAGAATTCCATCCGCAGTCTCGGGATTGTCCCACTCCACATAGCAATTCCCGTAATACGGACTGGCGGGCCAACTGTCGCACACAATCCAATTCTTGTCCGAATCCTCCGACGTCGCATCCACGCTCACCGGATTCTGCCAGTTGAGCCCATCCACCGACCGGTTCACCGCAACCGCCGGAGTCTGCATCGACCCAATCGGCAGCGATGCAATCATCCATACCGCATGCTTCGCGTCATACGCCACCTCCGGATCGCTTGCCGCCTCATACGGCCCCGTTCCCTCACCCGTCGTCAGCCCCGGCAGATTTCCATGCGTCCACGTCTGCCCGCCGTCGGTCGAAGTCGCCCAGCCAATATCCGTCGATCCTCCCGGCGCAATCCGCCCCACCTGAAACGCCGCCACCATCGTGTTGCCCACCGCCAGCATGTGCGGCTCGACTTCGGTCGCATGCTGCCCCGGCCCCGCCGTAAACGGATCCGCACTGACCAGAGTCAAATTCGCCCCCACCGGATTCCCCAGTGTTGTCCCGCCCGAACCGGAAAACGACGAGGAAGGCGACGACCCAGAACAAGCTGCAAGCGCAAGCACAAGGCAGACCACGGCCAAGGCCGAGATGGCACGCGACCCAGACGCAACGATGCCGCTTTTGAGCATTGAGCCAATTATGCCCAGCCGTGTCCGGAGAAGCGAGTGGAAATGAAGAAGGTCACCGATTTGATACCGCTGATTTTCCGCTTTTTGGGGCGAACCTCAAAACTGGAAAGCAAAGTAAAACAAAAAAAAGCCGCCGAATCCTTCTCAGCGGCTTTCTCTTCAAACTTCAAACTGCAATCGAATTTATTTCGCGCTGCGCTTGGCCCGTTTCGCAGGCGGTTTCCCGCCTTTTTCTGGAACCTCGTGCTCAATCTTGTCCGACAACTTGTGCAATGCTTTATCGCCCTTCGAAGAGAGCACTGCTCCCTCGGTCGGCACGCTCAACCCCTGCGCCGTATACGTTGCTTCGTTGAACGTCGATCCCGACTTCGCCGCCGCCACTTCAAACACTCCATGCGGCACGCCGTTGTTGAAGACGGTGGCAATGTAGTCGCCGACCATCAATCCATTCTGCGAAGTCGGCAGCCAGCCCAGCTTCATCGGCCCAGCCAGCCTCTTCGGCGCATTCCAGGTCGATCCTCCGTTCGGCGACGAAATGTAGCCGACATTCAACGAGCAGGTCGAAACCGTGCAATTGCTCGCCGTGTAGTAATAAAAAGTGATGGCCACATGCGCGCTCGCACCCGACGTCGCCGGGTCGATTCCAATCCCCGGAATAAAATGGTCCACTGTGCTCGTCGTCGCGTCGATCGGCACCCGCGTCACCGCGCTCCAGTGCCGCCCATCCGTCGATGTGGTGTACACCAGATCGTTCGTCGAGCAATTCGTCCGGAAGCGGCAATCTTCCCACACCACCCAGATCGTTCCCGTCCCATCCACCGCCGCCGAGGGCAGCGGTCCGCTGCGAATTCCGCCCGCATCCAGATGAGTTTGAATCGTCGCAATGGTCGCCGGCGCCGACCAGCTCGCCCCGCCGTTGTTCGATCCAAACGCCCCCATGTTATCCGTTTCAATCGGCACAATCACAGTCCCGTTCGGCTGCACCAGCGGCTGTCCGCCAATTCCAAACGATTTATTCGCCGTCGCGATCGCCGGACCCCAGGTCAGCCCGCCATCGGTCGAAGTATTCATGAAAATTTCATCGCCATTATCCGGATTGTCCCACTCCACATAGCAGTTCCCATAATGCGGACTCGTCGTCCAGCTGTCGCAAACAATCCAGTTCTTGTCCGAACTCGCCACCTTCGGCCCAACGTTGACCGGATCGTCCCAGGTAAACCCGCCATCGGTCGAACGATTCACCGTCACTGCCGTTGTCTCCGAAGTATTCGAAATCGGCAGCGACGCGATCATCCACACTCCATGCTTCGCATCGAACGCGACCGCGGGATCGCTCGCCGCGTCGTAAGGCCCGCTTCCCTCACCCTTCGTCAGACCCGGAAGAAATCCGTGGCTCCACGTCGAGCCTCCATCGGTTGACGTCGCCCAACCAATCGCCGTCCCTCCGCCATCCGCGATGCGCCCCGTCTGAAACGCAGCCACCAGCGTCGCCCCATTCGCCAGCATGTGCGGCTCAACCTCGGTGGCATGCTGTCCCGGGGGTACGGTAAAAGGATCGGAGCTCATCTGGGTCAGCGTAATGCCCGGAGTTTGCGCGTAAGTGAGCGACAGGCCTAGCGCCAGCGTGAGCCCGGCAAACACTACTCGGCTGGCAAGTCTGCAATGCAGATTCATGGAATCGTCCTCAAAATTAAAGTGGAGTGAACGTCCGATCACAGTCGCGCCCGACGGTTATGAAAACGACGGCAGGGTTTTCGCGGGCAACATGCCCTCAAAACTACTTAAACTCGTAGCCCAGGCACGGCTGAAGATATCCCGCCCGTCAGACCACTGTCAATGTGAACGCTTTTGCAGCACCATACGGCAACGCGAGCGCCGCACGCGCAATCGCATTACTGATTCACCTCTGTGCGCTTTTCAAATACCACCGCCGTATCGTCGCGATAGACTTCCTTCCACAACCAATACTCGCTGACAGCACTCGTCGCGGCCGTATCTCGTGGCAGGACCATATATATGAATTTACTGTTGCCCATCAGCCCAGATTTCCATCCCTCCCCGACATGCCACATCTTCAAGTATCCCTTCAGAAATTCTTCCCCATACAAATCATGCCGGTCATCTACCACCACGCGCGCCTCCGAACCAATCCCACGATTCATCCGGTAAATCAAATACCCTCCCCAATAATCCGGACTGAAGATCTCCCCGCCCTTCTGCTGCTCGAGAAAATCCACCGCGCCCACCGGCATCCGCGCCGCATCAAAGTGCGCATCGATCACCCGGTTCGCTCCCACCCGCCCGCCATTCACCACAATCAAAAACGTAACCACCACCGCCGTCACAACCCAAGCATGCCCGCGTAGCCCACTCTCAACCGCACTCATCCTCTCGGAGAATCCTCGCGCCACCGCCACATCGCTCAGCCAAGGCCCCACCACCATCGCCAGCAAAATCCCAGACACCGGAATATTCCGCGCCGCATAAAGTCCCGCATAAACCGCAAACAACACTGTCAAAATCTCACTAACTGAGGGTGCCCCATCCCTTCGCGCCTTTTGCGAAAGGGTGGGAATCCCTACTGCATGTTTTTGACGACGTTGGATGGGAACTCCCCACGCCAGCGCCGCAATCCCAATCAATATCAAAATCCCAAAACACTTCGCCGCCACGCCATGAAAATTCGGCGACTGAAACTCCTCGATGTGGTCCATCAAAAACCGGTTCGTCAGATACGACCAGATATGCTCATGCAGCTTCCACCCATACGGATTCACCACACTCGCCACGCACGACGCCAACCCCACCCAAGTCAACTCCCGCACGCGCCGCCCCGCCGCAATCCGCTGCAGGACATCCGCGAGGCGGTCCGCTTTCGTCGACCACCACTCCCACCCTGCTGCAATCCAAAAAATTCCCAGCAGCACAAACCCAACCAAAAATCCGCCGTGGATATTCACCCACACCACCATCATCCCCGGCAAAATCCACAACCGCCGCAACCCGTCGCCGCGCTCCGCCGAATCCAGAATCCAAAACCACGCCAGCGCAAACAGCCAGCTCACCACATGCGGCCGCGCCAGAAAATGAATCATCGCCGCCGCCGTCGCCAGCAATGTCAGCCCCAGCGCCACCACGAAATTCGTACCCCGCCCAATCAGAAATCGAAACAGCCCCGCAAACACCACCGCAATCACGACCGCGGTAAACCACACCACGCCATTCAATCCCAGCGCCGCTTCCAGCTTTCCCACCACCACGTCATACATCCACTCCCAGGCAAACCACGGCTGCCCATGCACCGTCGCCGAAAACGTGTCCACGCGCGGCACCGCATGCGTCGCCAAAATCAACTGCCCCGTCCGGATGTGCCACCCAATCCCCGCATCCCCCAGCAACTTCACCGCCAGGGGCGTAAACACCAGCACGCCCAGCAGCGCCACAAAAATCAAATCCGCCGCCGATGGCATCACCCAGCGCAGCCACGCCGCCGATTTTTCCGAACTTCTGTATCCATCCGTCATCGCGCTGAATCTTATATAGGTGATAGCTAAGACATCAATAACAGATCGGCGTCATCCCGAGCGGAGCCCGGCATCATCCAAGAGACGCCCAGGCGAAGCGAAGGATCTCCCTTGCAACCGGCTCTCGACTCTTGGGCTCAAACCATGACGACTACCTCCACTCCCCGCGTAGTCATCATCGGCGCCGGCTTCGGAGGCCTCAACGCCGCCCTGATCCTCGCCAAAGCGCCGGTGCAGGTCACCCTCGTCGACCGCCGCAACTATCACACCTTCCAGCCGCTGCTCTATCAGGTCGCGACTGCCGGTCTATCTCCCGGAGAAATCGCCGCGCCCATTCGCTCCATCTTCCGCCACAACAAAAATGTCGAAGTCCTCATGTCCGACGTTACCGGATTCGACCTCGACCGCCGCCTGGTCCTCACCGACGACGCCAAAATTCCCTACGACTACCTGATCGTCGCCGCCGGCGCCAGCCACGCCTACTTCGGCCACGATGACTGGGAGCCCTTCGCGCCCGGCCTCAAGACCATCGAAGACGCCATCGAAATCCGCCGCCGCGTTTTGCTCGCCTTCGAACTCGCCGAGCGCCAGAGTCATGCCAGTCAAACCCATGCCGGAGAATCCCCCATCCCGCTCAACTTCATCGTCGTTGGCGGAGGTCCCACCGGAGTCGAACTCGCCGGTACGCTCGCTGAAATCGCCCGCCACGCCCTCGCCCACGACTTCCGTTCCATCGATCCTCGCCGCACGCACATTCTTCTCCTCGAAGGCGGACCGCGCGTCCTTCCCACCTACGCCGCCGATCTTTCGCGCAGCGCCGAAGAGCAGCTCCATCAACTCGGCGTCGAAGTCCGCACCTCCGCCATGGTGACAAACGTCGAAGCCGGAGCCGTCTATCTCGGCAACACCAAACTTCCCGCGACCGTGATCCTCTGGGCCGCAGGCGTAGCCGCATCTCCGCTCGGCAAGAAATTAGGCGTTACCACCGATCGCGCCGGACGCGTCGCGGTTGAGCCGGATCTCACCATCCCCGGCCATCCCGAAATTTTCGTAATCGGCGATCTCGCCACAATGAAGGACAAAAACGGCAAACTGGTCCCCGGCGTAGCCCCAGCCGCCATCCAGCAAGGCCAGTACGTAGGCAAGCTAATCAAGAAAGAAGTGAAATCAGGAAAGATGGGTGCCCCACGGCAGCCCTTCCACTACTGGGACAAAGGCTCTCTCGCCACCATCGGACGCGCCGCCGCCATCGCCGAATTCGGCAAGATCCACATCTCCGGATTCATCGCCTGGCTCTCCTGGCTCTTCATCCACATCTTCTTCCTCATCGGATACCGGAACCGAATCCTCGTCCTCATCCAATGGGGCTGGTCCTACCTGACCTACGAACGCAGCGCCCGCCTGATCACCGGCAGCACCGACCTCCCCGGCTGGAGCAACGATCCCAACTCGCACCAAACCTCGCAAGAAGCACATTCTTCGTCGTCAAAATAACTGCGTCACCTCGAACGCCCGCGCTTCCACCAGCGGCAATCGGGAATGTGTGGCGCGGGCACGCCTGCCCGCGAAGGTTTTTGTTGGTACAGCGCAGAGTTCTACTCTGGCGAGGCTGGCCATCGAATACGTTTTTTGTCGGGTGGGAATCATTTTGCAATCAGGGTACAAGCCCGTTGGGCCCGACATACGTCAGTACCGTCGCTCCCGAAAATGCGAGCGGCGAACCGACTGGCGTCAGTTCACCTGAACTCAGAATGTTGAAAACCGTTATGCCGCTCCCGCCGTAGGCGTAGAGATGATAGAAGGGATCGGGTACCAGAGCTGTTACACCGGCAGCCGTGTAGGGCGACGACGCCAGCGGAATCAGCGCTCCACTCGCGTCAATGCTGAAGCCGGAAATCGAGCCGGCCGTCTCGTTCGCGACGTACACCACGGCGTTACTGCCGGGGGCGTTGACCATCAGAATTGCAGTTGCACCGCTTCCCGCGGCAAACGGCGAGCCAGGAACAGCCGTCAGCACTCCGTTCGAATCTGCATAGAATCCCGCGACCTGACCCGTCGCGGGTAGTGTCGCGTAGAGATAGCCGTCTACGAAACCAGCCACAATCTGACCGACCGACACCGGATTTGTATTCGAGCCGATCAGAAAGGGCGAACCTGGAACAGCCGTCAACGCCCCCGTGCTGGGATCAATGGTGAATGCCAAAATTCCTCCCGGAGCGTCCTCATCCGCGGCATACACGAAATGATCCGTACCATCGACGGTGACATAGGAATTTGTTCCTGAAGTAAATGGAGAACCCGGCACGGCCGTCAACGCTCCCGTGCTGGTGTTCACCTGCAGCGCATCAATCTGGCCGGCATCCGCTACATAGAGATATACTCCCGGTCCGTTGGGTTGAGGCCCAACGTTGTCCGCCAGCGCAAGCCCGGCCGGTACCGAGGATGGCCCCAACATGAAAGGCGATCCCGCGACCGGTGTCAGTGCGCCCGTCCCGTTATCAATCGACCACATATCGATCGCGGATTCTCCCAGCAGCTGCGGATCGGAAGCATACAGGAACTGATTGTTGAACTGCGCGATGCCCACGCTTGTGGTTGGTCCGGCTGTGGTGGCTGGGGCTCCAAGCGCGCCGCCGGGCTCGTCGATGGGAAAACTGGCGATCTCTCCATTGTTGCCCGCAGCATACAGATACGGAGAAAACTCAACTGGACAAGCGCAGCTGCACAACGAAGAAGACGATGACGAGGAAGCTACAGGAAGGTTACAGACAGTCTGCTTGTTCGAGCCGCACCCGGGAACAAGACTCAACGCACCTAGACCCGCCACGATGAAAATTACACGAGCCAGCTTCGGCATGGGTATCTCCTGACGCACCAGAGTTGAATTCCCAGTTCAGGACCCAAGTTCAAGACAATGCCAGGTGTCGCGAAAGCAACCGGAAGAAACACTGTCCCTGCCCGCTCATAACCCAAGCAACCGCGAAAAGTTTTTATAAGTTGTTCTATCCGTGCAAATCCGCGAAAATCCGTGGCCAAAAGATTTTCTCCCGTAGGCCTGTCAAGCAATAAATTCTCCCGCGCCTCTAACCTATTCCCCGAACCTTGTCATCCTGAGCGCAGTCGAAGGACCCCATGCCCGCCCGCCAGTTCCACGAACTCAGAAAGGCGTTCCCACCGACAGCCGCCTTGTTCTATCCGTGCAAATCCGTGAAAATCCGTGGCCAAAGATTTTCTCCCGTAGGTCTGTCAAGCAATAAATTCTCCCGCGCCTCTAACCCATTCCTTACAAAGGCAATCTTTCCCGAACCTGCCCGCGCCGAATCTCCTTAACTTGCTAAAATAGATGTAGCGGTGATTTTCCGCAGCCCATTTCGTAAGGCTTCCGACGAGCCTCTCCAGGCGCCTACAGAGAATCTGCAATCCAAAAAAGCCCGCGCTAACTCCTTATTCCGCAAGATTTTACCTGTAACTCCTTTGCGCTCAAGATTTTGCCGTCCAACCCCGGATCAGCCGACCTCTAACCCGAATCAATTCAAGACTTTACCTAATCTGATCCGAAAAAAAACACAGGGGGGGTATCTTCATCTCATCTTCGCCCTCGTGATCACCGCGCTCTTCTGCGCTCCCGCCTTTGCCGATGTCGTCACCATCACCATCAAAGACACCATTCAGCCCATCAGCGCCGAATACATCTCCCGCGCGATCGATGAAGCCCAGCGTCGCAACGCGCAAGCCATCTTGATCGAACTCAACACTCCCGGCGGCCTGGTCAGCTCCACGCGCGAGATCATTGACAAGATCACCTCATCGCCCGTTCCTGTCATCGTCTACGTCGCACCCACCGGCGGCCACGCCGGCTCAGCCGGAATCTTCATCCTCGAGTCTGCCGACATCGCCGTCATGGCGCCGGGCACGGCCGCGGGCGCAGCCCATCCGGTTGCGCTCGTCGGTCCGGTGCAGCTCAAGCCCGATGACACGATGAAGCAGAAGATGGAAAACGACACCGCCGCGCTCATGCGCTCGGTCACCTCCAAGCGCGGACGCAACATCGACGCAGCCCAAAGCGCCGTACTCGAGTCAAAGTCCTTCACCGATCAGGAAGCGCTTGAGCAGCACCTCATCGACTACATCGCTTCCAGTCCGGAAGATCTTTTTCGCCAGATGCAGGGCAAGCCCTTCAGGCGCTTCAACGGAAACTCGGCCACGCTCAACCTCGCCGGGCAAGCGCTTATGCCGTTCGACATGACGCTCAAAGAGCGCATCCTCGACACGCTCATGGAGCCCGATCTTGCCTTCCTGATTCTCGCCATCGGAGCACTCGCACTCTACATCGAATTCAATCATCCCGGCGCAGTGATTCCCGGCACGGTTGGCGTGGTCTTCGTTTTGCTCGGCGCATTTGCATTGAATCTTCTGCCCACGCGCTTCGCCGCCTTAGGGCTGATCATCGGCGCGTTTGCGCTCTTTGGCGCCGAAGCGAAATTCGTCACGCACGGCGTGCTCACCACCGGCGGAATCGTGCTTCTCACTTTAGGAGGGTTGCTGCTGGTCGATGCGCCAATTCCGGAAATGCGCGTGCATCTCGCCACCGCGCTCGCGGTGAGTATTCCGTTCGGCATCATCACGGCGTTCCTGATGACCATCGCGCTGCGCGCGCGCCGCAACAAAGTCGTCACCGGCGCTCAGGGATTGATCGGGGAAACCGGAGTCGTGCAAACCGCGCTCTCGCCGCAAGGCAAAGTCTTCGTCCACGGCGAACTCTGGGACGCCATCGCCTCCACCTCGCTCCCTGCCGGGGAAATGGTCATCGTTCGCCGAGTCGACGGCCTAACCTTGCAAGTCGATCCGCTAGGAGCAATGCCTCCAGTCGACGCCACGCCGGTTGCGCTCTAGCCCAAGTTGTCATCCCGAGTAAGCGCTTTTCGCGAAACGAGGGATCTGGGCGAGCCGCGCTTCGCGTTGCGGTTACGCAATAAGCGGGTTCGGCTCGTTTCCGTATTGCAACTCTCACTTCAAATTGAACAACACATTCACCTTCGCCCCAACGCTCACCGTCTGCGGCGTGAACTCCTCGGTCGGCGCAGGCGCAGCATTCGCCTTCGCGGCCATGGCCATCATGCGCGGCACAATCGGACGCATGTTCTCAAAGGTATCAATCGAAGCGTAGGAAAGTTCGCCCAGCGTTCTTCCGCTCGCATGCGCCAATGCTTCTGCCTCGTTGCGCGCACGGCGATATGCATCTTCGACTGCCTTGTTCTTGGCTTCGTCGATATTTTCCAGCGTGTAGTTGAGCGACTGCGACTCGCTCACGTTCGCGTCGGCCAGTTGCTGCGTGATCGGACCGACTTTCGTGAAGTCCTTCAGCTTGAGCGTGACGTCGGTCGTCACGCGATATCCAATCACGCGCTGCTTCGGCTTCCATTCGTAAACCGGTTGCACCGAGAAGAACCCGATCGTCGCGGCTTTTGGATCAATCCCATTGGCGCGCAGCACCTGCCGCACCTGCTCCACGTTCTTCGAAGCCAGGTCATACGCCTTCTGGGAACTGTCGTCCTGCACCGAGACGTTGAACTGAATCCTCGCCGTATCGGCCGCGGCTTCATACTTGCCATCCGCGCTGACATACAGGGTATTAGCCTGCGCATTGATCGTGGGATGTTCCTGCGCCAACGCACAAACCGCACAGAACATGACTGCACCAAGTAAGCGAAGACAGAACAGGAAGCGTGTAGCTATCATGCGCACCTCCAAAGTGATTTACACGAGCGAGGATTATCCCACGGATATTTCCGCGGCAATTCCCTTCTAAGGAACGCGCGAGGAGCACTGATTTGCAGAAGAGTTGCAGCGATTGCCGAACAGAAACTGCGCCTAGCCCTTCGATCCCGCCGAATAGGCCAGGGGATCGGCCTGCGCGCTGATCGCGCGGCGAAGCTCTTCAAAGATCTCATCGGGCATCGACAGGAATACTTCGACGACTTCCGGATCGAATTGCTTGCCCGACCAATCCTGGATCTCCTTGCGCGCCACAGCCAGCGACCGCGCCGCGCGATAGGGACGATCCGATGTGATCGCATCGAGCGTATCGGCAACTGAGAAGATGCGCGCGCCGAGCGGAATTTCCTCACCCTTCAGTCCGCGCGGATAGCCTGTGCCATCGAAGCGCTCCTGATGCGAGTAGACGATCTCGCAAGCCGCAGTCAGGAACGGAATCTTCTTCACGATCTGATAGCCCTTGAAGCAGTGCTCTTTCATGATCGCGGTTTCGTCCGCGTCGAGCTTGCCTGGCTTCTGCAGAATCTTGTCGGGAATGGCCATCTTGCCGATGTCGTGCAGGAACGCGCCGCGAGCAATGGTTGCAACCGCTTCCCCAGGCAAACCCATGGCGCGCGCAATCGCCATGGTGAATGCAGTGACGCGCCGCGAGTGGCCTTCGGTTTCACGGTCCTTCAAGTCGAGCGCATCGCCCAAAGCCTGCAGCGTGATGTCGTAAGAGCGTTCCAATTCGCGGACGGTCGCCTGCAGTTGTTCGGTGCGATTCGCGACCAGGGATTCCAGATTGGTTTGATACGTCCGGTTCTCGACTTTGAGACGCCGGTTCTCGAGCGCGCGGCTCACCATGTTCAACAGTTGCTCGCGCTCAAACGGCTTCAACAGATAGTCGTATGCGCCGTTGCGAATGGCCGCCAACGCCACGGAAATATCGTGCACGGCAGTCACCATCACCACCGGCATGTCGGGATACTTTTCCTTGGTGCGTTCGAGCAGTCCGATGCCATCGAGATCGGCCATCATGAGGTCGGAGAGCATCAACTCGAACTCTTCGCCGGAGGTAAGAATGGCAAGCGCCTCCATGCCGGAACCTGCTTGTTTGCAGGCGTAACCAGCGGTGGTCAACATGGAAGCGACGATTTCGCGTATGGCTTCTTCGTCGTCAACGACAAGAATGCGATCTGGCATGGATATACACGAAAGTCTATCGGCGATTGTAACGCAGGCGCGAGATTCCGAAAGTAATCACTAAGGTCCGGAATCTCGATAGAGAAATAAGAACCCCATGATATTCAAGGGAGGGACTTCGTACGCCCAAATTGCGATGAGCGCGTCACTCTGGTCGATGTGGAACACGGCGGCACAGCTTGGACTCACCAAGCCCAGTGCAGCGGAAATGGCCCTGCTATTGTTGCTGGGCGCTTCCCTGCTCGCGCTGCGCGCTTGCCGCGAAACCTACTTCAAAATCTGGATTGCGGGCTGGATTGCATTCACGGCATCGCAGTATCTCGAACATTTTGCCTCCAGATTTCCTGCGCCCTTTGGACTCCTAGCGCAGCAAGCGACATTCGTGCTCGCGGCTGGTTTGCTCGCCGGAGCCGTTCTGGTTTACACGCGCAGCCGGAATCTGACCGTCCCTCTCGCGGTGATCACGGTCGTGCTGGTTGGGTTCAGTGGCGTTCGTGTTTTGCTGTCCCCGGACTCTTTGCCGTTGCGCGTGGCGCTGGAAGTCAGCTATCGCATCGTGTTGCTGACTGCCTCGATTACGTTGCTATATGCACGTCGCGGACGCTGGAATCCTTCGGCGTGGCTGGTTGCGATCTGCCTGCCGCTGTTGCATCTTTCCTGGCCGCCATTTACGGAACTTATTCCGAGAAGCATTTTTCTCGCGGGCGAGATTGGTCTCGGCCTGGGAATGCTGCTCACGGTCTTTGGCGAAGCGCGGATGCGCACGCGACGATTGCAGGTGGTGCAGAAGATTATCGGCAGCACCTCGGGAGCGCAGAACTACGGCAACATTGTGCAGGCTGCGCTGGAAGAATTGCAGAGGCTAACCGGCGTTCGCGCCGTGTGGTTCCGCTTCAACGAAGGCGCGCATCTCACGGTGACGCAGGCTGTGGGCTTGTCGTCTGACTTTCTGCGGGACGGAAGTCTGGTCGCGGTCAACGAATACGTCACTAAGCTGTGGGAAAAACCCGAGCCGCAGGTCACGACGCCTGCGAAAGCTGCGCCCGAGTCGGCTGACCAATTGAAGGCGGAGAAGATCCGGCAGGTTGTTCTAGCTCCCGTGATCGGCCAGAAAGCGCCAGTCGGCTTGCTGCTGTTGGGAAGTTCGACCAGCCGGCAATGGACGCGGGAAGAACTCGACTTTCTGCAAACCTGCGCGCAGCAGTTGGCGATTGCAGTGGAGAACTCGCGGCTGGTCGAGCAGGTACTGCGCTCACAACGGCAGTGGACGAATACATTCGATTCCATCCACGACATCATTCTGGCGCACGATTCCGACTTCCGCATCATCAAAGTCAACCAGCTTCTGCTCGAGCATATCGGGCAGGCTCCGGCTGACGTGATCGGCAGCAGTTGCGAATCAGTACTGCCGCATAAGTACGGAAACTGGACCGGTTGTCCTTATTGCGCCGCACGGGGATCGCAGGAATTTACCGAGGGCGCGGATCCTTGCTTTGGCGGTTTCACCGTGGTCTCGACTTCGGCCTACGCGGAGCAGGAGAGTTCACAAAAAGGCATCATCCACGTTGTCCGCGACGTCACCGACCGGCGCTCGGCGGAAGAACGATATCAACTGCTCTTCGAGCAGGTGCAAGAAGGCGTTTACGTCGCCACGCCCGATGGACAGCTGATCGACTGCAATGACGCGCTCGTCCACATGCTCGGCTACAGCAAGCGCGAAGAGTTGCTGGTCTTGAATCTGGACAACGAAATCTGCGTCGACTCGCGGCAGCGCGACGACTTCCATAAGGAGATGGACGCGCATAACTACGTCCGCAACTTCGACGTCACGATGCGGCGCAAGGACGGCACGCTCCTGCTGGCTTCCGAGAGCAGCTTTGCTACACGCAACTCCGCGGGAAGAATTGAGCGCTACCAGGGATTCGTGCTGGACATGACGGAGAAGCGGCGCGCCGAAGATGAAATGCGGCGCCGCAACCGTGAACTGAACGCGCTGAACGCGATGGCCGTGGTGGCGGCACAGTCGTTCGATCTCGATGAAATTCTGAACCTCACGCTGCGCCAGGTGGTCACGCTGTTCGGAGCGGAGAGCGGTTCGATGTATCTGGCCGATACCGACTCACCGATTTATCGGCGGCGCGCCGCGTGGGGACCGCGCAGCCGCGACAAGATGCGTCCGGCGGAGTTTTCGTTTGCCGAAGGCTTTGGCGATCTGGTGATGCGCTCGCGCACGGAGGTGATTTCGGCGGAATACATGCCGCACGTTCCGCCGCACGTTACCGAATTTTTGAAGTCGGAGCCGGACCGCTCATGGATCTGGGTGCTGTTCTGGGGCAAAGAAAGTCCAGTTGGATTGATGGGCCTGTGCAGCCACGCTGGCTACGAGTACACCAGCAATGACGAAAACCTGATGGTGGCGATCAGCCGGCAACTGGCGACGACGATCGAGAAGGTTCGGCTTTACGAAGAGACATGCCGCGCTTACGAAGATTTGCGCAAGACGCAGGAGCAATTGCTGCAGAGCGAAAAGATGTCTGCGGTGGGACAGCTTATTGCGGGCGTGGCGCATGAACTCAACAATCCGCTGACCGCAATTCTGGGGTATGCCGAGTTGCTCGAAAGTGAAAGCCTGAACAACCGGGCGCAAGATTACGTCGGCAAGCTCTTCAAGCAGGCGCAGCGCACCCATCGCGTGGTGCAGAACCTGCTCTCTTTTGCGCGGCAGCGCACGCCGCAGCGCGAAGAAGTGGATGTGCGTAAAATTCTCGACGAGACGCTGACACTGCGCGACTATGACCTCAAGACCAATAACATCCGTGTGGAAAGCGATGCGGGCTCAGGGCCAGCCATGGTCGTCGCCGATCCGCACCAGATCGAGCAGGTCTTCCTCAACATCATCAACAATGCGGTGGACGCGATCCTGGAGACCGGGCGCACAGGAAAGCTGGCGATCCGCGTCTACACGCAAGGCGGGCACGTTTGCACGCAATTTACCGATGACGGCGCGGGGATTAAAGATCCGAAGCGAATTTTCGATCCGTTTTATACGACGAAGAACGTGGGCAAAGGCACGGGACTTGGATTGAGCATCTGCTACGGGATCGTGAAAGAACACGGCGGCGACATCACGGCGAACAATGCTCCGGAGGGCGGCGCGGTGATTGAAGTTCGCCTGCCGGCCGCGGTGATGGCCGTGGCTGAACCGGAGCCGTCGCAGCATACGTCGCGGCCGCACGTAGGGGCGATCAGCGGGCGCGTGTTGCTGGTAGAGGAAGAAGAAGCGGTGCTTGAATTCGAGCGTGACGTGCTGGCCGGAGCGGGAGCGGATGTCGTGACGGCAAGAAATGTCGCGGATGTGAGAACGCGGCTGCTCTCCGAGCACTTCGACGCGCTCATTATGCACGGCAAGATTCCCGGCGAATGGAACGCGCAGGAAACCTATAACTGGCTGAAGCAGAATTGTCCGGCGCTGGAGCGGAGCGTTCTGTTCCTCTTTGCCAATGCGATGGAACAGAGCGAGAGCAGAGCTTTTCTGCAGGAGAATGCTATTCCGTGCATTGTGAAGCCGTTTGAGGTTGCCGACCTGATCTCGCAAGCGCGGGGGCTGCTGCCGAAGGCGCAGGCCGCCGGGGCTGGATCGAATTAGACGCGCTCCAGCACGGTTTACTGCATAAAATGGGCGTCCCTACAATCGCGCACGATCGTTGTTCTCGCCATTGGAATCCTGCTTTCTTTCGTGATGGCGTTCGTTGGCGATAGTTTTGGCTCTTCGATACCAGATGTGAACGGTCGATGACCTGGAGCGCATTTGCGCCTGGATCGTCGTTGAGATTTCGCGTATCTACCACGGCGCGCAGGATTGGCCATGATACGCACAGGCGTCCACATTTTTCCTAAGGCACGCATGCGATAGACTAGGCCTACCGAGCCATGTCTCAATTCGTTCATCTGCATCTGCATACCGATTATTCTCTGCTTGACGGCGCCTGTGACGTGGAAAAGCTCTGCCAGCATGTGCAGGAACTGGGCATGCCGGCCGTGGCCATGACCGACCATGGGAATATCTTTGGCGCGGTCCACTTCGTTAATGCGGCGCACAAGCACGGAGTGAAGCCGATCATCGGCTGCGAGTT